>VTLG01008165.1_pt1 | contig 16100 bp, 26 predicted proteins | sample 4694571 | NCBI WGS metagenome assembly VTLG01 (sample SAMN12604809, study PRJNA352737) | marine metagenome | biome: ENVO:00000447; feature: ENVO:00000209|ENVO:00000569|ENVO:01000036; material: ENVO:00002151; isolation source: viral sequences binned using virsorter ...
CGAAGGCTACAAGTCAAACGAGTGGGGCACGTTCAACTACTGGTTCAAGGCTGGTGGCGGTGAGCGTGAAGGTAAGAAGGTGACCAAAGAGTCAGCCTACTCACTCAAGGGCCAGAAGGGCACGCAAGTGGTGCTGTACAAGCCGATGACATTCACAGAGACGAATGATGCCGGTCAGAAGGTGACCAAGTCGTTCCCCCTGATGAAGGGCTTCACGGTCTTTAACGCTGATCAGGTCGAGGGCTACGAGGCCCCGCCGGTAGCTGAGATACCTGACGTTCAGCCGGTAACTGCTGCCGACAATTTGGCAGACGAGCTTAACGTGATGGTGCAGCACACTGACCTGAACTCAGCCTTCTATCTGCCGAGCCGTGACGTAGTGAACGTGCCGCCAGCTACTCAGTTCAAGACTGAGGAAGACTACGGCTGCACATTGCTGCACGAGATCGGCCACTGGACAGGCGCTAAGTCGAGGATGGACCGTAACTTGGAGAACCACTTCGGAGATCAGGCCTACGCTTTTGAGGAACTGATTGCTGAGTTGTTCAGTGCCATGATGGCTGGCGAGTTGGGCATCGCACCAACACCTCGTGAGGACCACGCCCACTACCTCAAGGGCTGGCTCAAGAAGCTGAAGGAAGACAAGTTCGCTATCTTCCGGGCAGTCGCAGCGGCTCAGAAGGCTGCTGACTGGGTGCATGATGCAACGGAGGTGTCTGAGGAAGACACCTTCGCAGAGGCAGCTTAACTAACACACAGAGCGGAGGCATTCCAGCATAGGAAGGGCAACGCAACACCAACAAGGGAGATAAAGGAGAGAGTATGTAGTTGACAGAGTAACGCCCGGAAACACCGACCCCCTGCGATCTACGGCGGGGAGTTCGAGAGAACGTCGCTGGAGCTAGCGCCAGCGTAAGGTCTATGGGCGCGGCAGTGAGTAGATACTTCGCAGGGCTATAAGTCGTCGGCCTGCGCGGTCCTTGGGGAGGGAGCAAACCCCGGAGCGGATGTTAATGGCTGGATTAATCTGGCCCCGCTCTTTAAACCCGGCGCTGGTGCGTCCCGTCTACTAGAGGACGGGGCGTATCCATCTGCACCTCAACGAGATGCAGGTGGATGCGGTTGCATCATCACACAGAAAAGGAAGGGAGATCAGATGTCTGACACATACGAAATTGTAATGCCGGTAGGCGACAACCCAACTCAGAAAATTGGCGTTGTCAAAGAAAGGCGGCACGGTTGGAAGTTCAACCCTACTGCCATTATGTGGGGCCGTAGCCGTAAGGGCTGGCCAACCCCAGAAGCAGCAGCGGCGCGTGTCCTGCTTCACTACGCAGACAGGGGTGCTTTTATGAGAGTACAAGCGCCCAAGTCTGAGTAGATACGCAGCGGGGCAACCCGCTGCACCCACAAGCATCAGCTTAGGCGGGTGCTTATGGGTGCTGACACACTACACACTAACCGAGGAAGGTGAGAGATGTTGACCATTAAAAAAATCCCACAAGAAGTTTACGCAGTGGCGCTCGACTATATGAATCTTGATCGGGCGGAAGATAGTGACCACTCTGCCACATATTACGAGATTGTTTATCGTCGCGGTTGGACGGCTTCCGAATTGGAGCAGGCGATCTCAGACTATCTGTTGAGTGCTGGATCGTTTGGTGATGGGGGAGAGTTCGAGGACGTTGGTGGTCACAACTTGAGCCCGTTGCCTGAACTTATGGATAATGAGGAGGTATCCTGATGACTGATAAATTCTTTGAGGAGATCAAAGCGTTGGAGGAATGGCCGCCAAAGGAGCAGGTCAAAGAGGTTAAGCGTGAGAAGTTCCCGTGTCAGCCATGCGCTGGTACGGGTCGCTGGTCTGGTGGATACAATCAGCATGGTGAATCAAAATGCTTTGCCTGCAACGGCAAGGGGTTCTTCCTAACCAGCGAGCATGACCGCCGTAAAGCACGACAGCAGAGAGCAGAGAGCAAGTCGAAGAAGCTAGCTGCTGCTCAGGCTGCGCTGGTTGAGGAACACCCCACCTTAATCGGTGACCTGCGGGGGATGACTGAGTGGAACAGCTTCGCCGCAAGTTTGGTGGAGCAGTTCAATACCCGTGGGTTCCTATCGGAGAACCAAGTCAACGCCGCCTACAAAATGATCGCCAAGACCGCCGCAACCAAGAAGGCCAAGGCGAAGGCACGCGAGGACGCTGCCGTTGAGGTGGACCTGTCAACAATCAGAGCCATGTTCAATCGCGCCGTGGAGAAAGGTCACAAACGTCCGACGTACAGGGCACTGGGCCTGATCATATCCCGCGCACCTGATCATGGACGCAACGCTGGGGCACTCTACATCAAGACCGATGGCGACGAGTACCAAGGCAAGATCACGGCAGAGGATAAGTTCTACGCTGTTAGCAGCGCAGACTCAACCACAAGCGAGAGCCTGAAGGTGATTGCGGCTGACCCAGCCGACGCTGCCGTGAAGTACGGACGGCTGACTGGGGATTGCAGTTGCTGCGGCAGGACACTCACTAACAAACTCAGCATTGAGCGGGGGATTGGTCCCATCTGTGCTGACAGAATGGGATTATAGAAAGGGAGACTGAGCGATGGCCTGCGAAAACAAGGTTAGCTATCATGTGGCACGGGGTTATGGATATCGGGAGGTGTTCGTTAAGTGTGGCAACACTGACCCCCACGGTAACCGTGCAATTTGTGAGAAGTGTCGAAACAATCCCGGCGAGATGGAAGCAATTGAGCGTCACGAAGAAAATGTGGCAGCAGATAATGCTTGGTTAAAGAGTGCTGGCTGGGGAGAAATGTAGAAAGGAAGGTGCGTTATGCAACGCAAGACTAACCCTGTCGCTCGTGCGATTGGCACGGGCAGGCAGGGCAAACCTGTCACCCATAGGGATGAGCCCTCCTATGCCCACTCCAAGGGCCGTAGGCGGCATCCTAAACACAAAGGTGCGGCGGATAGCTCCGCCGTATCCACCAGCACATCTGATCGGTGTGCTGATGGATGCGAAAGCATCGACCAACCAACAGATGAGGCAACTGACCAATGAAGATGCATGATGTATTTGGATTTGCGGCACTCGCTTTCTGGACTGTCGCAACATTCGGGCTGGCTTGGGCAGGGCTCAACAGCCAGACCTTTACCACAACCCTGTTCGTTATGACTATCGCAACATCCCTCTTCGGATTGATTGCGTTGATCTTCGCCGTCGAGTTGAAGGTGAGAGAGAACAGGCAATGAAACTATCTGATTGTGACCGAGAGGTGATCGGAGCCGTCCTGTTTGGATTGTTGTCGGCGGTTTGGATCGGGCTGTTAGTAGCTGTATTTATTTTGTAAGGAAGGTGAGACGACACATGAAGAAGTTCAAAATAAACGCCACACTGAGTGTAGGTTTTAAAGCAATAATCGAATCCAAAGATAGAGATCATGCTTTTGAAATTGCCCGTGGTGGCATTGGTGATATGAATATTGATTGGATCAAGGTGGATAATGGGCACGATTGGACTGTGGAAAGGATCGATGAGGTAAGCGAATCGGTGATAGCTCACGAGCCGGAACCGATGTGATTCACAGAGGAGGCACACGCTGTAACCCGCAGTGGCTGGGCGTGTGTACCTTTGTGTCTGTTCGTGCTATACTAACATCTGCTGTTTGACAATGTGAGGAGACCAGACTGATGAATCAAATTCATCAAGACTACAATCGTTGTGTCAATGACAAGTGGACGGCGGCGTTTGCAGAGGAGGGGGCAAACAGGAACCCATCCGAACAGGAAGCCATCGCCGCAGTGAAGCGTCTCTATCGTAAGGCGCTGGGACGCAGGCTCACAATGCCACTCAAGATTACGAGCGGCAATCGATACACTTGGCCGAAGCGGGGTGTCTATTACGTTAACCCTGCTCGCCGTCACTGGGAGATCTCTGGCGGGTGGAAGCATCTCGTGCATGATGTCTCGCACTACTGCCATTGGCGTTTGCATCCACGAGCGAGGCCACATTCCAACAGTCAGCTTACGATTGAACGGGTGCTGACTGACTATGTCATCGACAACGGCTGGCTGCACGGCAAGCTCAAGTCGAAGGCAAAGCCGAAGCCACCTGTCGATCAGGTCGCAAAGCGTGCGGCTCAGGTGGATGCCAACATCGCCCGTTGGGAAACCAAACTGAAGAGGGCACAAGCCGCTCTCAAAAAGTACAAGGTGAAGCAACGGTACTACAAGAAGACATTGCAAGCGAGGGCTGCGTAGCTCAAGCACTCAACTGGGGGGGCACGTTGCCCCTCCTAAAACGGAGGTAACCAATGGTTGCACTGACCAAAGACGAGGGGACGATGGAGATGCCAGAGTTCCTTAGACGTTACTCACTCGACGGCCTGACTTTGGAGCGGGTGATCGTGATGACCGAACTGTTGATCTCTCACGTTACGGGGTATGGCCCTGATCATTTCAATCAGAAAGAGATTGATGAGTTCAAAAGAAATCTTGCCGAGTTGCAGAAGCGGAAGGCCATCTGGCCAGCGCGGCAGCATGAGCCTGTTGAGGTGGAGGCTCCCAAGCCAAAGCCTGTTGATCCCCGCACCATCTCGCTGAAGGCTACACTCAAAGAGCGAGTGGGGCTACAGATCATCAGGGCTATTGAGGAAGGGCATAACACCTTCGCCCGTCTGCGTAAGGCTATCCCCGTCCTGCACATTGAAGGACAGGACATTGATATGCCCGACCGGGTATTGAAGTCAGCCCTTAATCATCTGCTCAGCGGCAAGGTGAAGCGGGTCAGAGTTGTTAAACTCTCACCAAAAGTTTACGGGGTGCAGCGGCGTTAGCACCCCTATTCTGTGGACAATGGTGTCCAGAGATGATAAACGGTGGTGTGCCATGTGGCACATCACACACAGAAGAAGGAAGGTAGCTTATGAAGACTGACCAATTGAATCAAAGCACGGCGGCAGTTGCTCATCTTATTCCTGAACCGTACACCAACGGTGATGACGGGAATGGGGGTCTGAGATTGACTGTCGAGACCATCACTCCAGATATTGCGAGAGATTATCTGGAACAGAATGTTAGCAACAATCGTAACATCTCTGATCGTCACGTTGCCGCCCTCGCTCGTGATATCAAAGCTGGGCGTTACGCTCAGAACGGGGAGACCCTGAAGTTCTCACCAGAGGGTGAGTTGTTGGACGGGCAGCATCGTTTGTGGGGCTGCATCGTAGCAGACAAACCGTTCACTACGGCAGTGGTACGGGGGGTCACAAGTTTAGATGATGTTGACCGCGCCCGTCCTCGCACAATCTCAAACGTGATGGAGATCCACGGCTATCCGACACCTGCAAAGCTCGGTGTTGTGTTGTCCACCACTTGGCGTTGGGAAAATACCAAGTGGCGAGTGGCTATTGTCAGGCCGACCAGTCAGGAAGCCCTGACATTCCTGCGGCAGAACGAAGCTGAATTGTATGCGGCTCTCCGCGCAGGGCAGCGTATCAAGAAGGTTGAAGGTAGTCTTGAGAATGCATCCCTCACGTTCTGGCGGATGGCAAAAACCTTTGGACAAGAGGCCGCCTTGGAAGCATACGAGAGACTGTCGAAGTCCCGTTGGCAATCGCTTAACGATCCTCTCTACCATTACCACCAGATGGCGCTGCGTGCCAAGGCCGCTCCTCGTAAGCCTAATAAACTGGTGAAGTTGCAGTGGCTCGTCAGGGCTATGGATGCAGCCGTTGGTCGTGAGGAACATAAGAGTGCCCACTTCCTCCGTTGGGATGGTAACAAGGAACTTCGCCTGTTCACGGGGGAAGAACTCAATGGAAGCGCAGGAGCTTGAACTTATCACTGCCTTTGAAGAGGGAGAGCTTGATCTCCCAGAGGTAGTTCTGATGACCCACCTTCTCATTAAGAGGGGGTGGGTCTGGAATATGCCTGCACCATACCAAGCATTGGCGCGGGGCTGGATTGATGTTGGGATACTTGATGATCCAAGGAAGGTAACAATGGATAGACCAAAGATTAAGATCGTTGTGAACGATGGTCATATTAAACAAATCGTAGCAGAGAAAGGAGAGTTCGATGTTGTTCTGGAAGAGGAAGGGGGTGCAGTCAGCACCTTCACCACATCCCCCAATGATAGACCAATGGGTGAGGCAGAGTGAACTACTCTGGTCTGCACATGATTCAGCAACTGACGCTGACGTTCAGAAGGAGTTCCGATTCAAACTTGGGGCACTCGCTCGCAAGCATCACCGCTTCTATCATTTGGGAGAGGTGACATGAAGAATCGAACACACATCTGTCTTTCGCCTCACCATGAGGAGACGGTGAAAGAGTGGGCGGCGGATGGCTACCGAAGTTTCAGTGCCCAGATTAGCCTGCTGGTTCAGGAGGAAATCAACCGACAAAAAGATGCACGAGAGGCGTTTGATTCCTGCTCAGTTCACGAGAGTGATAACGGAAAGGAAGCACGCGCTGAGTAGAACGAACTCAGCACCACTAAACCTGTCTTGAGATAGGTTAATTCGGCGGGGCTTGTGACCTTGACTTCATCCGAAGCCACATGGAACACGAGCCTCGCTGTTTTCTTATTGGTCCTTCTCTGGACCTGATGCATTGCCTTAGCGATGCGGGACACCGCAAACATCACCCGTCCACCAGCAGTGCCTCCCCTCGACAACCCTCCCTCTAAGGCAGAGAAGCAAGACTTCTTACCGCCAGCCCTGCCGATGTCCCAACCGAGCTTGAGACCTGCACTGTGCTGGTCTGGCTCAATCAATTCATTGGCCAATAAACGGTCCAGTTCACAGCCATCCAGAACGCGCAGCCTTACAGTTCCTATGCCTAGACCTGCTGGTTCAACCTTCACGGCGTGACGCAGTGATAACTCAGGCGTACCTAGATCAGAGGTTGCCTTCGATTTCTTCCCAATCTGTTTGCGCTTCGGCATATGTCCCCGTTGGTTTGTTATAGCTTAACTCACACACACCCTGACTGCCAATGTGTTTGAACCTCACCTTCCAGCAATGCACCTCCACCATGTTGCTGTCGTTAGGTCGGTGGACTGAGATGCCGACATCAGCCTTAGAAAACCATGCCGCCGATGAAGATATATCATACCCCTTCGGCACTGGGTATGAGCCATCTGCCTGTCGGTATAACTTGGCTGGGTGGGCGACAAAGAATACAGCGCAGTCATGTGCGCTTGACCAGTTCCTGATCTTGGTGAGCATCTCGCTGATAAGATTAGTCTCGGACTTACTACCAAGATTCATATCTAAATAATTATAGGGATCGATTGTGAGTGAACGTACACCCATGCGCTGCACTGCTGCACTACCCCGTTCAAGCACATCATCGATGGTAGCCGATGTGCCATCGCTCTGCTCCATGAACAGGAAGTGATCGTTGACCCAAGACATCCCCCGTTCCATTTCATCTTTGCTCATGCGTTGGGTTGGCCCCTCGTGGAAGGGCTTCCCCAATGTTTTCTCTAATAGCTTGGCGACGTGCATTGGGACGGGATTTTCAAATGAGCAAACAGCATGACGCCAGTCATACTTCTGGCTGAGGTTGAATAAAATCTGGTCGAGGAACTCGGACTTGCCCATCGATGGCACACCCGTGATGACATACACCATTGGTTTAATTGTGAACAGTTGATCGACGCACTCATAGCCCGTGCTGAGACCTCTGCCCTCGCCTTGCTGATACAGGGTTCTGACTTGGTCGGCGTAATGCTCGACATCATACAGGCCAGCGATAGGCCAAGGCTCTGCTGCTTCGATACAGTTTGCCAGTGCCGCCTTGCCCTCCTTCAGCAGCACATCATTGGCATCCTTAGATCCATCAGGCCATGTCACTGACCAGCACTTGGGTTTACCTATACGTCGTGCAAGTTCTTCAGCGAGCGCGTTGCCGGGACCATCCCGATCAACAGCAATGATAACTTTGTCGGTTGTCTTCAGGATCTCTGAGGCTGCCCAGATGTAGGAAAACTTTCGGTCCTCTGTAGGATCAACCCTATCGTCATCACTCACCTTAATGGGTGCGCCGTTAGGCACGCTCACACTGGGGATGCCTATCTCCGCGAGACTAAGCTGGTCGATCTCGCCTTCGACAATCACCAGTGGTTCACCCTCTTTGATCTTCTCGATACCGAAGAAGGTGGATGCGGCACCCTCCTGCGTGAACCCCTTGCTATCCAAGGCCCTCCACTTCACGGCGTAGGTCTTGTTGTTGCTGGGCTCAATGTATGGGAAGCCTGCACACATAACCTTACCCGCATCTCTAATGTACTTGGTGTCGGAAAGAATGCCTGCGCTATTGATAGTCTCGACTGATAGCCCACGGCCCTCAAGATATGTCTGCGCTGCTGGGGCTAGGTCTTTTTTAACGGGCGGAATGAACTTGACAATGTTATCCCGCTCCTCCTCCAGCTTGACACCGCCCTTCTCCCCGCAGTGGTGGCAGAGCCAGCGTGCGGTAGGCCACTCAACCTTAACGGCGAGTACCTTCTCGCTCTGGTTATGTTTCTTTCTTGTGTGTGAGCAGGCTGGGCATACGTCACGGTATTGGCCATCGGCTCGTGCTTGATAACTAGTCTTGATTGTTTCCTTGATCATGGTTGGTCACCTCATCTCGTGTGTTTTGAAACAACTGCCCAAGATATACTACTCCCTCTCGTGGGCCAAGCTCTTCTAAATATTTGGCAGCATCCAGCACCTTCCTTGGGATGACACTCGCCATGTCGCATACCATGTTCAGGTCAACTGTCTGGCGATGGAGGAAGGCAAGGGCATCGTCTCGTACTCTTCGGTCATAGCTGAGGGTGTCCCGTAGAGCCTGATAGATGACGGCTTGCCAAAGCCGTTTCTCACCCCCCGTGTTTAGCAATTTTAATGACAGCCCGTGGCTGCTCCTTGTCAAGCCCGTGGAGGATGACCTTGGCCTTGACCTGTCTGTCATTGGTATAGGCCACGCCTTGGAGGCAATCCATGATGAGCGATTCGTCTAGGTCTGGGCGGCGACTGGCGTAAAAGATGTGACAATATAACAACACATCACCATCGATTAAAGGATCAATGGGAACTGCCTGATCCGCGAATAACTTCTCATAACCCCGCGCCTTGTCCGACTTGATGCTGGCTAATCGTTTACCGAATCGGACGAGCTTCCTGCTGTTGGATTTGGACGCAGGCTCACCCAAGATCGTAACCTCATACAACCACTTATCTATTGCTATTAGATTGCTAATGGCTATAGTGTCGGAAGGAGAACCCATGAAGTATACCAACAAAAATAATTTACCTGATCCCGTGGTCAGGGCGCTGACCTCTTACGAAAAAGGACAGTCAGTTGAAGGGCTTAGAGTTACAACCCTTATCGATTCCCCACGGATAAGTCAATTACGCAAGCAACACTCAGGTCAGATCACAGAAGATGTTTCCGATCTGGTGTGGCGTGTGCTTGGCACTGCGATCCATGAGGTCTTTGAGAAGGCTGCGTCGAATGCGTATGTCTCAGAGGAACGGTTGAGCCACACGGTGGATAACAATCTCATTTCTGGTGCCATTGACTATCAGTTTGAGAGCGACAATGAAGTGGACCTCAAGGACTACAAATCCACCAGTACATACAAGATCACCATCGGTGACCATGCTGACTGGGAAAAGCAGCTTAACGTCTATGCGTTTCTAATTCGTCAGGCCAAGGGCTTCACGGTCAGGAGCGCGAGTGTCATCGCAGTCCTGCGCGACTGGCGGCAGGCAGAGGCAGACCGTAAGGCAGACTATCCTCAGTCCTCTATCCTAGAGATACCGATCACCCTGTGGTCGGACGAGGAGCAGGACGCCTACGTCTCAGAGCGGGTGCGTCTCCACAATATGGCCCAGCTTGGCGCTGAGTTCGATGACCTGCCTGAGTGCAGTGATAAGGAGAGATGGGCGAGGCCTGCCCAGTATGCCGTGATGAAGGCTAATAACAAGCGGGCGCTGAGGGTCTTCGATATTCTGAAGGAGGCAGACGCATACGCCAAGAAAGATTCAAACAGGCACGTCGAGGTGAGACCCGCGACCTACACTCGTTGTGCCAACAACTACTGCAAGGTCGCAGAATTCTGTAACCAATGGAAGGAAGGTAACAATGACCGCTAAGAAGGAGACCACATGGAGTGTTCTCTCAAAGATCGATTGCTCTGATCACGTCGAGAAGAAAGGTGGGTTGACCTATCTCTCGTGGGCGTGGGCATGGAAGATTCTGAAAGAGAACTTTCCCGATGCCAGCTTTGAGAAGAACTGGTTTGAATACGGTGACCCTACCCCCTACACCCTGCCGTATGCTTTGGACAAGGGCGGCAACGCCTTTGTTAGAGTGACAGTCACGGTAGCTGGGGTAGCTATCACAGAGGTTATGCCTGTCTTGGATAATCGGAACCGCTCTGTCCAACGGCCTAACAGTTTCCAAGTCAACACTTCGTTACAGCGTTGTCTCACCAAAGCCATCGCTTACCACGGCTTGGGCTCATACATATATGCAGGAGAAGACGTGCCCGATGTGGCTGAGGAAGAGGTGGTAGTTGAGGATACCCCAGCCAAGGAAGACACGCCTGCACCAACGCCTGAAATCTCACAAAGCCTAGATGAGTGGCGTAAGGCATTCTTTGATAGTGGCACCGCTGACCAGACGGATGAAGGTGTTGTTATTGCTGAAGGCAAGAACGTCGAAGGTTGGAAGCAGGTGGTCGCCTGTTTTGAGGCCTTCATGCCCAGCATCGATGATGTCTGGGGAGACGGGAAGGCGAAGTACGAGGATGGTGATGCCTGCGTTGCTGCCATTGAAGACTTCTACCTTGTCAACAAGAAAGCTATCAAGGCTCTAGGCGAGGCTCAACCTGAGATGTTGAAGGGCCTCATTGAAATTTTCAAAGCTGCTAAGAAGGCAGCGAAATCTAACAAACCCTTTACCAGAAAAGGAGTGAAGACCGATGCCTGATAATAAACCTAAATACGGCGGCGGCGCAATGTTCGTGAACAACACTGCCTGCAAATATTTCCCTTGGGATGAGATCAAGCGCAAGCAAGATGCGAGGGATACCAATCCAGAACTGTCAGGAAGTGTCGAGATCAACAAGGCCTTCGTCAAGAAACTCGTCGAGATGTTCAAAAATGGGAACACCCAAGAGTCGCAGCGCGGAGATACTGCGGGACAAGAGGTTGTCATCATGGATATCGCTGGTCTCCACCGCATAAGCGCGAAACTAAATAAAAAAACCGGCGAGAAGACGCAGTACTTCAGTGTCTGGTTTAGTGATGAGTACAAATCAAAGGAGGAGGCATCCCCATCATCCGATAATGACGATGACGACATCCCGTTCTAGGTCACAGTCCCACCTGAGCAAGGTGCGGGGGCAGCCATGTTTGATATGTGCTGACCCTCGCACCATCGCTCACCATGTCATGTTCACTGATGAGCCAGCGTTATCACTCAAGGTCAGTGATTATAATACAGTTCCACTATGTCACACCCACCACATGGAACTCCATCGACACGGCAATGAGGAGCAGTGGTGGGCGCTGCAAGGGATAGACCCAATAGAGTTTATTAAGGAGGTAACCAATGGCTAACATCGCAGATGCCAGTTACGGCTTTGAGGCAGTCAAGTCTGTACTGAGACAATCCAAGGACGGCATTGTTCTGAGCTTGGTCCTCCACCCTAGTGATGTACCAACCCCCCTCCTCTCTGATCCCATAGGCTCACGCTACATGGTAGGCATGGTCAGGATGGGGGATAACGAGGAGATCATAGAGCCTGAGAGCGTGCGTGAGGGCAAGCGTATGGTCACCTCTGCGGGTGCCTTATGCAGGGACAGTGACTTCCAGAAGTGGATGGTAGACAACGGCTTCTCTGAGGAACAAACCGAAGAGGCAGCAGCAACCAACGTGAAGCGGCTACTGAAAGTAAAGAGTAGGGCTGAACTGAAAGAGAACGAGGATGCCCAACGGAGGTGGCTGGTGATACGCCAGCACTTCATTGATCGGGACATCCTCATGGAGGCAGACATTGACGGATGAGATCAAGAGTGAATTACTTGAAGAAGCGGAGGCCCTTGTTACTGGCCCTCGTGCTGAGGCTTACGGAGATGCGGCGGTCAATCATATGAGGATAGCTGACCTATGGAATTGCTGGCTAAGGAATAGAAGCTGGGGCTCCTCTGGGATCATCACTCCCTATGATGCAGCGATGATGGTATTGCTAGTGAAGGTAGCCCGATGCCAGCAGAAACCAAGCCATGACAGTCATGTTGATATCGCTGGGTATGCAGCCGTACTGGAAGATATCTACGAGCAGATCAAAGGAGTGCAAGAAGATGGCGGGCAGGAAGAACAGGATCTGGAAGCTAAGTGAAGAGAGTAAGACATGGAACATTATGTTCCCTGTTGCTCTCATCAAAGCAGTCCACGTCAAGGCAGAAGAGAAGGATGTCACGCCAGCGGCACTGGTACGAGAGGCAGTTGAACATTACCTCTCCAGCCATGAAGCTATCTCTGAAGGCATAGTCACTGCTGATGCAGGAGGCAATGAGTTCCTTCGGGGTGTGCAGGAAGCCGCAGCAGTCCTTCGTTCCATCGTAACACAACCCCGCTACCCTGCGGGGCATACCCTTGGAGATGTATTAGCAGAGAAGGTCATCAAGAAGATTGAAACAGATGGCCCCAAACACACATAGAAAAAGGGGAGCGGCGACCAACCGCTCCCCGAAGGTGAGGTAACCAGATGACTGCACATGGCAACATCGTAGATCAAAAAGTAGCAAGCGTAGGGGACGCTGTCCAGTTATATCTAAAGAATCATATTGGCCATACAGCCATTGATACTCAACGTGCTGAGGTAGCATGGAAGAATATGGCGGTATCCCTACAGAACGTACCCCTTCATAGTCTTAATGGCCATACTCTCAGTACTTATATGGCCAATAGAAAGGCATCAGCAGGTACAATTAACAGGGAACTGGGTGTCCTCAGTGCTGCCATCAGGTGGTGCTACGCTCAGGGATACACCGACAAGCTGGTGTTAGTGCCCCGTCTCCCCTCTCCACCACCCCGCCAGAGGTGGCTATCCAAGGAGGAGTGCGACAGGCTGCTTGCTGCTGCGCGTCCCTATCCCCACGTCTGGGCGTTCATTGCTATGGCCCTGTTAACAGGCCAGCGCAAGGAGGCTATCCTTGGCCTTACCAAGGACAGAGTATTCTTGGAGGAGGGGTTCATTGACTTCAATGAGGATGGCCCCCTATGCGAGAGACGCAAGGCGAGGGCAGTCGTGCCCATCTCCCCTGAGATGCGTGAGCTACTCACGGTTCTCAAGTCCGACAGCATCTACATAGTGAATAACAATGGCCGTCGCGTCAGGGATATGAGAAAGATATGGGGGAAGGTGACCAAGGCAGCAGGACTGGAGGGCGTTACACCTCACACGTTAAGACACACGGTGGCCACGCTGTTAGTGCGGGCTGGCGTACCTCTGATAGAGGTGTCGAAGCTGTTAGGTCACAAGGACAGCAGGATCACAGAGAAGGTGTATGCGAAGTTCAGTCCCGACTATCTGAAGAAGGCGACTGAGGCCCTGTCGATTGCTGCATGATCCCTTCACAACAGTCATGGATTGAACGGTGACAGGCTGTGCATTCATAGTGGCCATGAACAAACACTACTCTGGTGGTGGCCCCACACCACGGGCATTGATGCCACCCCCGTGGATCAAAAGAATTTTCTTTCCCATCTTTTATGTCGGAACCACGGGATGAAGACATACGGAAACACTCTGGATACATACACAATAAAATAGTTCAGCCAGTTCAGTGGCCGGGGTAATGGCTTCAGCACATCCATGAACAGGACGGCTCTTAGTTCATCAGTATTATTAACGGCCCAATGCTCATAGGTATCATCAAAGAAAAGACAGTGCCCCTCCCTCCAATAGGCCCTCTTCCCCCCTACCATCATGTAGCAGCGGTGTGGGTGGGGTATGTCCAGTGCCAGATGTAGCCTGAGAACCCCTGAGAAAGGCCCTGAGTGGGGGTTGAGCTTCTTCCTTGGTCCCAGTACCGAAACATAGGCAGACACCACATACGGGTGCCTCCGTAAGATAGTGGAGGTAACAGGCATCAGCTTACAGTTCTTCCTGAACCAGAGCCCTGCTCCCTTGAGGAAGAACATCTTCCACCTGTCATCGTTGCTGATGTAGGTTTGATGAGGGCTTATGGTTTGGAACGGTGCAAACTCATCGTACCTCTTGATGATACGATCATATTCTTTTCGGATATCTTTGAAGTTTGATTCCAGATCACAGGTTATAGGTACTGTGTCTGCCTCATAGAACTTCTTTACTCCCAAGGTATTCTTTCCTCGGAACCAAGGCTGTATCAATCGTTCAAGGATTAACAACTATTCCTCGCAGAGGGCTTCCCATACTGCGTTGTAATCGTCCCCCCATAATAGAGTTGACTCTGCCCATATCACACCCTCCTCAACGTAAGGGAAGGGACCGGGCAAGCTAACGCAGGGGATGTACCTGATGTTAGTCTGCTTTGGGAGGGCTGTACTTGTCTCGCAGGCGCTTGCTGTCAACATTATCACGAGCGCGGCGAGCATTCTCAATGGCATTGAAGGCATCAATGAGCCCCTTGTTGACGGCCTTGGACTCGCCAGCCTTCATAAGACTGCGGTTGCGAGCCCACTCTGCGAGCAGACCCGTCAACCTGAGCAGTCCTCTTAGTACGGTGAGGATGTTCATGCATCCTTGTTCCTGTTCTTCATTACATTACCAGCCAGCACATTGAGAACAGTCAACGCCATGTTGACGATCTTGTCATCAGCCTTGCTGGGGGTGATCGCAGTCAACGCCGTCGCCGCACTAACGATCCCGAAAATAGCGTGGATATATACGGGCCACCCAGTGACCCATCCCATTAAACCTTCCATCAAAAACTCCTGTCGTTATTGGAATTGGCGTGATTGTCCCCCAGTTGGAGCATACGCGCAAGGGTCTGAGCCCTCTGTCCCACCTGCGTTGCCCACTTTGAATCAAGCAGTTCTTCGGCCACCTTGTCCCACAGATCATCACCTAACATACAGTCCTCTATTAGCCCTAGAGTTTTCCTGAATGTTTTCAGCCGGTTGATCCCCAGATTAAAATGCAGGTCTACCATTGCAGCCTGTCTCGTGTCATCCAGCTTGGTGAACCAGTCAAAGTTTCTCTTCAGTTCACTGATGGATATCTCAATATCATTAGCCAGAAGGTAGCGGCACTCATCCTGACTGAGCCCTCTGTCGGTGAGGTTTCTGCCCACCCCGATGGTGGTCTTGCCTACTGTATCAACGTAAGGGAAGCACTCCATACCCTCATGGTGTATCAACTGGTCAGCCAGCTTTAGAAGGTTGAGCATTATTGCCTAGCTTCTCTGGAGAGAGTCCTAACATTGGCTAGAACTTCTGATCTTATTTCCCTAATCTCCCGTATAAGTTCCCGCTTTCTTTCTGGAGATATTACCACATCTCCAACCTTCCTGATTTCTTGTTCTTGTTTTCTCAAGCGGGTTACCTCTTGATCAAGATAATCTATGCGCCCCTTCCTACTTAAAAGAGCCCAGTTATCTGTCCCCACTTCAGCCGCTTCCTCTGGACTTCTCTTATCCATGTCAGTGACAACTCTATCTAGTGCGGCACGCAATGCATAAAACTCCTGCGCGTCTCCTCCTCCTAGATCAGATTGCATAAATCTTTGGAGGAACGGATATTGCGTGACGTTAAGATTGGGGGCGCTGGGATTGCCAGCCACTTTATTAGCAATAACATCCACCCCCATTAAGGCATACATACCAAGTGTGCCGGTGTACTGGTTGATAACGTGTTCTATCAGTTCCGCTGATATCCCTGTCTGTTTAGCTACCTCTATAGCAAAGGCACTTGTGCCCGGACGAGCAAGATCAGGCGCGTCTCTCTTAGAATATTCGGGAACTATATCCGACCAGTCATACATTCTCGTGTTCATGGCAGCCTCAAAAAGAGGCCTCACATACTGGGGTACTGGGTTCATGTTTAGA
>VTLG01009909.1_pt1 | contig 16100 bp, 32 predicted proteins | sample 4694571 | NCBI WGS metagenome assembly VTLG01 (sample SAMN12604809, study PRJNA352737) | marine metagenome | biome: ENVO:00000447; feature: ENVO:00000209|ENVO:00000569|ENVO:01000036; material: ENVO:00002151; isolation source: viral sequences binned using virsorter ...
GAAGAGTGGAGGGGCGCACGTCTTTCTGTTTACAGATCAACCCGTATCTGCAGAAAGAATGAGAGACAAACTAACAGAAATAAAAACACTACTAGGATACGGCGGATCAGAAGTTTTTCCAAAACAAATACAATTAAAATCAACAGACGACACAGGTAATTTTTTAAATTTACCATATTTTGGTGGTGATAACACAACACGTTATGCATTTAAACAAGATGGTGAGGCTGCAACACTAGAAGAATTTTACACACTTTACGATGAAATAAAACAATACGATCTTGATTTTGTAAAAATAGAAAGACCTAAGTCAGAGTATGATGATGCACCACCATGTATAGAACTTATGGCATTAAATAAAATTCCAGAAGGTGGTAGAAATAATTCTATGTTTCATTTTGGTGTGTATGCTAAAAAGAAATGGCCTGCAGAATGGAAAAGTAAGATGACATTGTTTAATGCAACAGCATCAACTGTACCACTTAGTGAATCAGAAGTAGAAATAATTAAACGTCAACACGATAAAAAAGATTGGGGTTATAAATGTAATGATACACCGATGTGTAACTTGTGTGATAAAAAATTATGTAGAGAAAGAAAGTTTGGTATTGGTGAAGAAATAGTATTTCCTGCATTGACTGACTTACAAAAAATTAAATTAGAAAAACCATATTATTATCTTAATGTAGATGGTGAACGACTACACCTAGAAAACGTAAAATTTTTAAAACAACAAAGTTTATTCCAAGAAGCATGCATGGAACAATTAGATTTTAAACCACCAACAGTCAAACCAAAAGACTGGGACATGATAATAAACCCATTGATGAAGAATCACGAACCAATAGATCCACCAGAAGGTGTGACTACACAAGATCAATTACAAAATCATTTAGAAGAGTATTGTCTAAACAGACAAGTATCAACAGACAAGAATGATCTTAAAAAAGGTGGTGTGTGGACTAATGAAGGCAATCATCATTTTGTGTTTGACAGATTTTATAATCAATTTTTAATTAGAAAACGTTGGGACGTGCCATACTCACGTACAGCACAAATGTTAAAAGAAACATGTAACTGTGATGACAAACGTATTGGTAAAGAAAGAATTTCTGTGTTTGTAGTAAAACAATTTGACAAAAAAGAAGATGACTACAATCAAAAAGAATTAAAACCAAAGGATATATTTTAATGAGTCAATTAGAGTTATTTATTAAACCAATTCAAAAAAAAATAATTAATAATGTTGAGTATGGTGAGGTTAAAATAGAAGATATTATGCCTAACATTTCTCCTAATCAATATGTTTTATATCCAACTGGAGGTTATCATTATTTTCGTAATATAAAATATGCACCTGAAAAATATAAAAAACCTATATGGCCTTACATAAGCAGTAAAACAGGAAGCAGAACTGTGATTGTTTCAATTTTACCTAATGTACAATTTGGAGGATATCCTACTGTTGGTTTAAAATGGAAAGATGGTTTTAAAGATAATAATACTATTATGACACCACAAGTAATGCATAAAATAGTAGCTTTAGCTTATGTACCAAATCCAGATCCTATTACACATATACATGTTGCACATAAAGAAGATGAAAAATGTAATTATTTACCAGAACATTTAGAGTGGGCAACACCTAGTGATAATCACAAAGGTAAAAAACCAAGAAGATCTTCTTACGAACAGTTTTATGATTTTTTTGCAGCTCAAAAATGGGTGAAAGAATAATGAGAACTATTGTATTAGGACCACCAGGTACAGGTAAGACTACTACGTTGTTAAATAAAGTTGATGACTATCTAAAACAAACTGATCCTGACAAGATAGGTTACTTTGCATTTACACAGAAAGCTGCACACGAAGCAAGAGACAGAGCAATTAAAAAATTTAATTTAACAGAAGATGATCTTCCATACTTTAGAACACTACACTCACTAGCATTTAGAAAGTTAGGATTAAAAAAAGATCAAGTTATGCAGCCAAGACATTACAAAGATTTAGGTAAGAAGTTAGGTTTTCCTGTAACGTATGCTGACTATCAAGAAGACCAGGGTGGTATCTTTACATCTGATAGTGAGTATCTACGAATTATACAGCTAGCACAACTACGTAATATTACACCAGAACAACAATTTGATTTACAAGAACACACGCAAGACCTGGAGAGAGATCAACTTAGAATTATACATAACGAGTTAGCAAGATATAAAAAAGAATATAACTTAATAGATTTTAATGACATGATTTTAGATTTTACAAAATCAGATAAGTCACCAAAGTTTGATGTAGTATTTATAGATGAAGCACAGGATCTATCATTAATGCAGTGGGATATGACACGATCTATTTGGAATAAAACAAAAGATTCTTTTATTGCAGGTGATGATGACCAAGCGATATTTAGATGGGCTGGTGCAGATGTAGATTCTTTTATAGCTTTAGAAGGACAATACTTACCACTAACACAGTCTTATAGAATACCTGCTAAAGTACATGGATTAGCGATGGGTATAATAAATAAAATTAGAAATAGAATAGATAAATCTTGGGAACCTAGAATTAGTCAAGGCAATCTACACAGACATTTTGATATAGAAAGTATTGATATGTCAAGAGGTGATTGGTTAGTATTGAGTAGAACAAGGCATATGTTAACAGACATAGAGGAATCTTTGTACAGACAAGGATTGTATTACGAAAACAGATATAAAAGAAGTAGTGAAAAAGAATTACACCAAGCAGCTACATCATGGGAGCATTTAAGACAAGGTCAATTATCATCTTATAAAGAAATAGAAAATATAATTAAATTTATGGGACCTAAACATTGGCATGCAAAAAAAATAAAAGGCATGGCAAAAGAATCTTTTTATGGAATAGATCAACTTGTAAAAGATTATGGTCTACAAGTTAAAACAGTTTGGTACGAAGCATTTGACAACGCAGGGCAGACTAAGGTAAACTACTTACGTAAAATGAGAAAGAACGGTGAGAAACTAAACGAAAAACCTAGAATAGAATTATCTACCATACATGCAGCTAAAGGTGGTGAAGCAACAAACGTTGTATTAATGACAGATCTTACAGAAAATACTATGAGAAGTTATGAAAGAAATCCTGACGATGAAAATAGATTGTTTTATGTAGGAGCAACACGAACAAAAGAAAACTTACATATAATAGAACCAAAAAAATACGAAAAAGGATACTTACTATGACCAACAGTGAAATATTTAAAAAATCAGTATATGATTCTTTAGATAACCAGGTAGGCGGGAAGCACTATCGCAATATGAAAATACAACCTGCAGAATTTATTAATGAAAACAAATTACTTTTTGCAGAAGGCAACGCTATAAAATATATTTGTAGACACCAGTCAAAAGGAAAAGCACAAGACATTGAAAAAGCAATACATTATTTAGAAATGATTTTAGAAAGAGATTATGCCGAGTAGAGATATAATTAAAAAAACAATAGAAGTTAATAAACATATGTTTGAATTAGAAATATATCCAAGATTAGTTTCTTGGGAGATATTTCCATCAGATCATAATGCAGCTTTGTATGCATTTAGTAACAAAGAAAAATTAAATAAAACAATAGAGACTAACCACGTATACGAAAAAAGGAAAAAATAAAATGCAGATACCTTTATTTAAACCACAGACTGAATGGTTACCACCAGAAAGTTTTCCAGATTTATCTAAGTATGATGAGATAGCTATTGACTTAGAAACTAAAGATCCAGATCTAATGAAGATGGGTTCAGGTTCTGTAGTTGGTAAAGGTAATGTGGTTGGTGTTGCTGTAGCTGTGCAAGGATGGTCTGGTTATTATCCTATTGCTCATGAAGGTGGTGGCAACATGGATAAAACAAAAGTTTTAAAATGGTTTCAAGATGTATTAAACACACCTGCAGATAAAATATTTCACAACGCCATGTATGACGTGTGTTGGATTAGAGCGCTCGGTTTAAGTGTTAACGGTAAAATAATTGACACGATGATTGCATCGGCCTTAGTTGATGAAAATCAAATGCGTTATGACTTAAACAGCTGTGCTAAACGATACACCGGCAAAGGAAAAAATGAAACTGATTTATATACTGCAGCAAAAGATTGGGGTATTGACGCCAAGGCAGAAATGTATAAACTACCTGCCATTTATGTAGGTGCATACGCAGAAAAAGATGCAGAAATAACTTTAGAACTTTGGATAGAACTTAAAAAAGAAATTGATCATCAAGATATAAATTCTATTTTTGATTTGGAAACTGAATTGTTTCCTTGTCTGATAGACATGAAATTTCTTGGCGTGAAAGTGGACGTTCAAGCAGCACATACAATGAAGCAAGACCTAGCATCACAAGAAGATAGGTTAATCCAAGAAGTAAAAAAACAAACAGGAATAGATACTCAAATATGGGCAGCAAGATCGATTGCACAAGTTTTTGATAAATTAAAACTAGACTACGATAGAACTGAAAAAACACAATCACCTTCCTTTACTAAAAATTTTCTTCAGAATCACCCCCACCCGCTAGTGAAACGAATTGCCCAAGCCCGTGAAATAAACAAGGCTCATACCACGTTTATTGATACCATATTAAAACACTCACATAAAGGTAGAATTCATGCTGACATAAATCAATTGCGTTCAGATAATGGCGGAACTGTGACCGGTAGATTTAGCTACTCAAACCCAAATTTACAGCAAATTCCAGCACGTAACAAAGATCTTGGACCACGGATCAGGGCGTTATTTATACCCGAGGAGGGCCATACATGGGGTTGTTTTGACTATTCACAACAAGAACCTAGGTTGGTAGTGCATTATGCTGCTTTACAGAATTTGTACGGTGTTGAGGATGTATTAGATGCTTATAATGAAGGTGATGCAGATTTTCATACAATTGTTGCTGATATGGCAGACATACCTAGATCACAAGCTAAAACTATAAATCTTGGATTATTCTATGGTATGGGTAAAAACAAATTGCAGGCAGAGTTAGGTATATCTAAAGATAAATCAGATGCCTTGTTTAAACAATATCACAACAGAGTTCCATTTGTAAAACAACTAATGGATAATGTTATGCAACGTGCACAAAGTTCTGGTCGCATACGTACACTGTTAGGTAGATTGTGTAGGTTTCATCTATGGGAACCAAACCAGTTTGGAATACATAAGTCATTGCCACACGATCAAGCGCTCTTGGAACACGGACCAGGGATCAAGCGTGCTTTTACATACAAAGCGTTAAACAAATTAATACAAGGATCAGCAGCTGACATGACAAAAAAAGCTATGATTAATTTATATAAAGAAGGTATCATACCTCACATACAAGTACATGATGAACTAGACATATCTGTTAAAGACGAAAAACACGCACAAAAAATTGTTGAGATTATGCAAGATGCTGTTAATTTAGAAGTTCCTAATAAAGTTGACTATGAATCTGGACCTAATTGGGGTAAAATAAAATAATGTTTTTAATAGACACTTATTTAGATAAAAGTTCTATACAAGGTGTTGGTGTATTTTCTAAAGAAAATATAAAAAAAGGAAGAAAGATAAAAGAAGTGAGACCTGAGTTTGAAATAAGATTTAATAAAACAAATTTACCTAGAATGCCTTTAGCATTAGCTAATTTTATACAAACACATGCTCATGAAGAAGACGAAAATGAATATTGTTTAGGAATTGATAATGAAAAGTATCTAAATCACAGCGATAATCCAACTGTAGATGAAAAAGGTTATGCTTTAAAAAATATAAAAATAGGTGACGAAATTACAATAGATTATAATAATTTTGATGATAATATCAAATTATGGCTTACTTAAATGCTAATATTCCTGTACAGTACGCGCAAATAAAAAAGGAGTATTTATATGACCTTAAAAAACATTATGGCGAAGTTGAAGATTGTATTATCTTCGGGCTTACAGCTATTACAGGAAAAGCTATCCTCTGGCATGCCATCATGGAAAACGGTGCTATCTTTTATCGTTTACCCATATCGGCTTTTATTCAACGTGGTTATGACCCCAAGTCTGTTCCGACCAAAAGACTTGATGAATTGGAATTGTGGAATAGTTTTTCTTATTACCCTGCTATTACTTGTTACGATATTTTAGGCGGACAATCAGGCAAATATATTGGTAAAGATAAGAAATGGCATCACGGATCATACTTATTCACAGTTGACTTTGCACATCCAGAGAGTAATATAGTCGACACCGATCATTCGGAAATACCGCACGAACACAAGTGCGCTCACATACTTGCACTAGATGATGGCAACTATGCAGCACAACCTAACAATAGATTAATTTGGGATTTACCATCTTTTACTGTAAAAGATAATATTCCTGATTGGAAAGTCCAAACGTCAGAATGGAATGTAGAAGATTCTGGTAAATGGCGAACAGAAGATACTGATAAGTTCTTCTATGAAATGGAGGAAAAGAAAAATGATTAAAAAATGGATTAAATCATTAATTGAAAAAATTTTTGGTAGATTTTGTAAGTGTGAAGAAGACGAACATATTACAATGTATACAGAAAAACCTAAATCTGACATCAAAGTTGTTTGTCAAAAACATCCTGATGGCTATAAGAAAACTTGTCCTGGTTGTAGAGAGGCAGTTGCATAATGGAGGGTAGTAGGTTGAACTATTATTTTACAGGCATACTAATTGTTTTATTTGTGTTGTTAGCATTTATAAAACCAGCGTATCCAGGTTCAACGCAAACTAATACATCAGGATCTAATACCGCTATTGAAGGTGGTTACACATCTACAGCAACTACAACATATCAAACAGGATCAAGTTCTAATAGCACAACAACTAATAACTCAACATCTAATACAAAATCAGCACCACCATCAGCTTCATCACCATCATACAATTCTATGACACAAGACGTTTGTGCAGTAGGTGGATCGTTAGGTGTGCAAACATTTGGTTTAGGTGTTAGTGGTGGAAAACATTTTGTTGATAAAAATTGTGAAAGATTAAAACTAGCTAGAATACTTAATGACTTTGGTATGAAAGTTGCAGCTGTTGCAATACTTTGTCAAGACGAGAGAGTATTTGAATCTATGATTCAAGCAGGCACACCATGTCCAATTGATGGTAAGATTGGTAAAGAAGCTAAACAACTATGGGGTAAGTATGATCATGAAAGACCAGATTATACTACATATGTCAAACGTATGAAAGATAGAGAAAAAGCTGACATTGCAGAACAAAAAAGAATTACAAAAGAATTAGAAGAAATGGATAAATTACAGGCCATTGAAAATAAAAAATTAGAGAACGCAAAAAAAATGAAAGAATGGAAACATCCTAAATAATATGAATAACAAACCACTAAAAATTTCTGAAGAGGCCGCTGTGCAAATGCCTATGAAGACGGTTGCTAGTTTGATAATTATCGTCGCTCTCGGCACGATGGGTTATTTCCAGATGATTGAACGTCTTAATGTTGCAGATACCAGGTTACAAATAATGGAGAAAGATTTAAATGAAAACACAGAGTTTAGAATTAAATGGCCACGTGGACAACTAGGTTCACTGCCCGCAGATTCTGAGCAGTTCATGATGATCGAGGATCTTTATAAGACCACGGACAAGTTAAATGCACACATAGAATCTATGGCATTAAACAAAGTCAACATAGAATTTTTAACAAAGCAAATGGAAAAAGCTTTAGAAGATATTGAAGAATTAAAAGATAAAGCAAGAGATATGCATTATAAAAATGGTAATGGCCAATGATAGGTTTATTTTTTATAGGAATTTTTATTTCAATTATTGTAATGGCTATATTAATACAGGTAAGAAAATATGATTGAAACTGTAGTGGCTCTTCTTATGTTTGTACAAGGAGAGATCAAGGAGGCGCGTTTGCAGGTTGAAGGCATGGCACAATGCTTACGTGGTAAACGTCAAGCAGAGAGACAGTATAGTGAAACTGTATCTTATAAATGCTATAAGGGTTCAGCAGAGTTAGAGAAAAATATTGATGGATCAAAGTCAATCAAAAAACTTATATTAAAATGAAATGGTTAATACCTTTTTTATTTTTATTTACTGTAGCGCAAGCTGATACAGTTACAACAGGTAACTTACTACCAAACGCAGGTGATGGTGTAGACTGGGGATCTAATTCTACAGATCAAATTAATCCAGGTAATTCAGGTTATGTAAATAATGGTGACACCTTAAATGGATTTGATGTAACGTGTTCTGCATCGCAAGCTAACTGTGGTTATAAATTTAGTGTGGGAGGTGATTTAGAAGTTACCGGAACTACAACTCTTTCTGTAGATGATGTAGCTCTAACTAATAATACTCGTACCCAAGAAATGTTAGACAACGGTATAACTTTAAATAGTTATGTTGATGTTGCAAACTGTGATAGTCAACCAGGTAACTGTGAAGGTAGATCAGGTAATGCAGACTCACATACAGTTACAATACAATTAAAAGATTCATTAGGTAATGTTTTATCTACAACTACACAAACAAGAACAGAAGTAACAGGATTTCAAGGAAACTGTAATGGTTACCCAGGATCAAACTCTGGAGGACAAACTGCAGATTGTGGACAATACAACGATCAAGTAATTTATAATAGTTATGGATCAAACAAGGTTGATTGGTCTTGGACTGGTATTGATAATAATACAGGATCTAGTCAACGAGGTGGTCCTAACTTATTAGGTGCGGCTCTTACAATGACTTATGATGACACGGTAATTGATAACAATATTATAGAAGATATAGAAGATATATTTGAAGACATAGAAGATATAATAGAAGATGAAATAACTTTTAATGAAATAAAAGATATGTTTGAAGACATGGTTGAGTTTTTTGATGCACCTCCACCCATGCAAGAAATGATTGAAGAAGAAATGACTTTTGAATCTGTAATGGTTGTGGAAGAAATAATGATGGAAGAAGAAATGATGATGGAAGAAATGCCAATAGAACAAATGCCTATGGAAGAAAATGTTAAACCATCTTTTTTTACTATGGCAGGGCCTGAACAAGAAGAGATCTATCAAGAAACAGAAGAACTAATTACAGAATTTTTACCACCACCTCCTCCTGAAGAAGAAATGCCAATAGAAACAGAAATGGTTCAAGAAGAACCTGTTATGGAAGAAGAAATGATTGAAGAAGAACCTAAAACTATGGCAGCTGCACCAAAAGAAAAAGAAGTTATAGAAGAAAAACAAGAAGCTGTTGAGGAAAAAGAAGAAGTTGTTGAAGAAAAACAAGAAGAGGTTATAGAGGAGTCAAAAGAAGAAGCTATAGAAGAATCAAATGAAGAAGAAGTTAAAGAAGAGAAACCTACTAGCGAGACTCCTAAGAAGTCCGCTGTTCAAACTAAAAAAATTGCCAAACAAAAAGCAATACAACAGAAAAAAGCTCTCATTAAAAATCTTGCAAGAGTAATGGAAAAAGTTGATAAAGATATAAAAGATATATCTAAAAATTTACAAATAAAAAATATAATTAAAATGGAAGCTATGACCACGGATCAAGTATCTTTAGATACATATAATGTAGCGTTCTATTCACCAAAAAACATATATTTAGATCAATTAAACCTTATAGATAACAGATTAATTTACTCAGATAAGAGTCTTGCAACTTATATTCAAAATGATAAGATGGATATTAAAGCACGTAAGCTTCAAGAGATTAATACAAGAAAACAAAAAATCTTAATGGAGTTAGAGGTACTTAAAAATGGATAAAAATAAAAAAAACAAAGTAAAAAAAGTAATTAAAGGTTTGAAGAAAGCATCTAAATTACATGCAGGTCAAGCTAAAGTATTAAAGAAAGTGATGAAAAAATAGTGGATAAAATTAAAGGTCAACTAGCAGGAGTCGCAGCATTACTTGGAGTCATTGCAGCAATAGGTGGTGGGTTTGTTAAGTATGGTGAGATTGTTACAAAGTTAGATGCATTAGAATCACAAGAACATTCAACAGTAGATACATCAGGTATTGAAAGTTCAATAGCTGTACTAGAAGAAAAAGTTAACAAACTAGAAAACGCAGACACATCACACAGTCATGAAGTTGGAGAGCATAAACACGATGAACACTCACACACAGCAACATTGATAAATAAAAAAGAAATAGAATTATTAAAAGTACAAATAGAAGAGATAAAGGTTAGCACGAAAAACCCACTATCAAACTAATGAAAGTATCAGCAGAAATTGTAAATGGTCAGTGTCCAACATGTGATGAATTTACAATGTTAGTTGGACTTACGAATGAATTGTATAGATGTATGAATTGTGGGGCAGATTTACATCAACACATTAATGGTAAAATAACTTATCTACCACATATCACCAAACCTGCAGGTGCAGAGCCTTTTGTAAAAGAATGGAAAGATGGCTAAAAAATCTAAAGGAATGTACTCTAAAATAGAGCACGAGCCAGTTTTTCATAAAACAAATATAGGTAGGAACCCTAGTCTTACAAAAATGAATAAACACAAAAGACGCCAATTTAAAAAATATAATGGCCAAGGCCGTTAGGGGTTGACAAATATCATATAATATCCTATATAGAAAGAATGAAAGGAAAAAACATGAAAACAGTAACAATAAATGTAACAGGTGCATCACAAAGTCAGTGGTCTACATTTTTATTAGAACTTAATCTGATGAAAAAAGCATGGAGATCTTATGGTGTTGATGCAGAGTTGAAAGCAAAAAGTATAAAAAAAATAATTAACCTAGGTACAACATATGGGGAAGCAAATAGACGACTTAGACAAGATAGCAATCGAGTACAACAAAACAAAAGACCCAAAGCTTAAAAATCTTTGGTACAAGAAAGTAAAAGAATATGGATCTTATAATATTGAACGATGGAATGTATCAGTTAGTTCCGTTAACAAAGCAGATGATGGAACATATGTCATTAGTGGCAAACGAATTAGATCTGTTTGATCTGTGTGATATTATAAGACTGAAACTGACAACGTATAATGATTCTATCAACGCTCATGTAATGAACGATGGTAGTGGTAACTTTTACGGTTGTATACAAAATTGAACTGAAAGCTCAAGGGCGTCCAAATCTTGCCAATGGCATTTCCCTGTACGTTAGCGATGACCGCAAGGTAGCAACCTGGAGTTTGGCTGGCTGTAAGTACGTGCACGGAAAGCAGCTGGTTTGAAATGAATAAACACCTATCCAAAGAGAGAGTGATGGATAGGTTTGATTGTGGTGAGAACTTTAGCGGTAACACAATTTAGACACATTGTCAAAGTTTTAATATTCTATGAGCAAACCATTTTAAAAAATTTTTTATGTGTTCGTTTAAATATTCATTAAAAAAATATCTAATAAACCTTACAATTATTAATATAGGGCTAGATAATACATCAAAAGCAATCAATCCTACATCAACAAACAAATCTATCCAATGATCCACAGTAGACCATTCTTTAAATCGTTGCCATTTATTTTTGGTCCATTGAATCATATGGTGCTTTGTTTTTGACAATCGAAAGCAGTAAACATTTCAAATTCATTGATGGTCATTGGGTTTAATGATTTTAACATCTGACTAGAATAGTCATAACCATAGATAATGCACTCGTGGTATTCTTTAAATTCGTATATAGGTGTGGGTATTGGGTTACATTCATTACCAGGAATCCCGCTGCAAACCACCATTAATAAAATAAATTTTGTCATTGACTTTTAATATTAATCTCCTATATAGTCATTATAACTAAATGAAAGGAAGTTAAAATGACGGATATAACTAAATATAGGAATGTATCATTAACACACGATACATACAAGAAATTGATAGCACTATCTAAGGTATTATTACCTGATGCAAAACTATCTATAAGTAAAACCATTGAATCAATAGCAAACGAGAAAGCAAAAAAATTAAATGGCAAACTCAAACAAGCGTAGACATTCAATAATATGCGATACCTGTAAAGGTAACGGTTATGTTAAAATAATACACTCAGACGACATTGGTATACATCAATGTTGGGTTTGTGAATCAGAAGGAGAACTTTATGTGGATGAGTCCGAAATTGTGGAGTCTTATATCAATGCTCATAATTCTTCAACTAATGATAAATCTAAACTAAACTGATGAACAACAATTATTATTTAGATATAGCATACATCGCAGGTTTATTTGATGGTGAAGGTTGTATTACCTACAAAAAATACAAAGAGAAAAAAAGAAACGGTACCTACGATTGTTGGCGTATTAATATGGAGATTGCTATGACGGATCAAAACGTCATAGAACTCGTACATGAGACGTTAATGGTTGGTACAGTTAGACCTAAGAAAGTACCTAAAGGCATGAAAAAACAATGGCGTTGGCGTTGTACGTTTAGAGATTGTTTAGCAGTTTGTAAATTGTTATGGCCACATGTTGTAGTTAAATTACATGATATAGAAAAAGTTATAGATCACTATGAACCTAACATACAATCATTAGACGATAATGTTGTAGACATGCAGTGGTATAAACAATGGATAGGATCTAAAAATGTTTGATAAAATAATATATGAATTTTTATATTGGATTAATGGTGTGTCTACTAAGATAACATCATGGTCTTGGTGTAAATTATATAGTGATAGGAGAAAAGGTTATGGCTACAGAAAAAAAAGATAGACCCTGGGATGGTAAGTCACGTCCGGTAAACGATAAATACCGTGATAACTACGATAGTATATTTGGTAAGTTACAACAAGAACAAAGGGACTTGGATGAAAGTTATAGACAATCTCTAAAAAATAAAAAAGAGCGTAGTGATGAGAAATGAATTTTCAGATAACCTTGTTTTATATGTATCTTGTTTTGCTTTGATTATAACTATGGCATTTGTTGCTATGTTAATGATAGATTTAGAGGATGTGTGGGTTAGAATAATGAATTATGAAGAGAGAATACAAAATCTAGAAACATTAATTATGATGCATAATAATGCGATAAGTAAGATTGGTTGTAGTATATGATGAGTGATGAAGATATAGCTGAATACCATAATATTGGAAAAAAACTTGGATTGAAAAAAAATAATAAATACAGCTATATACAAGGAAAACAGATCACGGACCAAGGAACTGGAAAACGAGTTTATGAGATAAATTCTTCTAGACTTCCTAGTGTCACTACGATATTAGGAGCCACCAAAAATACAGAATTTTTAATTAAATGGAAGGCAAAAGTAGGTGAAGCAGAAGCAGACAGAATCAAGAATGTATCTAGTGCACGGGGCACCTGTATGCATAAATTCCTGGAACATCATGTACTCGGCACTGGCTGTGTTGATCTTACAAGCATCGGACAAGAGGCGCGTCCCATGGCCGACAAAATTATTGAGATTGGTCTTGCGCCAGTGGAAGAATATTTTGCGTCAGAAGTCACGTTACACTATCCGGGTCTATACGCAGGTCAAACAGATCTTGTTTGTATACACAATGGCATGGAAACTGTTGTTGACTTCAAACAAAGTAATCGTCCGAAGAGGGAAGAATGGATCGAAGATTATTACTTGCAAATTGCAGCATACGCCATGGCCCACGACTACGTCTACGGAAGTAAAATCGAGCAGGGAGTTATCATGGTATGCACGCCTGACCTATATTATCAAGAATTCAAAGTTGAAGGACTTGAATTAAGACGTTGGAAACATAAGTTTCTAAAACGATTAGACATGTATCATGAGTTGATACATGACGAAAAAGAAAGAACCAAACCAATGAAAGCGGAGGATTTTACAAATGAATGAAATGTTGTTTAGAACACTTCTAAAAAGATATGAAGCAGATATAGAAGATGCATTGTATAAGATACAATCGTTTAATGAAAATAATATAATAATACCAGAACACATCGATATTACCGGTGAGATTGACAAACTGTTACAAATTATTGCTGAAGCTGAAGATAAAGTGGCAGTAATGAGGAAATATTATGTCAGGAATAAGGCAGATTCAGCTGTATTATAGCCAATGTATATGTATGGTAAAAAAAATAAAAAAAAAAATAAAAACTACTATAGAAATAATGTCATTCTGTCACTTTGTGCTATAAGTGTTGGTATATAACAATAATGTATGCCAAAATGTTGTTAAAAAAAGTGTCACCTGACAGATTATTTTGTCACTTTAGTCAATATTTCAGTTTGCCTATGCGCGCGCGATACAAAATTCTGGTAAAACTGATTTTTTTCACATACATATACAGAATATGAAATCCAGAAAAAAATCTAGAATAATTGACAGTTACATAAAACCCAAAACTGTTAAAAAGTTTGTTAAGTTTCCATATAAGCGTGTGCGTATAGATTGGATTGATATAATCACAGAAGGTGGTTGGGGCAGCGAGCGTGAGTTTAAGAATATGAAACTAGCAACACCTGTAAGTGAGGGTTGGTTGTTTAGTAAAGATGATGAAACTGTAAGAATTTTTGCTGGCTATGATGTAGATGACGATGGGTCAATTACTTTTTCTGAGTGGTCTGTTTTTCCGACTTCTTGTGTGAAGAAGATAACGAAGATTCACTAACTTCTTCTGGTAATGCGTCAACAACTTTTGCATTTAAAATCGGAGCGTAATCTTCTAGTATTTTTTTCATTTTTAATTCTAACTCTTCCTCTGACATTTCCTCTAATTTACCTGTTTTTATTATTTTACGGTCTATGTATAATCCTGCGGCCATCCCTCTGTTTTTCTCAGCGTTTGTTGCAGCAGAAAAAGCATTTTTCTTCAAAGCAGCCTCTCTGATTTTACCTAATTCAGCAACATGTTTGTCATAAGATACTTCGTATTTTTTAAGATTCTCTTCTCGTAATTCTCCTATGTATTGTACAACAAGCGGAGACAGTTTAGGGTTTTGTAATTCTGATGCTTCTATTCTTGCACGGTCTTTACTGTAACCAGCAGCTATGGCTGCGTCAGCGCCTGTAGTTCTGCCTTCATTAAATACTAAATATTCTGCAAATTTCATTTGCATTGTTGTTAATCTTTTTGGAACACCCATATTGACAATTTAAGGTAACATTGTTATATTGTCAAGATATGAAAGACAAACGAACATATACTAAACACAAAGAACATGGAGAAGATATTAGCCATGAAAACGAAATAGTAATAGATTTTAAACAAGCACAATCAGACGATACAATAAATAAATTACGTAATAATATACGTGATTTGTTGTCTATGAATACACAATACAAAACAGAACTTGCAGATCAAATAGTTAAAATAACTAAGTTGGAGCAAGAAATAAAAGATTTAAAACAAGAAAGATCAGATTATTACAATGTTAGTTAGAGACTTACAACAGGTGCTTGGACAGTTTACTGACAAGTTTAACAAAGGAATGGGTAAGGTAGAAGGAAAGGGTAACGCTATCATGTATGCTAAAGTTTATGTTGATTTAGGTAATGGCAGACTATCTGAAATACAAAAGATAGAAGCACATGAAAATACATTGATAGGTGCAACAGAGGGAGTGCGTGTTGTTTTAAAAATGATGCCACAAAATAAATCTAAGATAATTTTATAGAAAGGAGTTACAATGTTTGAATTGACAGAAGAACAGAGAAAACAATTATTGCAGTATCTATGGTCTAGACCATACGGTGAAGTTGCCAGTATTATTGCAATGTTAGCGTCGTTAAAGAACAAAAAGAACGACGGTGTTACCTCAAAAAAGTAGGTGGGACCAGAAGCTAAATTATATAAAAAACTTGTTAAGGAGTGGAGGGATTTTACCTTTACAAGGCTTGAAAACATTAGCATACTTGGTACTCCTGACTTGTTGGTCTACAATACTAATAGGCACTTTTTTACAATAGAGTTGAAGGTTACAAAAAGTAACAAAATTAAATTTAGTCCGCATCAAATTGCGTTCCACGTGAAACATCCGGACAATACATTTATCATAGCCCAGGCCCTCGGTCCGAGGTCCGCTAATCGTTTTCATATGTACCGTGGTTCAAGAATCTTGGAGCTTGCCGCTTGTGGCTTGAAGCTTG
>VTLG01012463.1_pt1 | contig 16098 bp, 19 predicted proteins | sample 4694571 | NCBI WGS metagenome assembly VTLG01 (sample SAMN12604809, study PRJNA352737) | marine metagenome | biome: ENVO:00000447; feature: ENVO:00000209|ENVO:00000569|ENVO:01000036; material: ENVO:00002151; isolation source: viral sequences binned using virsorter ...
CTCAACTGCTGGTTACTTAACACCACAGAAGATCGGTACAGCAACACAGATTGCTTCTATCGTTCATAGAGGTTTTGCATACGCTGTAGATGACGTTGCGATTTTGGCTGCTGGCGAAGATCCAATGCTTGCAATCCGTAATCAGTTAGCTGATGCAATCAACAAGTTGAACAACGCTCGTTTGTTCTCACAACTTGCTGGTCTATTCGGAACTGCTCTAGCAGGTAACGCACTTGATGTTGGTAAAGCTGCTGGTTCTGGTGCTGCTGAAGCTAACTATCTAACAGCTTCTACTATTGCTCAAGCTCGTAATAAGTTGGGTGAGCGTGGTGAAGAGCCAGATCTTTTGGTTGTTCATCCAGCAGTTGCTTACTACCTATATCAGGTAGGAATGTTAACTTTCTCTACCGCAGCACTCACCGCTTCTGGTGCAGTGACTTGGGGTGGCGGTGGTGTTGGCATCGGTGCTAAAGAGGTTGGTCAATTCGCTGGCTGTAAAGTCATCGTTGACGAAGCTGTTAATACCGTTGCTCCTGGTTCTTCAGGTCACATCACTGAGTACTACTGCTATCTCCTTAAGAGTGGCACAATAATGGAAGGTGTTCAGCAAGATCTAAGGATTGAAGCTGATCGCAACATCTTGTCCAAGCAGAATGTACTTTCTGTTGACTACCACACTGCGTATCACGTAATGGGTACTAAGTGGACTGATGCTGGTGACAACCCAACCAATGCAAACTTAGCGACTGCTAACAAGTGGGCTGCTACTTATAATGTTGATTTGATCCCTGCTGTTCAAATCACAGTTAATACACCATTGGATACAACAACCATCTCTTGATGTATACTTAGATTGAAAAAACAGTCCAAAAGCCCTCATCATTTATTTGGTGGGGGTTTTTTATGACGCTACAATATAGAGGAAATGTATTTTAAGGATTGTGGCTGCAACAATAACTGCCACGTTGAAGTCAGCAACAGCTAATAGCTATGTGACTTTAGCTGAAGCAAACACTTACTTTGAGACTGTCCCAGATTCAACGACTTGGGATAATAAGACTGATGACCAAAAGAATCGAGCATTAATATCTGCTACGAGATGGATTGATAGCCTTAATTTCTACGGTGATCGTTGTGACGACGGTCAAGCCTTAAAATGGCCTCGAAATAACTATGAAGTTGATAATGTAGAACTTGCTTGTACTGCGATACCTGCGAGTGTTAAATATGCACAATATGAACTAGCAGTAGCGTTAGCTAACGAAACTGATGCAATGACTGGTAATAAGGGTACTGACGGTAATATAGAAGAGGTAAAACTAGGGGAAATGGAAGTAAAATATGCTACTCAGAGTCAGGGGATAGGAGCCGTAAATAACATTTTTGATGTTTATCCCTGGCTTCAAAGCTATCTTGGCGCCTACTGCTTAGGTGGTTCGGGTAGCCACCAAATTAGAACTGTAAGAGGTTAATTATGGCAGGAGCATTAGACAACTTAATTAAAAATGCGGCTAAACAAGTTGTAGCTGATTTAGGAGCTTCCTTAGATACAAGCATCACCTATACCCGTAAAACTATGGGTACATACAATGCAGCTACAGGAAATCTAAACGCCGTTAAAACAAATTACGCTATTAAAGTACCTATTGAGTTTATTAACTCTAGTGAAGAAGGAGGGTATCAAGAGAACACAGCCAGGTTATATCTCACACCTGATTTAATAGGAGATAATCAGCCTCTTCTTCAGGACGAAATAACTTTGAACTTTTCTGGTTCTGCCAGAATTGCAAAGATAACGAATATAAGGACACTTAAGGGTGGTCAGGAGTATCTTTTTCGTGTTGATGTGGTTTTCTAATGACTTTAGTTAAAACTAGAGCAGCCCTAGAAGTTGCTATAAGAGACTCCATAAAGGATAACCAACCTTCGGTTACAGTAGTATTTGACAATACTCCTTTTACTACTCCAGGTAGAATGAAGAAGTACGTTCTTGTAAGTATAGACTTCGATACAGCCACCTATCAACCTCAAGGAGCAGCCCAAAATTACTACACTGGTAGAGTGAGTTGCGGTATCCTAACTCCTAAAGATAGTGGAAGTAGTGAATCCTCTGCTGTATCTCAATTAGTCATAGACGGTTTAATTTCCATAAATGCCTCCGACTACACGGATACATACTCTGTATCTCCCCGTGTTTCAGAAATATCTGGACCGTCTTTTACCAACAACGAAAATAACAGCCATTATTTAAGTACAGTGAGTTGCACCTTTACAGCCAATGCCTAGAAAGAAACGCTTAACTGGTCTAGCTAATGACATAGAAAAGGCCGTACAACAGGCAAGAACTGAGGCAACGAAAGAGATTGTTCATACTCTTCAACAAAAAGGACCGTGGTGGACAGGTAGTTTTGCTAAAAGTTGGGTAGTTAGTACTGCTCCTGTTATGGGAGGTGAACTAGAAAGAGAACCTAATCCTCCTTTCTGGAATACAGAGGCTATAAAAGAAGCTAGAAGACCCAGAGACAGTAAAAGACCACGATTCCCTGTTGTAAATATAAATCAGACTTTATACATAGGTAATGCTTCTGAATACGCTCTATTTGCAACGGGTTTCTGGGGAGAGAAGATTCATCACTTTCAAAATATGATGGATATAAAGGGTAAGAAGGTTACATACGCTCAACATGGTAGGAGAGTACAAGCCTTAACACCCAAAATAGAACCAAAACCTAGTTGGTACAGGATCTATTTGAATGATACGCAATACTTAATGAGAGATATTAATAGAGCTTTCCGTTCCAAGAATTTTGTTATACGGAAGACAGATAGGAAAACAACATTTAGGAGCAAGAATTACACGGGAAATGTAGGGCTATCAGGTCAGCCTTACAATTATCAACCGAAAGCTTATTTAGACTTATAGGTTATACTACAGGAGTAAATACAAAATTACATGGCTGCTGAACGTGCTATAGATAAGCTGAAAAAAGCTTACAATGTCGAAAATCGTAGTAGTTACGCTATTTATAAGGGGGAAGATTTAATACTTAAGATCTTCTGGTCCCCTATAACCATTGCTGATAGAGACAAGATAAATACCACACTAAGAGCGATGGGTAAGGGAGATGAAGAAGGTAGTCTTGATTTTGCGCTCCAGGTAATCATAGAAAAAGCACAGGATAGTTCAGGAAAATCCTTATTTACAGAAGCAGATAGACCATCTTTAAGGAGAGAAGTTCCTTTAAGTGTCTTACTGGACATCATGGCTAAGATGCAGGACTTGGGGGATGAGGTTGACCCAGATGCCGTAAAAAGCACAACTGGAGAAGAATAATTATCTCTATCTCCAATTTGCGATAGCAGAAAAGCTAGGCAAAACACACAAGGAAATAGCAACTACGATGACAACAGAAGAGCTATACGCATGGAGCGCATACCTTGAATTAAAAGGCGAAAGAGAAGAAAAAGCATACGAAGATGCTCGAAGAAAGTCCCAATACAAGAACGTACGCTAAACTATTATTATTGATTAGGTAATCTAGTGGCAGACGGCGGCGCAACCTATACCGTAAATATTGAGTTAGCTACTCGTCAGTTCAGCCAGGACTTACGAAACCTAAAAAATAAGATACAAAATGAGCTAGGAAAAAGTGTAAAGGTTGCAACTGGTGGAACGGGAGGAGGAACAGTAAGTAGAGAAAAAGCTAGGGCTATACGTGAAAGAAGGCAGCAAGAGGCAGAAGATAGAAGAAAAGCTTATTCGAGAGATAAGAAAAATGCTCAACAAGCTAGGACAGGAGATTTAATAAAACAGGTAAATAGATTGGAGTCTTATGGCTTTAAGGTTGCAAGTAAAAGGGCCAAGATAGAGGAGGCACATGAACTAGCTAAAAAGAGGGATTTTCAAACAGCAGATGTACGGATAAAACAGCTAGAAGCAGAAATACAATCTGAGAATAAAATATTAGACACAATAATCAAGCAAGGCTTAGAGAAGGAAAAGCAAGCTAAACAAAGGGTAGAACAAGCAAGAAAACTAGAAAATAGGCAAAGAAAAGGACCACATGGGCAAAGAATGTACGGTCCTATAGATGAATTAGGCAACCCTATTTATACAGGTAAAGGACCAAAACCTCCAGCAATACCAAAATCAGGGGCTTCTTTACCTATAGATCTGGGTCGCAAAGGTACAGGTACATTTGCAACAAAACAAACTGAATTACTTAGAAGAAGAGAAACACTTGAAACTTTATTAGCTACATTTAAAGGTGTTAATACGGAAGAAGTAAGGAAGTTTAAAACAGGCATACAGACATTAATTACAGAGTACTCAAAAGTATCCGATCTTCGAACCAAGATGCGTCCAACTGGTATGGGCGGTAAAGCAATGGAAGGTTGGGGAGCTTGGAAAGACGATAAGTTAATTACCAAGGATAAAATAGGTAACGCAGGTACAATTAGCAGACAATTAGAGCAACTTGATAACCTAACGAAGAGGGAAGAGTTTAGAGGTAAGCAAATAAGACTAAGAATCAGAGCAGAAGAGGAGTTCTTAAACAAAAAACACAGAATAGAAAAACTCTTAGCTAATTTCGATAAAAAAGGAGTAGCCACAGATGCCAAGAGACTGAAGCTAGAGAAAGCAATAACAGTACAAGATAAACAACAGTTAGACACTCTTCTAAGAGAAATAGAGCTAGAAAATATAGGGCTTAAAGGTGTCAGTGGAACGGGAGGGGGAAGAGGAGGTAGAGGAGGAAGAGGAAGGACTCTTGTTGGAGTTGTTGGAGGACCAAGCTCTCCTTTAAATTTTGCAGCAAACGGGCAGTTATTAGCTGGACCTAAACCAAACGCTTGGGGAAGGATAGGTTCTGCCGCAGGTATTAGTGGTGGTTTTCCTCTTTTATTTGGTCAGAGTCCTGCGGTTGCAGCTATTAGCGCACTAGGTGGTGGAATAGGAGAAGCGGTTACTCCTGGGGGCGGTTTTGCAGGAGGTATAGTTGCATCTGCTCTTGCTACCAAAGTAGCGGAAGCTATACAGTTCCGTAAGGAGATAGACAAAGTTAATAAATCTATAGCAGCCACAGGGGGCACTTCCTTATTTACATCCAGAGGTATAGAGAAATTAGCTAAAACTCTGAATATGACAAAGGAAGAGGCTCTTAATGCGGCTAAGAGTTTTGCTGCTTTTGATGCTTCAGTTAGAAAGTCTCTTCTTATAGCTTTTGGAGATGAAGGTACTTTCAATATGGTTAAAGGTCTTAAAACTAATGCAGATTTGTTGAAAAATATTCAAGCTGCTGAAGGAAAAATAGGGAGAGAAAAAGCCAATCAGCTTATAAACTTAATGAAGACAGAAGGAAGTTTAAAAGTACAGAAAAAACTACAAGACGCTATTTTAGAAAGTCAGAAAAAAAGTGTAACAGGTAGTAAAGATCAAGTTAATGCTTTTGATGATTTTATGGGTATGGGTAGAACTTTAGGAAATAAGTATATGAATCTCTTCGGGCAAGGACCAGGAGAAGGTAACGCAACTGTAACAGGTGAGGATATAAGAGATATAAGAATGGAAAAATTATTAGGTAATAGTCAAGAAGAGGCAGTTAGGAAGTTAGGAGAAGAGCTAGATAGAGCATTTAAGTTGGAGTTAATTACGAATATTGCAGCCGTTAGAGATGAAATAGAACGATTAGAGAGTCCTCTATTTTTACTAACGAAAACAGCAGAAACAGTTGGTAATGCGTTTGGTGAATCATTTAAGGGAATAGTTAAGGGTTCCATGACGGCACAAGAAGCTTTGCGAAATCTATTCCAAAGGACAGCAGATCATTTCTTAGACATGGCTGCAAAAATGATTGCAAAACAAATACAGATGAAAATATTAGGAATAGGTTTGAATTGGTTTGCAGGTGCAGATGTAAGAGGTGCGGCTACTGATGCTGGTAGATCTGTTTCAGATATGAATAAAATAATGAATGGTGGACTTGAAACAGTGATAGGTGGAAACCGAGCAGCAGGAGGCCCAGTATCAGGAGGAACTCCTTATGTTGTTGGAGAGAAAGGCCCAGAATTATTTGTTCCAGGTTCTAGCGGTAACATTGTTCCTAACGATGCAATGGGAGGAGCAAATGTAGTTGTTAACGTCGACGCTTCTGGTTCATCTGTTGAAGGAGATGAAGCTCAGTCAAGAGAATTAGGTAATATGTTAGCAGCAGCAATTCAAGCTGAACTGGTACGTCAAAAAAGAACAGGTTTATTAGTTTAAATTATGGCAACATTTCCTGGCATTAATCCTAGTTATGGACTACGAAAATCAAGTAGTCCCAATGTAAGACAGGTCCAATTCGGTGATGGTTATTCGATGAGAACAGTGTTTGGAATCAACCAAGACTTGAAATCGTACTCTCCGACATGGAGAAATATTAGTGAAACAGATGCAGATACAATTTCTGCTTTTTTAGAAGCAAGAGGAGGGAGTGAATCTTTTGAGTGGACTCCTCCAGGTGAAAGTAGTTCATCTAAATTTATCTGTCAGTCATGGTCTAAATCAATTCCGTACTTAAATAGAGCTACGATCCAAGCAAGCTTTCAAGAAGTAGCGGAGCCTTAAATTATGGCAGTAGGGAATTGGCAAACAGCTACTAGTTATTCTTTAGGAGACGTAAGAAGAGCTGTAACAGATCAAGTTACAGGTCTGTTTTTTAAATGCGTAGCGGCTGGAACCTCTGGTTCTTCCGAACCTCCTTGGCCTACAGATATTGGTAATGAAGTAGTTGATGGATCGGTTACATGGAGAGCGATTAGTAGTGTTTATGCGGATCTTTCTGTCTTAGCTCCTAGTGCAATTATTGAGCTTTTTGAATTAAGACTTGATAATACATTGCATGGAAGTTCAAATATTACTCGTTGGCATAATGGTTGTAATGAAGGGATTACAGGTGGCATAACTTGGGACGGAAATTTATATAATAGTTTTGCTATACAAGCGGAAGGGTTTGAGCAAACTGCTACGGGTTCACTGCCTAGACCTACTCTTACAGTTGCTAACACAGATGGGTTGATTACAGCTTTAATACTTGATGTTAATGCTGTAACAGCTTATAACGACTTAACAGGAGCAGAAGTAAGGCGCATACGCACGTTGAAGAAATTCCTAGATGGAGAAAGTGCTGCTGATCCTAATGCTCAATGGCCTATGGAAATCTGGTATATAGATCGAAAAGAAACTGAGAACAGAGAAGTGGTTAGATTTGAATTAGCTTCAAAATTTGACCTAGCGGGACAGTATGTTCCAAAGAGGCAAGTGATTGCAAATGTATGTCAGTGGGAATATAGAAGTTCTGAATGTAGTTATACAGGCAGCAGTTACTTTGATGAAGATGATAAATCAACAGGATCGCTTGCTTCTGATCGTTGTGGTAAGAAAGTAAGTAGTTGCAAACTTAGGTTTGGACAAAACAGTGAACTTCCCTTTGGATCATTTCCTAGTGCTGGAAAAGTAAGATGAAGTTAAGCGAAGAAATAAAAAATCAAGCTTTAATTCATGCAAAGGAAGAAGATCCCAGAGAGAGTGTTGGGCTTGTAAATATTGTTAGAGGCAGAGAAAAATATTATCGTTGTAGGAATCAAGCGGAAGAACCTGAACTACATTTCTGTCTTGACCCATCTGATTATTTAAAATGTGAAAAACAGGGTGAGATCGTAGCAGTTATTCATTCACATCCGACGACAAGTCAAGAGCCTAGTGAAGCAGATAAAGTTGCATGTGAAAGAAATAATTTACCGTGGTTTATTGTTAATCCGAATACTGAAAAATGGAGTTATTACGAACCATCAGGCTTTACGCTTCCTTACGTGGGTCGTCATTGGGCACATGGAATTGTTGACTGTTATACCCTTTGGAAGGACTGGTATAAAGGTGAATTAGGTATTGAGATGAGTGAATATAATAGGCAAGATGATTGGTGGCATAAAGGAGAAAATCTTTATCTTGACAATTTTAAAAATGAAGGGATGAGAGAAGTAAAAATCGAAGATATTCAATATGCAGATATTATTTTAATGAATATTGAAAGCCCAGTTCCCAACCACGCAGCAATTTATTTAGGGGAAAATGTAATTCTTCACCACGTGACCAACCGTTTATCAAGTCGTGATGTTTATAAGTGGGGAGGCTATTATCATAAGATGACGGAAAAGGTGTTAAGGCATGAAAGTCGTTAAAGTCTATGGGGCTTTAAAAGAACGATTAGGAGGTCAAGGAACCTTTGAATTAGATGTTTTTAATGCTGCTGAAGCGATTAGAGCTTTATGTGCAAATTTTGTTGGACTTGATAAATGGTTTATTGACAGTGGGAACGATGGTATTGCTTATAAGGTCTTATTAGGAAGAGAAGAGGTAGGAGAAGATAATATTGAAAGTCTCTTATACCCTTGGAGTGAAAAAGAAGTTTTTCATGTAACACCTGTACTGGCTGGTTCTGGAGGAAATTTTGGTCGAATTTTAGGTGGAGTAGCGTTAGTTGGAATTGGAATAGCGACTGGTGGAGGTGCAGCTCTTTTTGCTAAAGGAGGATGGGCTGCGGCTGGATTTGTGAGTAAAGCGGCAATAACTATTGGTGCTGGACTTGCTTTAGGAGGCATAGCAAATATGTTGACTCCTGTTCCGAAAAAGCCACCTGAACCAAATAAGTTACAAAGCTTTTCTTTTAGTGGAATAGAGCAAACGTCCCAACAAGGAGGTCCAGTTCCTATTGTTTATGGGAAATGTTTTGTTGGAAGTTCTGTTTTAAGTGCTGGTATTGATACATTTAACGCATGACTGAACTTACTTCAAAACCAAATATTGTCGGCTCTGGAGGAGGAGGAAAAGGTGGTGGTGGTGGTGGCGGTGGTGGCGGTGGAACATCTCATACTCCAACAGAAGCAGATGACACTCTCCAGAGTTTTCAAAGAGTAGAAGTTATTGATTTAATCTCTGAAGGTCCAATTGAAGGAATTGTTATTGAAGGAATTGTTAATACAGAAAAAGGAATTTATTTAGATGGAACGCCTATTAAAAGCAGTACTGGAGCAGCCAACTTTAAAGGATACTCTGTTGATACAAGAACAGGTACTCAGGGGCAAAGTTACATTAAACGTTCAAAAGGAAGCCAGAAAGAGGTAAGTGTAAATCTTCCTATTACAAACGCAACTCCTATTACAAGACAAATAACAGATACTACAACAGATAGAGTTAGAATTACTTTTAGTTTACCAAGTCTACAAAAGATAGAGGACGACGGAGATATTATAGGTAATTCTGTTCATTTAAGGATTCAAGTTCGGTATCATGGAGGTAGTTTTAGTACGGTTAAAAATCCTTATTTTAAAGGTAAAAGTAGCAATGCCTATCAGCGTGATTATATAATCAATTTAACAGGTGCGTTTCCTGTTGACATAAAGGTATTAAGAGTATCACCAGATAATCAAACAAGTAAAAACCAGACGGTTACAAATTGGGCAAGTTATACAGAAATAATTGACGATAAGTATAGGTATCCTAATTCAGCTTTATGTTACTTAAGATTTGATTCTCGTAATTTCAATGGGATTCCTCAAAGACGATATTTAGTTAAAGGCTTAAAAATTTCTCTTCCTTCTAACGCTACAGTTGATTCAAATACTGGAAGAGTTTCCTATTCAGGCATCTGGAACGGGTCTTTCAGTTCTGCTAAATGGTGCTCTGATCCTGCTTGGGCGTTATGGGATTTAATGACAAGCACTCGCTATGGGGCATCTATTCCAGAATCTTCTTTAGATAAGTGGGATTTCTATACAATTTCAAAATATTGTAATGAGCTTGTACCTAATGGAAGAGGTGGAAACGAAGCAAGATTTTCTTTGAATTTATACATGGCTTCTAGATCAGAAGTCTTTGACGCTATCAATGAACTTTCCTCTGCTTTTAGAGGTATGAGTTATTACGGAGCTGGCTCCTTTGTCTTGAATCAAGACAGTCCAGCAGATAGTCGGTATTCTCTTAACCCATCTAATGTTATTGATGGCCTCTTCACTTATAGTGGATCGTCCCAAAAATCTAGGCATACAACAGCAACAGTTGCATGGCAAGATTATGATTTATTAGGAGAAGTTCAGCATGAATATGTAGAGGATGCTGATGGAATTAGCAGGTATGGAGTTATAAATAAAACCACAAAAGCAGTTGGTTGTTACTCACAAGGCCAAGCTCATAGATTTGGAGAATGGCTTCTTCTAAGCGAGCAAAATTTAACTGAGACTGTTACTTTTAGTGTTTCAATTGAGAGTGGAATTGTTTTATCTCCTGGCATGGTAATAGAGATTGCCGATCCAGTTAAAAGCGGGAAAAGACGGGGAGGTAGAATTTCTGGTGCATCAACAACTGTGATTACTGTTGACAATGAAACTGATTTAGATTCAGTTGATCAAGCCAATGATCCTGTTTGTTCTATACTTCTTCCTTCTGGTTTGATCGAGAAAAAAGACGTTGATTCCATTAGTGGAAAACAGATAACTCTAACAAGTGCTTTATCCGAGATACCTCAAATTCAGGGAGTATGGATGATAGAAACAGATGATATTAAGTATCAAAAATTTAGAGTACTAAGTGTTTCAGAAAATGGGGATGGAGTTTATGGTGTTAATGCACTTATTTATAACGATAGTATTTATGATGCTGTCGATAGGGATAAAGAACTTTCTATTCCTGATATTAGTAATTTAAGTGCGATTCCTGCTGCGGTCACAAACGTTACTGGTGTTGAACATTTATACCAGGACGGACAAAATATTAAAACAGCATTTGAACTTGATTGGTCTTCTTCTGACGCAACAAGTTTATATAAAGTTAATTATCAATTAAACGATGATAACTGGTTCCAAGTAACAACAACCTCCTCTTCTTTAAGAATAGAGAATTTAAGAGTAGGGACACTAAAAACAGAGATACAGGCAACAAACCATTTAGGCTTTTCAAGTCCTTTTTCTAGTGATGAATTTACCTTATTAGGTAAAACTGCACCTCCATCTGATATTTCTAATCTTACGTTTGAAGATGTTAGCCCTAACTCAGCAAGACTTCGATGGGATGCTGCAACCGATCTGGATGTAAAAGTTGGAGGGAAAGTTCATGTTAGACATTCGAGCTTGACCGATGGGAGTGGTAACTGGAATAACTCAGTTGATCTTATTGATTCTATTGCTGGAACTTCTACAGAAGTAATTATTCCTAAGTTAGCAGGAGAGACACTTGTTAAGTTTGCTGATTCAACAGGTAATTTCAGCACAAATGCAGCAAGTTTTGTTCTTCAATCTCCTTCACAGAAAGCAGGTACTTTATTAGTTAAGAATCAAAGGGAAGATCAAATAAGCCCTACACCTTTTACGGGCAGTAAAACTAATACAGAATATGACTCTGATCTTGATGCACTCCAACTAACTTCAAGTGGCGGAGCAATTAATAGTTCTGGTTCGTACCAGTTTGCTTCAACCTTAGATTTAGAGGGTATTTTTGCTTTAGATATACAAAGATACTTTGTAACCAGAGGTGTTAGACCAAGTGATTTAATAGATATTTGGCCTGATGTAGATGCAAGATCCGATTGGGATGGAGCTGTAATTGATGATGTTAATGCTTCTTTATCTGTCCGTTCTACAGACGATGATCCTAGTGGTTCGCCTTCTTGGGGTTCATGGGTTGCGTTAAAGAATGGAACATTTAGTGGTAGAGCATTTCAATTTAAAACAGACATGACAAGTGCTGATACGACTGAAAATATCTTGGTAGATCAGTTAGGATATGAGGCCAGGTTTGATGTTAGAAGTGAACAAAGTACTGGGTTAACTGCTAGTGGAACAAGTGCTAAGACAGTCTCATTTTCTAAACCTTTTTGGACTGGGACAACAGCTTTAGGAGGAAGTACTACAGCATATTTACCAAGTGTTTCTGTTAATGTTTTTGGTTTAGCAAGTGGTGACTATATAGACATGGGAACAGTTACAGGTTCTCAATTTACTCTAACTATTAAGAACTCATCAGGATCAGCAATTGACAAGAATTTCAGTTGGACTGCGGTAGGATATGGAAGAGGGGCTTAAACTACTAATGAATTGGAGGTAGAAAAATTTCAACTCACGACTATGTAATTGCTAATGGCTCAGGAAGTAGCGTCCGTAGTGACATAAATAGTGCCCTAGCAGCAATTCAATCAGTTAACTCTTCTTCCTCTGCACCGTCAACAACTGTTGCTTACATGCTTTGGTTGGATACCAGTAACAACCTCCTCAAGATGAGGAATGGAAGTAATAATGGATGGATAGAGATTGGATCGAGCAACACAGCGAATTTAGGTCTTGCTTTACTAGCTGGAGCTACGTTTACAGGTGAAGTTGTATTCAACTCAACTGGTTCGATCCAGTTACCAGCAGGGAGCACTGCACAAAGACCTGGTTCTCCTACTAATGGTGATATACGTTATAACAGCTCTGATCACGAAGTAGAAGCATATAAAAATGGTACTTGGCTAAATGTTGGAAGTGGAGCAGGAAGCACTGGAGGTAATAATGGTTTAAATGCTGTGTTCTGGGAAAATGAATTGACTGTTACTCACGATTATTCCATTACAGCTTCAAGAGGTGCTGGTAGTTTTGGGTCAGTTACGATAAATTCAGGTATAACAGTTACAATACCTTCAACGTCTTCATGGACAATCGTTTGATATGGCATTAACTCTTGACGGCACTTCAGGCATTTCGGGGGCTGACGGATCTGCTGGAAGTCCATCCGTTCGAGGTGCTGACGGAAATAGTGGTGTTTTTTACACTTCTAACAAAGTAAGCCTTTCGACTGATGGAACAGAAAGGTTAAGGATGGATGGAAGCGTTTTTAAAACTGGTGCGACGATCCCTGGCGACCATGCAACAGGTGGATTAATAGTTAATTCAGGAGGTGAGTCGTCCCTTTATAGAAGTAGCAACGGTATTGTTTTCATTATCTCTGGACCGCAAAGTGGAGGAAAATTAATTGAGTGGAGACATGTAGGAACAGGGATTGGGTCAGTAAGTAAAAGTGGTACATCTGGAATTAATTACAATACAAGTTCCTCAGATAGAACATCTAAGAAAAATTTTGAAGATTGGACTGATAGTTATTGGACAGGATTCAAAAATCTAAAACCTCAGAAGTTCAATTTTCTGACAGAAGAAGATTCAGAACCAAAGACTAAAGGTTATATAGCTCAAGATTTAGTTTCAACTTTCCCTGAAGCTTATCCGAAAGATATTGATACAGATAAATATATGTTTAACCCTTCGGGTATGGTTCCTTATCTAATGAAGACGTTACAAGAAGCAATTACTAAGATAGAAGTATTAGAGACTAAAGTAGCTGCATTGGAGGCCGCCTAAATGTCATCAGTAAAGTTAAAACATGCGAGTGGTGGGGCTGTAAATATTTCTGCCCCTCAATCTAATCCTTCCTCAGATAGGACTTTATATCTTCCTAGTAATGCTGATGGAACCATCTCAACTACTAATTATGGGTCAGTTTATGAGTTCTCTACGTGGTACATGACTTCGGATTTCAATCCAGCCGAGAATGACGTTATTGAAAATTGGGCAGTATCTAACGCACAAGGATACGAAGGTTTAGGCACTGCACCTAGTTATAGTGGTGGAACGTTTAGCGGATTTTCAACAGGGTATTGGAGGGTGACTGCATCTATGGTCTACTTTCATAACACTCAAGACAATGATACTTTTGTTATAGCTTTAAGGCATTCAACAGATAGCGGGTCAAATTATAACAGGTTTGCTGCTGTTGGAGGCAGAGTGAATCAAGGGATGTGGGCTTCTACAAAGCTTTCATGGACAGTTCAAGGAACGTTTAAAGTTGCGAATGCAAGTAATAGTAGATTACAGGTATATGGCTACGGTATAGATCCTAATGATGGGCGTTTCATGGGAGGGTCACAGGCAAACAGTCAAGTATCGGGGTCTATTATGAATATAGAAAAAGTATCAAGTTTAATCTAAAAACATGAGCACACTTATCGTTAACACTATTAAGAATACTGGTACAGATGCGCCAGTTTTTCAAAATTCTTCTGGCAATGAAATTGGTCATTTGGCAGGTGGTTGGACTTCTTTCAACGGTTCGAGTTTTGGTGATCGAGCTAGTTTCAATGTAAGCAGCCTTACTGATCATGGAACAGGCAATTATTCTGTGAATTGGCAAAACGATTTCCCAGGGTCAAATGCTTATGCGGCTGTAGCAACTTGTCAAGGTGATGGTTCGGTTAATGGAAGTAATAATGTCACACAAATTCATTCAGCAAGTGGAGGAAATAAAACATCTCCAACTGCTAGCTCTATGAGAGTTACGGCTGTTCATCCCGCTAACAATGTTAATCAGGATGTTCAGTACATGTCTGTTGTTGCCTTTGGTGTTTAATTATGACTGACACTTCAAAAGTTATTGTTTGGACAAACCCAGAAGACGGAGGGCTTAGTATTACCTATCCAGTAGAGTCTTCGACTGATTCTCTTGAAGACGTAAAAAGAAAAGCCGTCCCTGCTGACGTTACTTCTTATACTGTAAGCAGAACAGATGTTCCTACAGACCGATCTTTTCGGGATGCTTGGACTTATACGGAGTAATTAATTATGGGTTTTGGTGTTGACATGGCGAAAGCCAAAGAGATTCATAAAACAAAGATTCGGACAGCTAGGAAACCAAAGCTTGAAGAATTAGATGTTGAATTTCAAAAAGCGCAAGAAACTGGTTCTGATACTTCAACCATTGTTTCTAAAAAACAAGCATTAAGAGATGCTCCAGCAGATTCAGCAATTGCTTCCGCTTCTGATACAAATGCTTTAAAAGCTCAATGGAATACCGCTATTCTGGGAGCAAGTCCGTATAGTTAAAAGATGGCTATTGCACCTGGCACGTATAACATGACGATCCAGAGAAGATCGGATCATACTGTTTCTGTCACATTGAAAGATTCAGGAGGAAGTGCAGTTAATTTAACGGGATACACCTTAGCCTCGCAGGTTTGGGATTCTGGACGTAGTACAAAAGCTGCTGATGCAACTATCTCTGTTACAAATGCTTCAGGTGGAACGTTTGATTGGAAAGTAACTGATACTCAAACAACAGGCTTTACGGCTGATGAATATAAATATGATGTCCTATTAACAAATCCAGCAGGACTGAAAGAATACTGGATTGAAGGTACTATTTATATGGATGAAGGATACACTGCATGACCACAGTAAACATCACAACCAATAAGAACACAGTTACTATTGACGAAGACAATAGTTCAGTCATAACGGTTGCAACTCAAGGGCCGCAAGGTCCAACAGGTATAGATATTTCTGATACTAATAAGGTGAATAAGTCTATAATTTATTATGATAGTGCTGCTGGTACGTACAAGGCTGACAGCACATGGACAACTAGCACACTCACAGACGGAGGTAACTTCTAGTGGCTAACACTATAAGAATCAAAAGAAGCACTGGAAGTACAGCACCTACCAGTCTTGAAAACGCAGAATTAGCCTACGCTGAAGGCACTAATATTCTGTATTACGGAACAGGCACAGGAGGAGCAGGAGGAGCAGCTACAGCTATTGAAGCGATTGGTGGAGATGGTTATTACAACACTCTCTCAACAAACCAAACAGTTTCGGGAAATAAAACTTTTACTGGAACTGTTGATTTCAGTGGAGCAACACTCCCTTCTTTTACTTGTAACCAGAACTTAACGGTTACAGGAAACTTGATTGTTCAAGGAACAACAACGACAGTTTCTTCTACCACAATCACGATTGCTGATAAAAACTTAGAACTTGCTAAAGGCGCAGCCGATGATGCAGCAGCAGATGGAGGTGGAATAACTCTTGATTCTGGTGACGGAGACAAAACTTGGAACTGGGTTAATGCTACTGATTCATGGACTTCTTCAGAGCATATAGAAGTTGCTTCTGGAAAGACTTTCAGAATTAATGGAAACAATGTTTTAAGTCAGACAACACTCGGCTCAACAGTTCTTTCTTCAAGCTTGACTTCTGT
>VTLG01000246.1_pt1 | contig 16097 bp, 6 predicted proteins | sample 4694571 | NCBI WGS metagenome assembly VTLG01 (sample SAMN12604809, study PRJNA352737) | marine metagenome | biome: ENVO:00000447; feature: ENVO:00000209|ENVO:00000569|ENVO:01000036; material: ENVO:00002151; isolation source: viral sequences binned using virsorter ...
TCGAATTTCTTACTACCATCATAATATAATTCTACAGCACCATCATCTATAAATTTACCCATTACTGAGAAACCAGTACCTCTGATCTGTAAATCTCCAGTAACACAATCTATATATAGATCTCCTGTACCTACACTTTTTATATAATCATTGCCATCGTGGAATATCTCTAGATCGTTTCCAGTACCCCATCTAGCTTTAACAGTATCATTAAAGTCAACGCCTGATGATCCTCCTACACCAGCAGGTACATCAGCCCATGTGAGGCCACCTGTATTGCCGGATTGTTTGGATAGGAACTGACCATTAGAACCGCTATTACTGATCTTAAGATTATCTTCATCTACAGACTCAGAAGTCATATGTTCTAATTTAACAGAATTATCAATGATGTTAGTATCATCGACGGAATCCCAAGCTAATTTATCGTGAGTAACAACTCCATTTGAGACCATGGCAGATGCATTGATAGCATTATCTGCTATTTTATCAGAAGTTATTGCGTCATTAGCGATACTACTTGTACCAATATTTGTTAAACTTGCACCAGATCCACTGAATGTTGTTGCTGTACATGTACCAGTTACAGTGACTCCTGTACTACTAGTTTCTAGTTTATTACTACCATCATAGTATATTGCTACTTTCCCATTAGCAGCTGCATATATAGATGCTTCATAATTACCACTTGAAACATGATTTGCAATTTTAAATACACCATCAGTATAAGATGTGAGGGCCCATGCATCAGTATAATTATCCCATTCATCTGCAGCTAGATATAGGTTTGCAGATGCCCCTTCAGGGGCTTTTATTTCAATTCCATCACTTCTAGTTAGAAATGTTGGGTGATTATTATACCTTAATTCAACGCCTCCATCTGTTATAAATTTAGCTTTAATTTCATTTCCTGCTGTATTCCATACTTGGAAATCATCTGCATTTATGTAAAGATGACCTGCTCCAGATTCTGTAATATAAGAAGCATTATCACCGCTGTTATGTCTTATTCTTAGATCATTACCTGTTCCCCAATACATACTAGTATTATCAGGAAGATAAGTAGTACCATTTATATTTCCACCAGATAGAATGTTAGTGTTTGTATCAGGAGGTGTACCCCATGTACCATCATGCTTTAGGAACTGACCAGAACTACCAGCTGCAGGAACATGCTTACTGTTACCTGTACCAGCGTTATGATCGTGTGCCCAATTAGAACTAATAGATTCTGCTGTTTGACCATCTACTGGAGTATCATCTATACCACGCCATGTGTTATCATTGGGAGGTGTATTCCATGTATTATCACCTCTTAAGAAGGTGGATGATGATTTAGTACCTGTAGCAGATAGATGCGCTAAGTCAACAGCACCATCTACAATTTCAGCACTATCAACAGCATCATCTGCCATCTTAGCGTTAGTTATTGCATTACTATCAATCGTCCAAGTCGTACCCGTGTTCGAAACCGTTATATCACCTTTGTCACCGTCAGTTATACCTTGACCATCTTGTCCTGCTGGACCTGTGGCACCAGTAGCACCTCTAGGAATAGTGAAGTTAAATGTAGCTGCAGAAGAATTACCACTATTACTTACAGAAGCATTAGTACCTGGGTTACCTGTAGTAGTAGAACCTACTGCTATTGTCGCAGCAGCTCCAGCGGCTCCTGTGGCTCCCGTATTACCTGTGGCTCCCGTAGCACCTGTGGCACCAGTGTCGCCTCTAGGAATAGTAAATTTAAAACTAGCTGCTGAACTTGAGCCTTCATTACTGACGCTTGCATTAGTACCAGGACTACCTGTAACAGTTGAATCAACACCTACTGTCGCAGCTGCTCCGGTAGCGCCTGTGGAACCAGTAGCCCCTTGGGGACCAGTTGCTCCTGTTGCGCCAGTATCGCCTCTAGGGATAGTAAATTTAAAACTAGCTGCTGAACTTGATCCTTCATTACTAACACTAGCATTAGAGCCAGGGGATCCAGTAACAGTTGAATCAACACCTACTGTTGCAGCTGCTCCGGTAGCACCGGTAGAACCTTGCGGACCTGTTGCTCCTTGTATACCCTGTATACCTTGAATACCTTGTGAACCAGTGGCTCCAGTATCTCCTTTATCACCAGTTCTAGCAAATGTAATAACTATATTTTCATTAGAACTAAAACTACCAGCTCCTGATACAAAAGCACATGGTATTTTATAATAATCATTTACTTCTGTATGGGTACCGTTGATAGTAAACAACCGGAAATTATCTGGATCTGTCTCCTCACTAATCTTAAAATGACCTTTTATAGTAGAGGTAGAATCATCTATAGTTCTTAAATAAGCTTGTATATCAGTACCATCTTTATCAAAGTCATCAATATATAAGAAAGTAGCACTGTCAGGTGCAGCATTATTTAATGATAATTTACCAGCACCTGGATCAGTATCAGAAGTAGTAGTGTTGAATTGATAATTAAAAGTTTGTCCACCAAAAGCACCTGTAGCGCCTGTTGCACCTGTGTTACCTTGTGGACCAGTATTACCTGTTGCTCCTTGTATACCCTGTATACCTTGTGGACCAGTATTACCTGTAGCTCCTTGAGGACCAGTGTTACCTGTCGGTCCTTGGGCACCAGTATCACCTTTAGGAATGGTAAACTTGAAGTTAGCTGCAGAAGATGAACCTTCATTACTTACAGCAGCGCTGGTTCCAGCATTACCTGTTACAGTAGAATGTACCGCAACGGTAGCTGCAGTACCTGTTGCGCCAGTGTTACCTTGTATACCTTGTATACCTTGCGAGCCTTGTGGGCCTGTAGCACCTGTATCACCTTTAGGTATAGTGAATCTAAAGTCTGCGTTTGTACTATTACCTTGGTTACTTACACTAGCACTTGTACCAGCATCTCCTGTTACAGTTGAATGTACACTAACAGTAGCTCCAGTACCTGTTGCACCAGTATTACCTTGCGGGCCTGTAGCACCTGTAGCACCAGTTGCTCCTGTATCACCCTTAGGTATAGTGAATTTAAAGTTAGCAGCAGAACTTGATCCTTCATTCGTTACACTAGCATTTGTACCAGCGTTTCCTGTTACAGTTGAATGAACACCTACTGTAGCAGCTGTACCTGTTGCTCCAGTAGCACCCGTTGATCCTGTTGCTCCTGTAGCTCCTTGAGCTCCTGTATCTCCTCTAGGAACGGTAAACTTAAGATTAGCTGCTGAACTAGTACCTTCATTTGTAACACTAGCACTTGTACCAGGATTACCTGTACTAGTAGAATGTATGCTTACTGTAGCTGCTGAGCCTGTGTTACCTTGAGGACCAGTTGCACCTTGTGAACCTGTAGCGCCCTGAGATCCTGTATCTCCTTTTGCTCCTGTTGCACCCTGTGGACCTGTAGCTCCTGTCGGTCCTGTAGCACCTTGTGGTCCAGTTGCACCAGTAGATCCTGTTGGTCCTACTAGTGTTGTTGCTGAACCCCACGATGCATTAGTCTTAGGACCGTAGATAGCATCGTTAGTAGTATCTATATAGATATCTCCTTCTCTACCTAAAGTAGCTGCAGGGACACCTGTGCCATTTATTGTAGCTTCTTCATTCTTCGGATTATCTGAATCATCTACCTCTTGAGCTGCATATAAACCTTGATCTATATTATTATTCAGGTCACTAGCTCTTATATTAGAACCTGTAGAAAACACTGCTTTAGGTGTGTCTACATCTGATTCTCTATAAATTAATATCTTAACTCCATTCAATGGAGCACCTGTTGCAGCCTGGGTATTAGTCTCTAAAGTAGTTAAACTACCACTAATAGTGTTGAATTGGATGGATGTGGCTGTTGGAAATGTATATTTAGTTGTAGCTAAGGTTGCACCATTCAGTGAAACCTTAACATCAGTATTCTTAAAATAAGGAAATGTGAATGAATACGTCTTTAACGTACCATTTCCTGTATATGATTTAGTTGTAGTAGCCATTAATCATCCTTATGATTTAATTTCAGTTAAAAGGAATGTAGATTTATCTTCATAACTCGCCCAAACATCGTTTGTATTTATCTTTAATACACAATCATTAAATTCATACAGTTGTAATCTAAAAGTTTTAGCATTTGTATTACTATTTGTATATACATAAGTAAGAGGTATCGCATGCTGTTGCTGAGCAAAAGAGTATCCATAAGTGTTTGGATGACTGGAGCCACTATGAATAAACATTTCATGGCCTATAGCAGTACCATCTAACGTAAATCTAGCTTCACCACTTCCAGAACCTGAAGTACTATGAGGACGCAGTAAAAGATTAGGTCTAGCATCGAGTAATATAATAGAACTAGATGATTTAGGTGTATAAGTTAATTCTAATCCTGAATTTGTCCATGACTGATTTGGGATAGTTGGAGAGGTAGTGGAAGTCATATGAGCAAATCCAATCTGCCATCCTGCTGGAGCTGCTTCTACCATAGAAGCCCAAGTTAGTCCACCAGCTGCACTTGATTTAGCTGTTAAGACATCATCATTAGTAGGGGTATTATCTATTTTTAAATTCTCTTCCTTAATTGTATCAGCTGCAATCTTAGCGCCTATAATAGTAGCTTGAGCTATCTTCTCACTTTGAATAGCTAAATTAGCTATATGTTGATTGTCTATACTTCCATCTACATAGTGCTGACTATCTGTACAATCATTTGCAAGCTGAGTACCTGTAACAGTACTATTTGCGAGCTTACCGCCTGTGATAGTAGTGTTAGCTATCTTCTCATTTTGAATAGCTAAGTTAGCTATATGTTGATTATCTATACTTCCATCTACATAATGATTACTATCTATACTGTCATCTCCTAAAGCAGTTGCTACAGCTCCTGATGATAATGTCCAATCAGTAGCACTATTAACAGTAATATGGTTTTTAGTGCCTGTAGTTAAAGCTAATCCTGTGCCTGATGCCGTTGTACTAGCTTGTTCTTGCTCTTGTACAGCGTAAAGTGTTTGTTTTGCTGAATCGTTTAAATCTTGAGCACGTATGGATGCTCCTGTTTGGAAAGTTATCTTACTCTTATCAATATTAGTATCTCTAAAAAGCCTGATAACATCATTATTAGCTGGTGCTGTACCGAATGTAACAGTAGAACCAGTTATACTATAAGCTGACGTTGCTTGTGTTACTCCGTCCTTTTGTACTTTTATATCAGTACTTGCTAAGAAAGGGAAGGTAATGATGAAATCTTTATTAGTAGAACCTGATTGAGTGTAACTTACTTCTGTTGTAAATGCCATAATTATTTATTCTTGATAAGGATTGGTTTGATCTTATTCATTTGGCCTAACTTACGCTCTCTCATTTCTTTCATTTCCAAACCTTGTTCTTTTACAGCATCTTGTATATCAGGATCTTCTCTTAATAATTTAGCCCAACCTTTTTGCTTAGCTTGAGTCATTACATTATGTATCAAAGAATTATGTACATAAGTAGTCATAGGATTATAGTGACGATTACCTGAATTCAAATCGTTTCTCATATCTTTCAATGATTGTTTAACATCAGGTCGGTCAGCTAAATAATCTAATGCTTGTTCTGGATTTTTAAAAGTTTTAAATCCAATTGTAATTTCTGATTCACCTATAGCTTTCTGAAAGGCAGAACGAAGTGAAGGTTCTTTAGATAAATCTATGCTACCAGGAGCTGTATAGGTAGATAATCTAGTATCATAATTACTTTCTCTTAGTAAACGTCTACCAGGACTATCATAATCACCAGTAATAGCAAGAGGTGTTACAGCATTTACAAATCTATGAATTGGATTCCAATCTCTTAATGGATTACCAGTTAATAAATCATATTTAATTGGTAATGGTGTATCAGTAAGTTTTTCACTAGCTAAGTTACGATTACGTATAGCATCCCACATTTCAGAATTTAATTCTCTCATATAAGGAGTGATTATTTTACCAAAATCATTACGTGCAGAACTTAAAGGAACTACATTATTTAATATGTTACCTGTTATCTTACTAAGTTTACCAGGTTGTAAACTCATTAAATCTACTAAATCTGTCAAACCTTGTAAGTATGATTTAGAACTAACAGAACCAGCTAAAGCTAATGCCATTTTACCGTAATAATTTTCAGACCATTCAGAACCCATTAATTTTTGATTATCACCTATATCAGCTATTGTTGAAAGTATAATCGAATAAGGTTCTAATAAATCATAACTAAACCAAGCTCCTCCAATTTTTATACTCCTAGGTTGCCAACCAGAATCAATCCAAGATTGACGTAACTGTCTATCTTGTGGACCATTACCAGTTAAATTACCACCTATATATAAACCAGTTCCTGATAGAGTTACAGCAGCACCCATAGCTTGTCTACCGATTAATATAGCTCTTTCATTAGCTAAATCTTCTGCACTATTAATTCCATACTGTCTAACTTTATCTAAATTATCAGCTGAAGAACTTAGTACATCTAAATAACGTTTATGTAATAAACCAAGTCCAGGTGTATTTTTATAAGTTAAGTTAAGTCCGTTGATACCTGTACGTGCGAATAAAAAGTAAGGTTTGATTAAAGGGTATTGATTAAATAAACTATTCAATGATTCTGAAAAACCACTTAAATCTGTAGTTAATGTTGCCTCTTTAAAAGCACCTTCAAGGAAAGCATCTTTAGATATATCAATATTACCGTCTGCATCTAATAACTTTTTATAGAAATCATCTTGGAAAATTTTCAGAGTTTGTGGTGTGAATTCAGCTACACCTTCTTCTTGTAGATCTAAAGCGAAACGCATAGCTTTTTCTTTAGCTCTAGAACGTGCCATAATGAATTTATAAGTATCATCCATAGCAGCCATACTTCTAACTGAACCAGTTAAGACACTATTATCATTCAATCTTCTGTTAATATCAGCTAAATTAAAAGCAACTTTATCTCCTATTGTACCTCTTTGATCCGTCCAGCGTCTTAATGCTTCCCAACCTTCATCATATTTATTATATTCTGAAAATCTAGTCCTTAAATCAGCAGTATCACCACTCCAATAAGAACCAAATCTAGATTTAAATACTTGAAAAGCTTCAGGAATAGCTTCAAGTTGAGCGTATAATGCTGAAAGATTAGCCTTTCTTGTTGCATTATCTAATGACATAGCACCTAATGCTCTTTGTAAAGGCTGTGCTACTACAACATGGCCAGTACCAATCAACGCTCTTTCAACAGTTTTAACGCTACTAAGTACACTATTGATGATTACACCATTCAATTCTTTTAATAATACATTTTTAGAACCAAAACTATGTAATTTCTTACGCATGAAGGCATCTAAATCTAACCAATTTTCAATTTTATCAGCTTGTGAAAATGCTTCTAAGAATCCATTTAACAGTTCATCACTACTATCTTTACCAATTAACTCCATTAACATATCAACTGTAGCTTTAGATTCTTCATGTAATTCAACAGTTCTTTTAGCTACAGCTTCACTTAAGTTACCTAAATCTTTAGCTTGAAGCTGCCTTCCCATTGTACTCCAAAGATATCTAGATCTTTTAACGTTAGTTAATCCTACAATTAAACGATCTTTGATGGTTTTCATCGGCCCATCAACATCCATTACATCGACACCAGCTCCAGCTAGTTCTCTTGCACCAATAGATAAATCTCTCAGTTGTTTAAATAAAGAAGCATTGACTAAATCTGCTGCTACAACTTCTTCCATAGCCCAAGATTGTATATTATCTTTGGCTGATTTCCCACCTGTTTGCATGGGAATAGCATCTAATATTGGTTTCCAGAACTCATCAGTAGTTTTAGCCGTAGCATCTCTACCCATGATTTCTTGCATACGTTCGAAAGCACCTTGGAAATATTGTTCCATGGTTAAATTCTTAGCCTTAGCTTCTTTCAACGCTGATTGATATCTAGAATCACCAATAAGTTCTATGACCTTTTCTTTTAAAAATGATTTTTCTAAACCACTTTGAGTAGCCATTCTTTCTGCTTGAAGAGGTGTCATAACTGAATCCGTAGACCCTGTTGCTGCACCTATTTCATCATGAATACGATTGACTTGTGTATGTATGTCATAAGCTTTTCCTGTAGAATTAGGACTGCCTTGCCAAGGATCAGCTACAGGTTTATTTTTATGTCCACGGAAAGAAGAAGGTGGTAGTTCTTTAATTTCTTTCACATCTACTGGGATAATTCTCTCAGCAAATGCACGTTCAGCTTCTATTGATTGAACTAATTCATCTTTACCTTTTTCAGCTACTTGTATTGCTACGTTCTCATTACGTTTTACAGCTTGTTCAAGACCTTCATTACCAAACCATTTTACTAAAATTCTATCAAAAGCTCCTGCTAAGGACATTTCTTCAAGAACATTTTTAAGTTTTTTAAATAGTGGATGGTCACTATCTTTAGTAGCTAATGGTCCTAATACAATGCCCATTTCTGGTACACGCTGTACAATCTCACCAGATAAATTATGATCATCATGGTTTTTAGATAGTAAAGCAGCGATACCTGCAGACACCATCCCAGTACCTACAGCACCCATAGATGCTATCGCACCTGGAGCTGCAGCAGCTAAAGTACCTGCAGTAACTGCACCATACGTACCATAGTGTGCGATTCCTTCTACAATCGGTCCCCACCACGTTTTTAGTAAAGGAGACTCTGCATTTTTCATAGGATCCCATTCAGTTTGATAATTAGGATCACCTATATCTTCACCATTGGCTGCATCAAATAATCTTTCGGGAGCTGTTAAGGCTCCATCTGCAGCTTCTTGAGCACCTTTAGCAATTGCATTTCTAAATTCTACTACATTTTCTCCGAACCCATATTCATTAGCTTCCTTATCTCGATGAGAAGTTTCTAATTCAGTTTCAGGTGCTTCTTCAGCATTAGAATCACGGAAAGCTGCACGACCTTCACCACGACCTGAGAAATTAGTAGGTTCTTGTTTAGTTGCTTTTTCTAATTCTTGTTGTCGTGCAAGTTCTTTTAATTTTTGTTGCTCAGCTTCAGCTTCAGCCCGTAGGCGTTCTTCTGCATCCTGTGCTTCGATATCTTTTGCAGTTATATCTACTTGATCTTTCAAGTAGTCTGTATCAAACCCCGTAGGATCTAGTTCAACATCCATGATATTATTTAAGTAAGAATGGTAATAAAGTGTTGGGTTGATTCCATGGATCCTTTGTAACGGATTGCCATTGAGTAAGTACTTCTGGATCTATATAACTAATCTTTTTCCAAGAATCATCATCACCATTATTTGTGTCAGCTAATCTAACTTTCCAAGCAAATAAAGCTTGTTGAAGTTTTACTTGATTCTCTTTGCTATATACATCATCAGGTGATAACCCTGCAAAACCTAGCCCAAGTACTATGTCTTCTGGGTGTTGTAAGAATACACCAGCTTTAGTACCATCAGTTATTACTTGACCGATAGTTTTTTGTGTTGCATTTGTATCTTTCAATGTACCATCAGATTGTTCTTGTATATCTCCATCTCTTTCTGCAAATACAGCAGTACGACCAGGAGCTGTGGCTCCTACTATATTACCACTATAACCAGATTCAACTAATGCACGATTAGTTTTAGAGAAAGAAGATTTATAATTAAGAAAGTTCTGTATAGCTTGAGGTTCTTTTTTTACATCAAGTTCTGTAGCTGGTAAAATTAATAAATCACCTTCTGGTCCATCAGCTGCTCTTAAAGTTTTATTAGCTAAATCCCAAGCAGTATAATCCGAACCTAAAGATAATTGATGGAATATCTCAGGAATTTCTCCACGTTTAGTATCTCTATATTCTCTTAATGCTGGTAAGTAGGACTCCAGCCCATTTAAAACTTTTGTATTTATACTATTAGGATCATCTATTAAATCTTTTCTAGCTTTATTTAGATTTATTTGACTTTGTTTATCTTTAGTAACTACTGTTTGCTTAATATATACATCACCTTCTAAATTTGCTTTTACTTTCGCCCAAGCTGCTTCTGCAGCAGCACTTTTAGGTATACCACCTTTAGAATATATCTCACGATACTGTTCAAAGAAATCAGATCTAGCTCTTGCTTCTTCGATAAGATACTGCTCACCTTTATTTACAGTACCGAATGCTCCTCTATGTCTATCGAATAATAGGCCACTAAGCATATCATCTGGATGCCAACCTTTAGGTATATCTAATAAATCTTTTGATGCAGCTACTTCATCTTGGTATTTAACTCTAGTATCAAAGGACATATTCCTAAGATCACCTTCGTGTATAAAGCCACCAGGTCTAGAAATTTTAAGTCCTTCTAAAATTGTACTTTCTTCCTTTGTTATACGTTCTTCCCGTGTTATATAATTATCGAAATCATCTGGTGGATCACCTAAACCATCATCAATCCAATCTTGTTTAAATGCATTTATATGAGCATTAGTTATTTCACCTTGAGCAACGAGAGCATCAAACTTTTGTAATCGTTCTTTCCTTTCAAGTTGTAGATTATTATCTATTGATTCTATACGTGCTTTAGCTGCATCAAATAATCCTCCTTCCCAATTTACTGATTCAAAAGCTTTGCTGGCAAATTCTTTTAAAGGCATTCGACCACCAGGATACTTTTTAGAATCTACCTGACCTGTATGAGTAACTTCTATGTTTTCTATAGCTCGTGCTTCTTCTTCAGTTATTGTTTCAGAAGCTCTTAAAGCTAGTACTTCTGTTAAAACCTGTTCAATAGCCCTACGATCTAAACGGTTCTCGTCTGAATTATTAGAAACTTTTTGAATAGGTATACCCATCTCAGCTTGTCTATCTAATATAACATTTCTAATAGCCTTATTTCTAGTTACTTCGATAGGTTCTTCGCCATTTGAGGTAGTTTTAAAAGCATGTAAAAGAGTTTTACCACTTTCTTCTGCAAGGATTTTAGATCTATAAGCATTTTCTCTTTGTATAAATTTTCTAGTTTCACGAATTTCGAGATTCTTTAAAGCAGTATCAAATTGTCTATAAGCTGGTAAGTTGGTACCAAGTACAGAGTATCTCTGTCTAATGTCATTATTATATTCTGCTAATATTTTTTGATGTTGGTACTCATCTGTTACTACCTCTAAATTATAACCCTTTGCAGCTAACCATTCACTAAAATCACTTGGCGTTCTTAAAGCTTGTCCCTCCAAAGTTTGGTTCATAAAACCTACTCGGTTTCTATTATATTCAGACTCAGTTATTATATCAAGTTTAGTACGGTCACTTATACCATCATTTTTTTGAGCTTGATTAGCTATAATAGTTTTAGTTCTATTATCATCTCTAACTATACCAAACATCCTTTCATTAGTTTCATGAGTTTGCTTATTATTATTAGCATACGTCATTGCTTTTTGAATCTTTGCTTGCTCTAATTCATTGTGTATCTGCTTAAATTTTGGTACAACCTCAGCAAAAGTCTGAATTAATTGTAAGGCTGTTTTAGAGTTTTGAATACGTCTTTGATCATTCAAACGTTCAGCTTGTTCACGACGTTCGAAACCTCTATTAATTGGTTTGTAGCTTTTCTCTAAAATTGATGCCCAATCTGGAGCAGTAGTAAAATCAAATGGTTCCATAATTTAGTACCCCCATCCATCTGATGCCATTTTTTTAAACGGCATTGCCATACCAGCAATTGAACTACCAATTTTAAGTGCATCCATAAACATAGCTGCTCCTACATTTTGCATAACAGGTCTAGGTGGTGCAACATCTGGAACAGGTTGGAACGCAAGTTCAGCGAAAGATTTATTAGCAAATTCTTTAGTTTTACCTGCTACAGCACTATTTTGAGTAGCTAATATATAATCATTAGTTCTTAATTGTCTAGCAATATCAGCTACGCCTCTACCATATTGAGCTAATTCTGCTGTACCGATACGTTTTATTGAACGACCTGTTCTACCAGCAGCAGCTAATTCAGAAGCCTGACTATCTTGTACCATTTGAGCATACATGTCTTGGTACTTTAATTCAGCGTCACCTCTTGCTTCTCTACGTTTTCTTTGACTCTCAGTGTATGCTGCTTGTGCAGCCATTTCAGCATTATCAGTATTGATTTCATGCTGTATACCTTTAGCTCTGTAAACAGTGAGTTGTTGCATCCACCCACGTTCACGGCGTTCCATTTGGTATTGATACTGCCTTCTGGCAGCTCTGTTAGCTTGTCTAGCTTCATTACCTAAGCACACGGCAAAACTCTATAAAGGATAAGTTATTAGGCCCGTGATAAATTTCTCTTAAAAATTTAAAGCCTAAAAATTTGAGTAGTTTTAAATGTACTGTATTTCGTTTATCAACGATATTCCACAGCAAAGGTTCTGTTCTACTCTCAACAAACCTTTTAGCTTCTCTTGCAAATGTTACTGGATATTCTTGAATAGCTGGTGTACATACCATCCATATAATACCATCATCAACTCCGGCCATACCGGCAGTCTTGCCGTTAGGCACCTCGAACCACACGCCAGTGGACTCCTGAGCTGACTTAATGAGGATATCCATAGGATCTAGCCCCCAGCCTTCTTCGATCTCTCTACGGTCTTCTAGGCGCAAATTAGAGGCCACCTCTTTGGCAGCCTCCACGGTTAATGGGTGAATGTATTTAGACACGTTTGTAGTATTTGTTACTGTAATCTCCTTCCCATGTCATTGAAAACAAGGTAGCAGGAGATGGGTGTGTAGATTTTAGTGATAAAGTTAAATTTGTATTTCTCTCATATATAGGTATAGTAGCATGGCTATCAGGTGTAAACTGTATTGCATTAGCTGTATAAGCATCAGCTATAACTGCTTCATATAAGTCTACATAGTCAGCTTTACCTACTCTTTGTAATCTAGTTTCATATACTCCTAAAGGACCAAAGCTGAATTTAACCCTATGTAATACTAAAGATCCATGTACTTGAGATCTAAACTTATCTCCAAGAGTTTGTACAAGGAAGATCGTAGGGAATTTAACTTCCATATCAAATGTATAACCAAGTACAATATTACCTGGTGGTGTAACATCATCACTTGTTAAGTTATCATCTACTCCCTGAGGGTCGTATGTTTTCCAATTACCTTCTACTTTAATACTAGCAGTTCCAGCGTCATCAAATGTATAAGCAGGGCTTGTTACGCCTTGAAATGTTTTATCAGTACCAGTTGGTACAGCTATAGCATATAATTTAGCTTGAGTATTATTAAACCCTACTGGTATAGGGAAGGTAGTATAACCTGCATGAGTTCCAGATGTATGGTATGTTAATGCTGTATGAGCTACAGTAGTTGCATTATCTAAATGTAATCTATAAGTTAAATCATCATATACAGTATCAGTACCTAAATCATTAATTAATGTATTAGTAGAATCATCTAATTTAATAGCGAATCTCTGTAATACATCCTTAGTACCATTACGTACTACTACATATAATGCATCATCTAACATCGCCATATGCTGTATATCACCGCTCAAGGTCCATCTAAACCAAGAGTTCTGTATTCGTTTCTCAATAGAACTGAAATATCTATAACCAAATAATTCATTCTTACCTTTAGTACCGAAGAAAATTACTGAATTCTCTCTTGAATTAGCTATTAAATCAATGTCCTTAGGTAATAATCTAGATACTATTTTAGATTGTTCTATAACTTCAGGTGCTCCTTCTCTAACAACATTAGACATTTCAAAGAATCTAGTATTCTTACCACCATTATCAAAGAAACCTACTGTAGTACCTAACGATATTGGGTTAGTATTATGATTGAAATTATAAGTTGATACAGAATTAATCTTAGCTGTCTGTGAGCTTAAGATATCACTATCAGTAGTTAACATAAACTGCTGATTCTTAGTAAATAATACTAAGCCTTGGTTAACTTGTATACCATCATATACGATGGCTGGGTATTCAGAACTACATGATATATCTATATTATCACTAGCTGTATAAGTGATTGCAGTCTTAGGCCAGAAGTGAAAGAAAGATCCAGGTCGAGATAAGTTAATATTTTCATCACTTAATAGTGCTAACCTATTTCTCCAGAATAACATTTTAGTTATTTTGTTACCTACAAAACTAGGTTCAGATGTAGTTGTAGTATCACCTACAGGGCAGTTATCCCAAGTAACTTGTTTAACAGTAAAGGTACCATTGGCTTCTCTTATCATCTGTATCGGCATTGTCGCTGGATCAAATGCTATCTTTCTACCAGGTTCAGCGCACTCTTCCCAAACACCTTCTCCATCTCTATCATTATTACCAAAGAACTTTAGATAATAATCATCTTCATCAGATGCACTATTAGCGACCCTAACTACATAACCATGTTTACATTGTCTAGGTAGATCTGAGACATCTTCTATACTATCTGAAAGTACATTAAGTAATTCACCTACTGGAGTTGCAATATTAAAATCAGCTGCTCCACTACCACCATCACTGGCAGATCTAGTAAGGTATAATCCTGTACCTATTTGAGTAATTGAAGCACTGTTACCAGATTGAAAAAACTCACCAGTTCCAGTTGATGCTGCAATAGCACCACGTACATCACCTAAAATACTTTCAGCTGTAATAGCTGTTTCAGTATCGAATGGTGTAGGTACAGGTCTAATCAAACCTCCATTAGCTTGTACTTGAGATTCGCTATGATCTTCTATAGTTACTCTATATTGACCATGTGCCATCCAAACGTCGACAACATCTCCTGTTCTCCAACCTTCTCCACCGTATAATAAATCAAATGTGGTAGTATAACGACAATGATATATAGGGCTGGTACCGTCAGTTGGCATTGACTGGCCTATAGTAACTACTCTAAAATAAAGATTTTTCCTATCAGCTGCGTTACCACCATTCGGAGTTACAGTATAATTATAACTAGTATTGTTAGCATCTTCAGAAACCCCAGCTTCCCCATGAGTAACTGAGAATATCTTTGTTTTTACACTAGGGCAAAGGCGATCTGCCATAGATTCTGTTGTACATCTACTGGTATAACCAGAACTACCAGGTAAAGTACCACTTGGTGCTTGTGATCCATTAGTATGACAACTATTAGATGAATCTCTTAATCTATCAACATGGATCCTAGTAGCAGTGTATACTGATTCAGTAGTTGTATCATCATATATATTTACAGAGTACTGACTAGAATAAGCTATCTTCTTTAATTCTATAAATGCTTCAGCAGGTCTAACAGGTTCTATGGTGTTAGCCATTGCTACAGTTTTAGTACGATTAGCTAAGTAAGTAAAATCGTTCAGAGTTAGCGTCTGTATATCAGCATCATCTGTATGAGTTAAGTAGTTAGTTAATGCAGTAGATGTACCTGAGTCATAGTTAACGGTCATAGAAGCTCCATCACTACATCTCCACATATTTATATCACCAGCCCTACTAATTTGTCCTATGTATTGTTCAGTTTCATCTCTATAGTAGTGAAACCATTTACCATTTGTCTGCGAATTTAATGCAGCTGTACCGTTGTCACTTAAAGATGCTACTAATTTTCCACCTGGACGTTTAAGTAATCCATGAGTTAGATCAGGTAATACATTCAAAGCATCTTTAACTTGTCCAGGTACTTTTAATTCATCCGGCTGCTGTGATATACCACCATTATAATTTGGTATTGTTTGTGTGACACTTGACATTATCTTCTTAATGAATGAAATGGTTGGTAAGACTGATATCTACTTTCATGTGGTATACCAAAGTAAGAGTGGTCACCTTGGTTGCATTCATATTCTATGCATGCCGCTCTTGCCATTCCTTCCTGAGTTTGTAGTAACTGAACTAACTGAGGGTTAGCTACTAATTGAGTAGCAGCTCTTACAGAAGCTCTATATGTTATGTATCGTTTAAACACATTAGGTAGATCTTCAAAAGGAAATAGGTAGACAACATCTAAAAATAAGGCATTGTCAAATTCAAACGTATGCGATACAGTATCATATAATAAATACTTACCATTACTATGCTTACGTCTTACAAGATCTCTGGTTTTATTAGTAAAGTTATCATGTAAATCATACCTTAAATAATTAGATGGTATTTCTATATGCTTAT
>VTLG01004654.1_pt1 | contig 16095 bp, 16 predicted proteins | sample 4694571 | NCBI WGS metagenome assembly VTLG01 (sample SAMN12604809, study PRJNA352737) | marine metagenome | biome: ENVO:00000447; feature: ENVO:00000209|ENVO:00000569|ENVO:01000036; material: ENVO:00002151; isolation source: viral sequences binned using virsorter ...
TGGTACTACTGCTGGTATAACTACTTCTAACTTTGTACTTACAACAGATGCTTCTGGAGTACCTAAGTGGACAACAACTCTCGATGGAGGACAATTTTAAATGAATAGTGAAGTTGATGTGAATATACTAGTCAGAAATTATCATAGAAGACTTTCTGAAGTAATTAATCAAAATGTTTTATTAGAATCTAAATTAGAATCATTAACACAAGATTATGTAAAATTGCAAAAAGTAGTTCAAGATCTACAAGAAGAACAAACAGGGAAGGAATCTGAAGAATGAGTAAACCAAGTACCAGACAAGGATTAATAGATTATAGTCTACGAAGACTTGGGTATCCTGTGCTCGAAATCAATGTAGATGATGATCAAATTGATGATATTGTTGATGATGCCATTCAATATTTTAATGAAAGGCATTATGATGGTATAGAAAGAGCTTTTTTAAAACATAAAGTAACCACTGCAGAGAAAACAATATTAGAAGGTGGTGGAGCTGGAATTACTACAACTACTGCAACATCTAGCAGTGGTGTATCTTCAGTCGGATGGGATGAAAATCACAATTTCTTACAATTACCAGATCATGTTATTGGTGTAAATCAAGTATTTAAAATGGATAATAGCACTATATCTAGTGGATTATTCAATCTTAAGTATCAGTTATTTTTAAATGATTTGTATTATTATGGAGCACTTGATTTATTAAACTATACAATGACCAAAACCTACTTAGAAGATTTAAGTAGACTTATTACTCCAGATGTTCAAATTAGGTTTAATAAAAAACAACATAGACTTTATATGGATATTGATTGGAAGGAATTTACTGAAGATCAATATATTGTTCTTGATTGTTATAGGGCAGTAAGTCCTACAGATTTTGCTTCTGTCTATAATGATTTTTGGTTAAAAAAATATGTAACATCATTAATTAAAAAACAATGGGGTCAGAACCTTATTAAGTTTCAAGGAGTTTTAATGCCAGGTGGTGTTCAACTTAACGGAAGACAACTTTATGATGATGCAATGATAGAATTAGAAGTACTTATACAAGAATTAAAAACTGAATATGAAATGCCACCTTTGGATATGATAGGATAATGTTATGCCACTTTCCCCGTATTTCCTTCAAGGATCAACAAGTGAACAGAGATTAATACAAGATCTCATAAATGAGCAGTTAAAGTTTTATGGCCAAGATATAGTATATTTGCCAAGAAAAATTGTAAATAAAAAAACCATATTGAAAGAAGTTGTAGCATCTACTTTTGATGATGCTTATCGCATGGAAGCATATTTGTTAAATTATGAAGGATTTGAAGGTCAAGGAGATATTTTATCTAAATTTGGAGTTCAGACTACAGACGCTGTAACCTTTGTAGTATCAAAAGAAAGATATGAAGATTTTGTAAGTCCATTTCTAGGAACTGATGTAGAAGTAACAACAAGACCTGAAGAAGGTGATTTAATATACTTGCCACTGGACAATACTATGTTTGAAATTAAGTATGTTGAAGCAAAGAAACCATTCTATCAATTGAATCAATTATATGTTTACACATTAAGTTGTGAAGTTATGGATTATGCTCTTGATGAAAATATAGATACTGGACTTGAGATTGTAGATAAAGCAGCTGTAGAGTTTGGATATACTCAGAGACTTACTATGGTTGGTCTTGGTGCATCAACTGCCAATGTTACTATTCAATTAGCATCTAATGCTAGTGGTATTCCTAATAGATTCTCTGTTAGTCAGATAGATCTTATTAATGATGGAACTGGTTATACTGTTCCACCATTGATTGGTATTTCTACTGCACCAAGTGGATTTACGAATGCTACTGCTGTGGCAATTATGACAAGTCGTAGTGGTCAAGTTGGAAGTTCTATTGATAGAATTGAGATAACTAATCCAGGTTATGGATATATTACACCACCAACTATTACTATCAGAAGTCAGAATGCGTTTGGTCAAGGTGGTATTGCTACTGCTATAATTAGTCAAGGTTCTGTATCTGCTCCAACTATACTTGATCCAGGTAAGAGTTATACTTCTCCTCCAACAGTTACTATCAATCCTGTTGGATTAGATACCAGTATTGGAATAGGTTCAACTGCACTTGCTGTTGCATACGTCAATACACTTGGCGAACTTAATGCTATTAGATTTACAAATGCAGGTACTGGATATACAGTTGCACCAACAATTACAGTAGCTGCTCCTATTCTTGCTGGACTCTCAACTGGAGATTATCTCTTTAAAGAACAAGTAACAGGTAAGTTAACTGGAACTACTGCAGAGGTTGCAAATTGGGATCGTGATGAAAGGGTTCTTAAAGTTACTAACATTGCTGGTAGTGGATTTGCAGTTGGAGAAAGTGTTGTTGGTATTGGAACTACCCAAAATGGTTCAGATTCCGAATATAAAATATTCAGTAAATCTGGTGATGATGAATATGATCCTTATGGTGAAAATATTGTTGTAGAATCAGAAGCAGATGCAATTATAGACTTTTCTGAAGACAATCCTTTTGGAGACTTCTAAATATTAATGTAAGGAGGATACTTAGTTATGTTAGGCACATATTATTATCACGAAATTATTAGAAGAACCATTATTGCGTTTGGTACTCTTTTTAATAATATTGAGATTAAACATAAAACTCAAGCTGGAGGAGCGTTTTCTTCGGTAAAAGTTCCTATTGCTTATGGGCCTACTGAAAAATTTCTAGCAAGATTAGAGCAAAAACCAGATCCAAGAAAAAGGGTTTCTATAACATTACCAAGATTGGCATTTGAAATGGATAGTATTTCATATGATAATCAAAGAAAGGTTTCGACAATGCAAACCTTTAAAGCAGTTACCACTGATGGATCAAAGAGTGCAAGAAAAGTTTTTATGCCAGTTCCATATAATTTGGGATTTAAGTTATATGCGATGACACAATATAATGAAGATTCTTTACAGATTATTGAACAAATACTTCCATTCTTTCAACCATCATTTAACCTAACAGTAGATTTAGTTCAAGCAATTGGAGAGAAAAGAGATATTCCTATGGTATTGGAAAACGTTTCATTTCAAGACAATTACGATAGTGGAATGGAAGAGAAAAGAGTTATTATATACACATTAGATTTTACTGCTAAGACTTATCTATTTGGCCCTGTCGCTGATAGTGCTTCAGGATTAATCAAAAAAGTTCAGGTTGATTATGCAACTGATACTGCAAATAGAAAAGCAGCATCCAGACAACTCAGATACGTTGCTGAACCAAGAGCAATCAAAGATTATAATGATGATGCAGTAACTAAACTAGCGGAAGATATTACTCCAACTCAAAGGAAGTTCTTAGTTACTGATGTTTCTAGTCTTGTAATTGATTCTTATATTGCAATTGGTGATGAATTAATGTTTATTAAAGAAATTGCTGGAAATAAACTCACTGTAAGAAGAGGTGAGGATGGAACTACTGCAGATTCTCATATCAATAATGATCCAATAGATGCAGTAAATGCTGCAGATGATGCACTTATTGAACTTGGAGATGACTTTGGATTTAGTGAACAACGTTTTGAATTTGGTGATGGCAGAATTTATAGTCCAACTAAGGGAGTTGACGTATGAGTAAATTTGATGAAATAAATGATGCTTTAGATATCGAAGTATCAAATACACCTAAAGATAATAGTCTTAAGAAAAAAAATGAATCACCAGACCTTAGTGATCAAATTCAAAAAGATTATGAATATACTCGTGGAAATTTATATTCTTTAATTGAAAAAGGTCAAGAAGCTCTTAATGGTATTCTAGAAGTAGCAGAGGGTAGTCAACATGCAAGATCATATGAAGTTGCTGGTCAAATAATTAAGAATGTGGGAGATACTACTGATAAGTTGATTGATCTACAAACTAAGATGAAAGAATTGAATAAAGAAGAAAAAGCAAAAGGCCCATCTACTGTCAATAATGCATTATTTGTTGGTTCAACATCAGAACTTTCCAAGTTATTAAAAAATGGTGTTCTAAATAATAATGTAGAGGAAGAATCAGAATGAAAACCTTTTCAGGATTTAAAAAGGCCGCATCCGATGCAATGAGGAAGGTCGTAAAGAAAAAAGAAGAAGAGAGAAAACCTCAAAAGGCAATGGACGCTGGTGCGAGATTGAGAAGAAAAAAACAAAGACAAGAATATAAAGCAAAAGTATCTGAGTTTATTCCTGATGAATTAAAAGATCATTATGAGATTGATGAAAGTAGTCTAAGTCGTATTAAAAGTAAATCAGATAAAGGAGGAATGGCTGTTTTATCAGCAACTCGTACTGGCAAATCTTCTAAAGAAAATAAAGCAAGAAACAAACAGTTAGATAAAGACATTCGTGGTCGTGGTCTTCCTGGTGCTACTAAAGCAAAAGGTAAATGGGAAGGTGGAAGCGAACGTAGTCACATAGTTTCTTCTGGAAAGAAAGGTAAGAGAAAGTTTAAGAAAGAGATTAAAAAGTTAGGTAAGAAGTATGATCAAGATGCGGTTATTGTTCAGACTAAAAAAAGTGCTACACTAAGTGCAACAAGAAAGGGTGGATTAGGTAAGAAGAAGAGAATAGGTATAGGTAAATTTAAACCTCAAGGTAAATCACCAGAGGGTGTAACACAAATCAAAGGTAAAACATTTACTTATGAGTCATATCTCCGTGTTCAAGAAAGAGGTAAGACTTATATGATAGTTGCAAATTGGAGAGGAAGACTTGTTAATGTCCAGATGTTCTTTGCTAAGTTTTCAAGACCAACAAAACCTGAAGTTGTAGCAGAAATTCAAAAAATTTATCCTGGTGCAATTGTATTGTACTTTAATCCAGCAATAAAAGATCCAACCAAACCATTACTGTTTGCAGGAAAAGAAAAACAAAAATAATTAAATTATGTCTGATAATGTTTATCTTGGTAATCCGAATCTTAAAAAGGCTAATACTCCTATGGAGTTTGATGCTAAACAGATTTCTGAATTTATTAAGTGTAAAGAAGATCCAGTATATTTTTCAAAGAAATATGTTCAAATTGTAAATTTGGATGAAGGTCTTGTTCCATTTGAACCATATAAATTTCAAGAAAAATTAATAAAAAGATTCCATAAACATAGATTTAACATATGCAAGATGCCACGACAGACTGGTAAGTCTACAACAGTGGTTGCTTATCTATTGCATTATGCTGTTTTTAATGATAGTGTAAATATTGGTATACTTGCAAACAAAGCTGCAACTGCAAGAGAATTGTTAGGTAGATTGCAAACTGCCTATGAAAATCTTCCAAGATGGATGCAGCAAGGAATTATTGCATGGAATAAAGGATCACTGGAGTTAGAAAATGGATCTAAAATACTGGCAGCATCTACCTCTGCATCTGCAGTTAGAGGTATGTCTTTCAACATTCTTTTTCTGGACGAGTTTGCCTTTGTTCCTAACCATATTGCTGACTCATTCTTTGCCTCAGTATATCCTACTATCACTTCTGGTAAATCCACGAAAGTCATCATAGTTTCTACTCCACACGGTATGAATCACTTTTACCGATTGTGGCATGATGCTGAAAAAGGAAAGAATGAATATACACCGACTGATGTTCATTGGTCTGAAGTACCAGGCAGAAATGCAAAGTGGAAAAAGCAAACTATAGCAAACACATCAGAACAACAATTTAAAATTGAGTTTGAGTGTGAGTTCTTAGGATCTATTGATACTCTAATATCTGCAAGTAAATTAAAAGCATTAGTATATGATAATCCAATACAAAAAAGTGCTGGATTAGATGTTTATCATCCTATGCAAGATAAACATGATTATCTGATTACTGTTGACGTTGCACGAGGAGTAGGAGAGGATTACTCTGCATTTGTGGTTATTGATATTACTGAATTTCCTCATAAGGTAGTAGCAAAGTATAGGAATAATGAAATTAAACCAATGATATTTCCTAACGTAATTTATGAAGTGGCTAGAAATTATAATAATGCATTTATACTTTGTGAGGTAAATGATGTAGGAGATCAGGTTGCTGCTATTCTAAACTTTGATTTAGAGTATACAAATCTATTGATGTGTTCTATGAGAGGTAGAGCAGGTCAGATAGTAGGTCAAGGATTCTCTGGTAAAAAGACTCAGTTAGGAGTCAAGATGTCCAAGACGGTTAAAAAAGTAGGAGCACTTAACCTCAAGACTATGATTGAGGAGGACAAACTTTACTTTAATGATTATGAGATTATTTCAGAATTAACTACTTTTATATCCAAGAGTAACTCATTCGAGGCAGAAGATGGATGTAATGATGACCTTGCCATGTGTTTGGTAATTTATGCATGGTTAGTTGCTCAAGATTACTTTAAAGAACTCACAGATCAGGATGTAAGAAAGAGATTATACGATGAACAAAAAAATCAAATAGAACAAGATATGGCACCATTTGGATTTATGTCTGATGGACTTAACGAGGAGACTTCTTTTGTAGATCCTGAAGGCCAAAGGTGGTATGCGGATGAGTATGGAGATAGATCATTTATGTGGGACTACATGTAAAAACGCACGTAAGAGTAATCAATTTATAAATAATTTCAGTAAAAATGAATTTCTGATAGAGGAAAAAAGACATGTCGCTTAACTTAGTATCACCTGGCGTAAAGGTAAGGGAAGTTGACTTAACTATTGGTAGAGTAGATGGTGCTAACGAACAGGTTGGTGCAATTGCAGGCCCATTTCAAAAAGGCCCAGTTGATGTTCCAGTTCTGATAGAGAACGAACAAGATCTTCTTGCTACCTTCGGTAAGCCACTTTCAACGGACGGACAGTATGGTTACTGGTTGAGTGCGTCCAACTTTCTTTCATACGGTGGAGTTTTAAGAGTACTCCGTTCCGATGAAGCAGCAGGATCTTATTTAAATAATGCAAACGTTGGAGTTGGTACAGATACAGGAGTAACTGGAGTAAAAATAAAGTCATATCAAAATTACGTAGACGATTATCAGACTGTAGCAAATGAATCATTAAGTTTTAAATTTGCTGCTAAGAATCCTGGTTCTTGGGGTAATGGTTTAAAAGTTTGTACGATTGATGCGTTTGCGGATCAAATCATTTCATTTACTGGTGTAGGAACTGCTAATATTCCTGCTGTTGGATACGGTATAACACAGACAATTGCTGATAGAGTTAATGTTGGTAATGGATCAACTTCATATTATGATGGTTTCATGAGAGGAGTTGTTACTGGAGTTACATCAGTTTCAGACGGATCAGATGCAGGTACATTTAATGTTGATGTTTCAGTAAAAGTAACTGATAGAGTATCAAGTGCTGGTGTTTCTTCTGCATTAACTTATGATGAGTTAGGATTCAGACCAGCAGAATCAAAAACAGTCCCAACTGCCATTGGTACAACTACTGGTGCTACTAATGAAATTAATGATATTACAATTACTGGTATCACAACAGAGAATATAGGTGGTGATGCAACAAAAGATATTGCACTTGGAGACGTTGTTACAGTAACTGGAAGTAGTTCAATTAGTATCGGTGCAGGTGCAACCGTTATTGGTATTGGCCTTACTACTATTACGGTAGACAGAGCAATTACTGGTATCGGTACAACATCTTATACTATTACTAGAGTTACCGATGTTACTACGAATGTGAATCAATTGTACGCTGATAATGCTGATCATGATGATGCTTGGACATTTGTAAGTTCCACAAACAAAGACTGGTACAATGAACAGACGTTAGGATTGACAAATTCTACTGTTTACTGGAAATCAATTGCAGAAAAACCAGCAACTTCACAATACGTTTCTGAAAGAAGTGGTAAGAATGATGAAATCCATGTGGTTGTTGTTGATGAATCTGGATCAATAAGTGGAATCGCAGGAAATGTTCTTGAGAAGTTCACATACCTTTCCAAGGCAAAAGATGGTAAGGTTTCTCCATCTGAAGCAAATTACTTCAAAGATAAAATTGCTCAGAATTCTGAGTACATCTATGTTGGTTATACAACAACTGGTGCTGCTTCTGGATTGACAGATGCTATATCTGGTACTGATTATAAGTTTACTTTATCTGGTGTCGGTAACGTAGGACAAGACGCTCAAGGTGTCACATACTCTGTTATGGGAGCAACAACTGATTCATTAGGAGCAGGTAAAAACTATACTGCTGCTGATGGATATGATTTAACTCTGGGAGATGTTATTAATTCATATAATGTGCTTAAGAATCCTGCAGAATACGATGTTAATTTCTTAATTAACGGGCCTTCTGGTGGTGCAAATATGTTTGATTCACAGGCAAAAGCAAAAGCAGTTATTGCAATTGCAGAATTGAGAAAGGATTGTATCGCTTGCATCTCACCACATAAGGATGATATTGTTAAACAACCAAACTCTGATAAACAGACTGATGCTATTGTAGATTTCTATAGTAATCTCCAATCATCTTCTTATGCAGTGTTTGATAGTGGATACAAATATCAGTATGATAGATGGAATAATGAGTACAGATGGATGCCAACTAATGCCGACGTTGCAGGATTGATGGCAAAAACATCAATTAACTCCTTCTCTTGGTTCTCACCTGCTGGTACTTCCAGAGGTTCACTGAATGGAGCAGTTAAACTTGCTTATAACCCAACACAGGCACAAAGAGATATTCTCTATCCTAAGAGAGTCAACCCAATAGTCGCAATGCCTGGTTCAGGTGTTATTCTATTTGGTGACAGAACAGCACTTGCTACTGCTTCTGCATTCGATAGAATTAATGTTCGTCGTTTGTTCCTTACAATAGAGGATACAATCGGAAGAGCAGCAAAAGATCAGTTATTCGAATTCAATGATGTTATTACAAGATCTAATTTCTTGAACGTTGTTGAACCATATCTTCGTGATGTAAAAGCGAAGAGAGGTATTACTGATTATGTTGTTATTTGTGATGAGACAAATAACACTCCAGACGTAATTGATTCTAATCAATTCAGAGCTGACATTTTTGTAAAACCAGCAAGATCAATCAACTTTATCGGACTAACATTCGTTGCTACTCGCACTGGAATTAGTTTTGAAGAAGTCGTTGGAAACGTTTAATTAACTAGAGGCACAAATTAATGGCAAACCTAAACATTCCTGGTACTAAAGACAGAACCCTTGATGCGTTCAAGGGTAGAATGGTCGGGGGTGGTGCTCGTCCAAATTTATTTGAATGTGAACTATTCTTCCCTGACGATGCAATTCCTGCAGATTCAACTAGAGATGAAGTGACCGATAAGGCACGTTTTCTAGTTAAGGCAGCACAGTTACCTCAATCAATTGTCACACCAATTAACATCCCATTTAGAGGTAGAAATCTAAAGATTGCAGGAGATCGTACATTTGATCCTTGGACAATCACAGTCATTAATGATGTAGATTTCTCAATTAGAAATGCATTCGAAAGATGGATGAACCTTATTAACAAACATGAGGATAATGCAGGATTAACAGATCCTACTTCATATCAAAGAGATGTGTTCGTAAGACAATTTGGTAGATCTGGTGTTGGTGGCCCAATACCACAATCAGCAACTCAAATGCCAGTTCTTAAGGGATATAAATTCTTTGGTGTTTTCCCAACTAACGTGTCAGACATTGCTCTTTCATACGATAGTTCAGATTCACTAGAAGAGTTTACAGTTGAATTACAAGTTCAGTGGTGGGACGCTTTAGATCCAACTGGATCTACACAGCTTGGCACAGGATCATAAATAGTGCTATAATAGCAGCAAAAGAATTATACAATGGCAAAACTGTTTGGTTTTAAACTCCCAGATTCTGGGGACAACAACTCGAAAGGGGTCGTATCACCGATCCCGAAGTCCGATGAAGATAAGTCGGACTTCTTTGTGTCGAGTGGTTTCTACGGACAATACGTAGATATTGAAGGAGTATATAAAAGCGAACAGGATTTGATTCGTAGATACCGTGAAATGTGTCTACACCCAGAGGCAGATAGTGCAATTGAAGATATCGTAAATGAAGCAATCGTTTCAGATTTAAATGATTCTCCAGTAGAAATTGAATTATCAAATCTACCAGGATCTGATAAATTGAAAGATGCTATTAGAACAGAATTTAAATATATTAAAGAACTCATGAACTTTGATAAAAAGTCTCATGAGATTTTTCGTACTTGGTATATTGATGGAAGAGTATATTACCATAAAGTAATTGATTTAAAGAAACCAGAAGATGGTATTCAAGAAATTAGATTTATTGATCCACTCAAGATAAGACTTGTTCGTCAAGTTGAAAAAACTGGATCAAATAATCAATCACCATTTGATGTAAGTAAAAATTCAAATGAACTTAAGCAATTTGAATCACCAAAAATAAATGAATTTTATATCTTTGATCCAAATACTGTAACTAAAGGTAGTGGTATAATACCAAACAGAGATCAGAGGGGTTCGGTGAAAATTGCAAAAGATGCAATTACATATGTTACATCTGGATTAGTAGATCGTAATAAGCAAACAGTATTATCATATTTGCATAAAGCAATCAAAGCACTTAACCAATTAAGAATGGTTGAGGATAGTCTTGTAATTTATAGATTATCAAGAGCACCAGAAAGAAGAATATTCTACATTGATGTAGGTAATCTTCCAAAGGTAAAGGCTGAGCAATATCTTCGTGATGTTATGAATCGTTATCGTAACAAGTTAGTATATAATGCTGACACTGGAGAGATTCGTGATGATAAAAAATATATGGCAATGCTTGAAGATTTCTGGTTACCAAGAAGAGAAGGTGGAAGAGGAACAGAAATTACAACTTTACCTGGTGGACAAAACTTAGGTGAACTTTCTGATATAGAATATTTCCAAGCAAAATTATACAAATCATTAAATGTTCCATCAAGTAGATTAGATAGTCAAGGTGGATTCAATTTAGGTAGATCATCAGAGATCTTAAGAGATGAACTTAAGTTCACTAAGTTTGTAGGAAGATTAAGAAAGAGATTTTCACAAATCTTCAATGATATGTTAAAGACTCAATTGATTCTTAAAAATGTCATTACTCCAGAAGATTGGGATACTTTAGAAGATCATATTCAATATGATTTCTTATACGATAATCATTTTTCAGATCTCAAAGAGAATGAACTTCTCAATGAACAACTTGGTGTTATTGCTGCAATGGAACCATACATGGGCAAATACTTCTCTGCTCAATATGTAAGAAGTAAAGTTCTTAAGCAAACAGAAGATGACATTAAGGAAATGGATGAACAGATAGCAAAAGAAATTAAAGATGGAATCATCCCAGATCCTAATATGCCAATAGATCCAGCAACTGGAATGCCAATGGATCCGAATATGGATTTAGGGCAACCAATCACAGAACCAGACCTTGAATCTCAAGGTGCATCAACAGAAGTCGAAATGCCGAAGGGTGGAGAGATATAAATACCTTTAGTTTATAATTATATTTTATTAACATGGATGATTTAATGGACATGTTGGCAACTGATCAATCTGCATCAGAAATTAGCGATAAGATTAAAGAAATTTTGTATGCTAAAAGTGCAGAGAAGATAGATGCTGCAAAACCAGATACTGCTGCGAGTCTATTTGGACAAGAAGTAGAATCAGAAACTGAAGTTGAAACTGAAGTTGAAACTGAAGTCGAACCACAAGAGGAACCAAATGGCTAATACCACTATTATATTAGGTGCAGAAGTTTCTGTATCTGCTGGAATAGGAAATAGTTCTACTGTTGGAAATGCTACTGTTGTCAGAGTTTTTAATAGTTCTGGCTCAGATAACGTTATCAGTGTTACTGATCCAACAGGTGCTAATGAATATTCAAGTATTGGTTCGATATCTATGCCTGATAATCACGTTGAATATATTCAAAAACGTGCATCATACACAATATGGGGAAGTGGTGCTTTTAAAGCAACAAAAGTAGGATTTACAGATTAGTAAAATGAAACTGATTACAGAAGAAGTCTCAAACGTAAAGATAATTACCGAAGGTAAGGGTTCTAGTAAGAAACTTTATATTGAAGGTGTATTTTTACAAGGTGATATTAAAAACCGCAATGGTAGAATGTATCCTGTACAAACTCTTGCAAAAGAAGTTAACAGATACAATGAAGCATTTGTTGGTAAAGGTAGAGCACTTGGTGAACTTGGACATCCAGATGGCCCAACAGTTAACCTAGATCGTGTTTCTCATAAAATTACATCTCTCGTTCAAGAGGGAAATAATTTTAGAGGTAAAGCACAACTACTGAATACACCAATGGGTAAAATTGCATCTTCACTTTTAGATGAAGGTGTGATGTTAGGAGTTTCTTCTCGTGGTGTTGGTTCACTTAAGGAAGATCGTAATGGATGTAAAGTTGTCGGTGAAGATTTCATGCTGGCAACTGCTGCTGACATAGTGGCAGACCCTTCTGCACCTGATGCATTTGTCTCAGGAATTATGGAAGGAAAGGAGTGGATTTGGGAAGGAGGTATACTTCGTGAACAAATCGCATCTCAAACAAAGAAGCGTATTAATACGCTAATTGACCAAAAACGACTAGAGGAGCACAAACTCCAGTTGTTTAATGATTTTTTGACAAATCTTTAATTTATAAATAAATATAGTTTAAATACAAAAAGGTAATCGGAGAGTTCTAAAATGTCCCGTGGAAAAAATTTACAAGAAATGGAAGTAGGCACAACTCAATCCAAAACTGCCGTTAATGCTGGTGCGAAACCTGGCGATCCAATGCCAAAGTTAACAACTGGAGGAACACCACCAACTTACGAAGATCTTGGAGGGCCTACCCCAGAAAACTACAAAGTCGATGATGACTCTGCTAAGTTAAAAACACCTGGTGCTACACTTAAGCAAGTTAAAGACGTAGTTACTAAGGGTGCAAAGTCAGGTGTTAAATCTGGCGATGTCCAACCAGGGACAAAGTTAAACTCTGGCGATGAAGTCGAGATCGAAGCAGATCAAGAAGTAGTCGCTGAAGAACCTGTTGAAGAGGAGAAGTCTGTACTTCGTAAGAAGGTTGAAGCAGAACTTCAAGAAACTTCTGAAACAGAAGAAGAAGTCGTTGCTGAAGAAGAAACTTCTGAAGAAGAAGTTGTTGCAGAGGCAGAAGAAACTTCTGAAGAAGAAATTTCTGAAGAAGAATCTACACCTGAAGTCAACGTTGAAGATGACGTTGCTGCACTTCTTGCAGGAGAGGAACTATCTGAAGAGTTCCAAGCAAAAGCAAAGACTATCTTCGAGTCAGCAATCAACTCCAAGGTTGCTACAATCAAAGAGGACTTAGAAAACGATTACGCTAAGACCCTTAAAGAAGAAATTGAGTCCGAGAAAGTTAAACTCACAGAAAGAGTTGATTCTTATCTTGAATACGTAGCAGGAGAATGGCTACAAGAGAATCAACTTGCTGTAGAAGCAGGACTTAAAACAGAAATGACTGAATCCTTCCTAGAAGGTATGAAGTCACTATTTGAAGAACATTATGTAACTATCCCTGACGACAAATATGATGTCCTTGAGAACATGGTAAATAAACTTGATGAAATGGAAGGAAAACTCAATGAGCAAATTGAAAACAATGTTGCTCTGAATAAGAGACTTGCCGAATCTACATCCAATGGAATTTTTAGTGACGTGGCAGAAGGTCTTGCAATCACACAGAAAGAGAAACTCGCTTCTCTTGCTGAAAGTGTAGAGTTTGAAAGTGAAGCAAATTACCGTGAGAAACTAGTTACACTGAGAAATTCTTATTTCCCAACAAGTGCACCTAGTGCTCAGAGAGACAATAATGAAGTACTGAGTGAAGGTACTGAGTCACCAGTTAAAGCTACTGGATCAATGGCGAATTATCTCTCAACACTTCAAAGAGTCACTAAGAAGTAATTTCTTATTATTAAACAAAAAACACACTTTTACTAAAGAGGTAAATTCAAATGCAAATGTTCAATGCTGAACAACTGCAGGAGAAGTGGGCTCCATTATTAGATGCAGATAGTGCTCCTGAAATTAAAGATGCACATCGCAGAATGGTTACCGCAGTTCTTCTGGAGAACCAAGAAAAATTTATGACAGAGGAGAAACAGTTCCTCTACGAAGCAGCACCTACTAACGATGCTGGTACAGGTGGTTTCGGTGCTGACTCAGCAGCTGCTGGGCCAACAGCAGGTTTCGACCCTGTTCTAATCAGTTTGATCCGTCGTTCAATGCCTAACTTGGTCGCTTATGACCTAGCAGGTGTTCAACCAATGAATGGCCCTACTGGTTTAATCTTCGCAATGCGTTCTAAGTACACCAATCAGGCTGGAACAGAGGCATTCTTCGACGAAGCAGACACAACATTCTCTGCACAGAACAGTGCTGACAGTATCACTGCTGGTGAAACTGACACAGCTGCTGGTTTAGGTACAGTAACTCAAGCAGGTACTAACCCATCTGCACTTAACCCTGTTTCATCTGCATCCTCAACAGGATACAACGTTGGACAAGGTATGCCAACAGCAAATGCTGAAGCACTTGGAGACGGTTCATCGAACCACTTCAACGAGATGGCATTCAGCATCGAGAAAGTAACAGTTACTGCGAAATCTCGTGCGTTAAAGGCAGAGTACAGTTTAGAACTTGCTCAAGACCTTAAGGCAATCCACGGATTGAACGCTGAAGCGGAATTAGCAAACATTCTCTCAACAGAGATCCTTGCTGAAATTAACCGTGAAGTTATCAGAACAATCTATAAGATTGCTAAACAAGGTGCTATGGCTAACACCGCTACACAAGGTACTTTCGACTTAGACGTTGATAGTAATGGTAGATGGTCAGTTGAGAAGTTCAAAGGACTTCTGTTCCAGATCGAAAGAGATGCCAACGCAATCGCACAGGAAACTCGTAGAGGAAAGGGTAACATGATCCTTTGTTCTGCAGACGTTGCTTCTGCATTAACAATGGCTGGTGTACTTGATTACACTCCTGCTCTTAATGCTAACCTTAATGTTGATGACACAGGCAATACATTTGCTGGTGTTCTACAAGGTAAGTACAGAGTGTACATCGACCCATATTCTGCTAACGTTGCTGCTGATCAGTATTACGTTGTTGGATACAAAGGTACATCTCCTTACGACGCTGGACTGTTCTACTGCCCATACGTTCCACTACAGATGGTTCGTGCAGTTGGTCAGGACACCTTCCAACCAAAAATTGGATTTAAGACTCGTTATGGTATCGTCGCAAACCCATTTGCTGAAGGTACTGAGCAAGGTCTTGGTCGTCTACGTGTTAACTCTAACCGTTACTACAGACGTGTTAAGGTTTCTAACCTCATGTAAGCAAGACGCTTATATTTCTTACAAAGACTCCTCTCTGAGGGGTCTTTTTTTTGTCAAGGTCTCCTAACAATAAATATTGTTACAGGAGGTAAAGACAAATGTTACACATTAATTTTAATTGGGAACCACCAGAAGTTCCAGAATATGATCCAGAAATCCATAATCCAGAGAGGGTCTTTGCCTTTCTGTGTTACAGGGGTATACACTATGCGAAGTGGGTGACTCTTGATGTTTTTAATGTTGGAAATTGGAATTTAAAAAATCCAAGAAAGGGGGAATAATCCTCCTTTTTTTGCTTGCTAAATATTACAGTATGTTAAGACCTATCAATTAGTGGAAACTTTAAAAATGACCTCAATGATCTTGAGTGAGGTAGTATTATTATTCGGTATGTTCTTAATTATGATGTATGCTATGAAAGAATAAATAGAAGAATAACAGGTATAATATAATGTCTACTCCTTGGTCGAATCAAATTAAAAACAGGAATTATCTATCTCCTGTTGGATTCAAATTTGTAATAACTAAAGCACCAAAGGCAGATTTTTTTTCAAACTCTGCTTCAATTCCTGGTATTAATTTGGGGTTTGCTTTACAACCAAATTATCTAAGAGATATTCCTGTTGCTGGTGATAAATTAACTTTTGAAGATTTTACTCTAAGCTTCTTTGTTGATGAAAATTTAGAAAATTATATGGAAGTACAAA
>VTLG01005422.1_pt1 | contig 16094 bp, 17 predicted proteins | sample 4694571 | NCBI WGS metagenome assembly VTLG01 (sample SAMN12604809, study PRJNA352737) | marine metagenome | biome: ENVO:00000447; feature: ENVO:00000209|ENVO:00000569|ENVO:01000036; material: ENVO:00002151; isolation source: viral sequences binned using virsorter ...
AACACTGGGAGAAGTTTCTTATAAAGAAAAGAAACCAGAGTATTACCTTGCCCAACCTATAGAAAATTTTTGGAAAAACACAACCGATGTCACACTTCAGCACGATCAAGACTAGATTAAGAGAAAAAGAAATTCTCTTAAAAGCATTATTAACATTAGGACTTCCTGTAGATGTTAATCAGGAATTGGAAAACCCTGTTGGGCATGACCATGCGAAAGTGATGTGTGATATTACTTTGGGAACTGACATTGGATTCCGTTTGAATAGACAAACCAAAAATTATGAATTGGTAACTGATCTTCAGACATGGAAGCACCCTACTCCACCTCAAAGAATGATTGAAAAAATCACTCAAGAATATGCTATAGAACTAATAGCAAGAGAAATTAAAAAGAAAGGATTTGAGATAGAAACCCAAAAAAGAAATGTAGATAATAATGTAGAATTAGTTGCAACACGTTGGGTCTGATAAATATTATTGGAGACCTGTGTTCTAGACATGACTTTAACTGTTAATCTTCCACTGAATATAGAAGTTCCAGACACCCCAACAAAGTTTGAGTTGGGTCTCATGTTTAGAGAAAGTTTGGAAGAAGATAGTGGAATGCTTTTTATATTTGAAGAAGTTGGACAAAGATTCTTTCATATGAAAGATACTAAAATCCCTTTGGATATAGCGTTTGTTAAAGAAGATGGTACAGTAGAAAGTATAAAAGAATTAAATCCATACAACATTCTTCCAGTACCATCTGAAGGTGATGTTCTGTATGCATTAGAAGTTAATAGAGGTTGGTTTACTGAACATAATGTAAAAGTGGGTGATAAGATTATTGATAACGAAGTAAATGAAAATGTAGATACTTCTAACTGGAAAGATGAGTTTAAACCTACAGAGTATGAGTTTACTGATATAATTAAACCAGAACCAATGGTGTCACCAAAGTCATCTGTTGAATGGGAAGATTTAGGGGAAGCAACGAAACTTCCTATAAAAAGGAATGGTCAGATTGTAGATACATACTTGAGATGGAGAGGAAAGAACTTCATGTTACAAATGTTCTTTCCCCAATTAAAGAAACCTTCTAGAAAAGAAGTTCTTACTCAATTACAAAAAGTTTATCCTGGATGTAAACTTTGGAACTATCAGATATCTGATTACAATCCAGGTGAACCTTTGATGCAAGTACCTAATTAAAATTATGGAAGAAGTATATCTTGGTAATCCCCTTTTAAAAAAAGCAAATGTCCAGCAAGAGTTTACTAAAGAGCAGATTCTTGAGTTCATGGCATGTAAGAATGATCCAGTATATTTTGCAAAAAATCATGTAAAGATTGTTTCTCTTGATGAAGGTCTTGTACCTTTCCAACCATATGATTTTCAAGAAAAGTTAATAGAAAATTTTCACGCAAATAGATTTAATATCTGTAAGATGCCTCGTCAGACTGGTAAGTCTACAACGTCGGTATCATATCTTTTACATTATGCAGTGTTCAATGATAATGTTAATATAGGTATTCTTGCTAACAAAGCAGCAACTGCCAGAGACTTGTTGGGTAGATTACAAACTGCATATGAAAACTTGCCTAAATGGATGCAACAGGGTATTATATCTTGGAATAAGGGTAGTTTAGAGTTAGAAAATGGTTCCAAAATCCTGGCTGCTTCGACTAGTGCCTCAGCTGTTCGAGGAATGTCATTCAATATCTTGTTTTTGGATGAGTTTGCATTCGTTCCAAATCATATTGCTGACTCGTTTTTTGCCTCTGTTTATCCTACTATTACTTCTGGTAAAAGTACGAAAGTCATAATGGTTTCTACCCCTCACGGGATGAATCATTTTTATAGGTATTGGCATGATGCGGAAAGAGGAAAGAATGAATATGTTCCAACAGATGTTCATTGGAGTGAAGTACCTGGTAGAGATGATGTTTGGAAAGAACAAACAATTGCCAACACTTCAGAACAGCAATTTAAGATCGAGTTTGAGTGTGAGTTCTTAGGATCTGTTGATACTCTTATTGCTCCTAGTAAGTTAAGGAGTATGGTTTATCAACAACCAGAAACTCAAAGTGGTGGTCTAGATGTATATGTACAACCACAAAAGAAACATGATTATGCAATATCAGTGGACGTGGCAAGAGGAGTGGGAAAAGATTTCTCTGCATTTGTAGTTGTTGATATTACAGAGTTCCCTCATGCAGTAGTAGCAAAATATAGAAATAATGAAATAAAACCAATGCTCTTCCCTAGTATTATAGAAGAAGTTGGAAGAAATTATAATGATGCATTTGTTTTATGTGAAGTAAATGATGTAGGAGATCAAGTAGCATCTATATTAAATTACGATTTAGAATATAAAAACCTTCTTATGTGTTCTATGAGAGGTAGAGCAGGACAAGTAGTTGGTCAAGGATTTTCTGGTAAGAAGACTCAGTTAGGAGTTAAGATGTCCAAGACAGTTAAGAAGGTTGGTGCTCTTAACTTAAAAACATTGATTGAAGAAAATAAACTTCTTTCATGTGATTATGATATCATGAGTGAATTGACAACATTCATTCAAAAGAACAATTCTTTTGAGGCAGAAGAGGGATGTCATGATGACCTTGCAATGTGTCTTGTCATATATGCATGGTTAGTTGCACAGGATTATTTTAAAGAACTTACTGATCAAGATGTAAGGAAGAGACTTTATGATGAGCAAAAGAATCAAATAGAACAAGACATGGCTCCATTTGGGTTTATGGATGATGGAATGGAGGATGGTAGTTTTGTAGATAATCAAGGTGATAGGTGGCATACTGACGAATATGGAGACCGTTCTTACATGTGGGAATACATGTCTTAGGGTGTTCATGCATAGTTTCCCCTATGAAAATGAAGATTTGAATAAATATTTTCAGATTAATTAACTGAGAATCGGAGACAAAAAACATGGCGACTCCTCAATTATCTCCTGGTGTTTTAGTCAGGGAGGTTGACTTAACAGTAGGAAGAGCTGAGAATGTATTAGATAACATTGGTGCAATTGCAGGACCATTTGCAATTGGACCAGTTGATGAGGCAACAGACATTTCTACAGAACAAGAACTTATTGATGTATTTGGTGAACCCAAAAGTGGTGATGCCCAATATGAATACTGGATGGCAGCATCATCTTACCTTTCCTACGGAGGAGTTCTTAAGGTAGTAAGAACTGCAGGATCAACTCTAGCAAACGCAAATGCTGGTGTTGGTGTTGGATCTGCTACTATGACCAATGCTAACAGGATTGACAACTATGATGATTATATAAACAATCATTCAGAGGCAACAAACTTTAATTTTGCTGCAAAGAATCCTGGTTCTTGGGCAAACAAGTTAAAAGTATGTACTATTGATGATGCTGCAGACCAGACACTTACTTTAGCATCAATCGACAATTCTGCTACAGTTGGTATGGCAGTTACAACTGCACTTGATGGTGTAGTCATTCCTGGTGCAGGAAGTACTTCAGCATTTACTGGATACCTTAAGTCAATTATTACTTCTATTAACACAACTACTAATGTAGCGGATGTTAAGATTGTATCAAGAGTTGCAACTGACGGAACAGAAACAGCAATTGATTATCAAGAGGGTGCTGATTATGCATCTTTCCAAGCTGCTGATCAAGCATATGTTATTAATAACAGTGGAGCTAAAGTTGGTACTGTAGCAGCAGTAAACACAGTAGTTGACTGGTATGATCAACAGACTCTTGGATTAACTAACTCAACAGTTTATTGGAAGTCAATCGCAGGTAAGCCAAAGACAAACAAATATTCTTTAGATAGAGCAGGTAAGAACGACGGACTTCACGTTGTTGTGGTAGATGATTTAGGAACAGTTACAGGTATTCAAGGACAGATTCTTGAAAAGCATACTAACCTATCAAAGGCATTAGATGCAGTATCTGATGTCAATTCACCTCAAAAGATTTGGTATGAGCAGTATATTGCAGATTTCTCTGACAATGTATACGCTGGTGGTAATCCATCTGCTGCTGCCGATAGTTATTGGGGAACAACACCATTACCAACTGGATTCTCTGCAGGATTCACAAAGAATACAACTGCAGAAGGTCTATGGGGACAAAATGCACAAGGAGTAACATTCAGTGCAGTTGGTAATGCAACATATACTTTATATGGTGGAGTAGATTACTCTGCAACAAATGGATATGGAGCAGCATTAGCAGATTTGATTACTTCATACGGTAAGTTCTCTAATAAAGACGAAGTAGAAGTAGATTACATCATAATGGGTCCAGGATGTGGCACAAAAGCAGAATCACAAGCAAAAGCAAATTATGTGATTTCTCTTTCAAATGCTAGAAAGGATTGTGTTTCTACTATCAGTCCACATAGAGGAGATCTTGTTGGAATAACAAATAGTGATACCCAAACAACTAATGTAATTGATTACTTCAGTACATTGAGTTCTTCATCTTATGCGATATTTGACTCTGGGTACAAATACATGTATGATAGGTTTAATAACAAATTCCGTTATGTTCCTTGCAGTGGTGACATTGCAGGTTTGATGACAAGAACTAATCTTGTTGCATATCCTTGGTTCTCACCTGCTGGACAGCAACGTGGTATACTGAATAATGCAATTAAACTTGCATATAATCCAGATAAATCACAAAGAGATAAGTTATATCCTAACAGAGTAAACGCTGTTATTACACAACCTGGTGTTGGAACCTTATTATTCGGTGACAAGACAGGTCTTGGTTATGCATCTGCGTTTGATAGAATTAACGTTCGTCGTTTATTCCTTACAATCGAGCAAGCACTTGAAAGTGCAGCAGAAGCTCAACTCTTTGAACTCAATGATGAGTTAACAAGAGCAAACTTCCGCAATATTGTGGAACCATACCTACGTGACGTTGAGGCAAAGAGAGGAATATATGGATTCCTTGTTGTTTGTGACACTACAAACAATACACCTGACGTTATTGATAATAATGAGTTCCGAGCAGACATCTTCCTGAAGCCTGCGAAGTCAATCAACTATGTTACTCTTACTTTCGTTGCTACCCGTACTGGTGTTAGTTTCGAGGAAGTAGCAGGTCGAGTTTAACCTTATAATCTAAATACAACAGGAGGATAACAAATCATGGCAACATCCAGAGATACCAAAACCATCTCACAATTTAAGTCAGCACTCGTCGGTGGTGGTGCAAGACCCAATTTGTTCGAGGTAGAGTTAACCACTTTACCTAATGATATTGCTTGGAACGCAGACAATTTCAGATTCATGTGCAAAGCAGCAGCATTACCTGCTCAAAACATTGCTTCAATTGATGTTCCATTTAGAGGTCGTACTTTTAAAGTTGCTGGAGACAGAACCATTGATACATGGACTGTAACCATTATTAACGATGAAAGTTTTGAACTCAGAACTGCATTCGAGGCATGGACAGAAGTTATTGCTAAGTTAGATAATAACTTAGGTGCTACTGATCCATCTGCTTATATGACTAATGCCAAGGTATTCCAACTTGGTAGAGGTTCTAAGAAAGCAAGTCAGGACTCCACTGGAGATTCCAACGCTGTTCTAAAGGAATATGAATTCATTGACATTTTCCCAACAACAGTATCTGAGATTGCATTAAGCTACGATACAGGTGACACAATAGAGGAGTTTGATGTAGAATTCCAAGTACAGTCACTAAACTTGCTTGGATCAGGCAGTCCTAACGGTTAATAAATAGTAAAAAACAACATTAATTATGGCTAAGTTATTTGGGTTCTCGATAGAGGACACTGAACCACTATCACCCAATGCGGTCTCTCCCGTTCCTCAATCAAATGAGGACGGGAATGACTACTATATGAGTAGTGGTTTTTTTGGTTCATATGTAGATATCGAAGGTGTCTTCAGAACTGAGTTTGAATTGATTAAAAGATATCGTGAAATGGCACTACATCCAGAAGTGGACAGTGCTATTGAAGATGTTATTCATGAAGCGATAGTTTCTGATACTAATGACAGTCCAGTAGAATTAGATTTAGACCATTTAAATGCAAGCGATGGTATAAAGAATAAAATTAGACAAGAGTTTAAATATGTTTTAGATTTATTGGATTTTGATAAAAAAGCACATGAGATTTATAGAAATTGGTATGTTGATGGTAAAATATATTATCATAAAGTAATAGATTTCAAGAAACCAGAAGAAGGGATACAGGAATTAAGGTATATTGACGCAATGAAGATGCGTTTTGTTCGTAAGCAGAAGCAAAAAGAAAGTGATAAGTATAAATTGAGTGCGAGATTGGAAAATGATAACCCAATGGAGTATGATTTTCCTGAGATTGAAGAGTATTTTGTTTATAATCCAAAAGTATCTTACCCAACAGCGAATGTAACTGCTGCGGGTGGTGCAAATGCAGGAATCAAAATGACAAAAGATTCTATTGCATATGCTACTAGTGGATTAGTTGATAGAAATAAGGGGTCAACACTCTCTTATCTTCATAAAGCAATCAAATCACTCAATCAACTTAGAATGATTGAAGATAGTTTGGTTATTTACAGACTATCAAGAGCACCAGAAAGAAGAATCTTTTATATTGATGTTGGAAATCTACCGAAGGTAAAGGCAGAGCAATATCTCCGTGACGTGATGATGCGATATCGTAACAAACTTGTATACGACGCTAACACAGGAGAAATCCGTGATGACAAAAAGTACATGGCAATGCTTGAAGATTTCTGGCTCCCTAGAAGGGAAGGAGGTCGTGGCACTGAAATTTCTACTCTTCCTGGAGGTCAGAACCTTGGGGAGATCACGGATATTGAGTACTTCAAAAAGAAATTATATAGGTCGCTCAATGTACCCCCATCAAGAATGGACGGAGAGGGAGGATTCAATCTGGGAAGATCCTCAGAGATATTAAGGGATGAAGTTAAGTTCAGTAAGTTTGTTGGTCGTTTAAGAAAGAGATTCTCAGGTCTATTCATAGACATGTTGAGAACTCAATGTTTACTTAAAAATATTGTTACTCCAGAAGACTGGGAGGTAATGAGTGAGCATATTCAGTTTGATTTCTTATACGATAATCATTTTACTGAATTAAAAGAAGCAGAACTAATGAATGAAAGATTAGGTTTGCTTGCTACAGTTGAACCTTATGTTGGCAAATATTTCTCTCAAGATTATGTAAGACGTAAGGTATTGCGTCAAACAGATGAGGAAATAATCGAACAAGATAAGATTATTAAGAAGGAAATTAAGGATGGTACTATACCTGATCCAGCAGAAATGATGCTAGATCCAGAAGGTAGTGGTGGATTTAGACCACAAGAAATGGGTGATTTAGGTCAACCAGTCATGGAACCAGACGTAAATGTAAGAGATACTGAAGTTAATGCAGCGACAGCAGATTTAGATGCAAGTGTAACCAAACCTAAAGGTGGCGAAATCTAGTGCCAATTAATCCAGATAGAAGTGAAGAGCATCGTTTTTCGGTTAATTTAACGGAAAGCGATGTTAAATTGTTGTATAATTCAGTATTATTTTATCAAGAGAATAGACCTATTTCAGGTGCAAGACCATCTCATCAACAAGAATCGACAGCAGATTTAAATCATATGAAACGTATTTTATTTGCGATGATTATGGAGTCAAATTACTATGCTGCTGATAGTTTATAAATAACACGGCGACACTATTATTTTACTATGCCTGAAATATCAAATGAAATTATGGACATGATAATTGCTGATGAATCACCAGCAGCAGTTAGTGACAAAATAAAAGATATACTTTTTGCTAAATCTTCTTCAAAAGTCGATGCTGCTCGACCTAATGTAGCTGCTGATACTTTTGGAAGTAATGACGAAACACCAGAAGAGACTCCATCAGATGAAACTGTAGTTGCAAATGCTGTTGCAGATGCTGCTGCTAATATTAGTGGAGAAGTTGCTGCTGATAACGCATCAACAGACCAGTAATTATAAATAAAAAAATAGGACGTAAATGATCCGCAATGAAACTCATTAGAGAAGAAATAGAATCAGTAGAATTTATTACTGAAAAATTAAAGAATGGGAAGCAGAACCTTTATATCGAAGGTATCTTTCTACAAGGAAACATTAAAAACCGTAATGGTAGAATGTATCCTATGGAGACTTTACAACGTGAAGTTGCCAGATATAACGAATCTAATATTACTTCTGGAAGAGCACTTGGAGAATTAGGTCATCCTGATGGTCCTACTGTAAACCTTGATAGGGTTTCACATAAGATCGTTTCTTTAAAAGAATCTGGTTCTAACTTTGTTGGAAAAGCAAAGATTCTTGATACACCAATGGGTTCAATTGCAAAGTCTCTTATAGGAGAAGGCGTAAAACTCGGTGTTTCCTCTCGTGGTATTGGTTCTTTAAAACCTACTAAAGAGGGTTTTAATGTTGTTGGTGATGACTTTATGTTAGCAACAGCAGCAGATATAGTTGCTGATCCTTCTGCTCCCGATGCATTTGTTGAGGGTATTATGGAAGGTAAAGAGTGGATATGGGAAGGAAATAGTTTTCGTGAGCAACTTGCTAACGAAGCTAGAAACAAGATTGAGTCTCTTGCAACCCAAAAAAGACTCGAAGAGCATAAATTAAGTCTTTTCAATGAGTTTATAAATTCATTGTAAATACTGCGTTTATAAATAAATATAGATTTTAGTTACAGAAAAAATCGGAGATTACCCAAATGTCTAGTGGCAACGAACTACAAGAAATGGAAGTAGGCACGAAGCAATCCAATACTGCTGTGAATTCAAAAGCACAAGCAGGGGATCCACTACCTAAAGCAGGTAGTAATGCATCTAGTGTTTCTACACCTGACAATTCACCCCAGGTGGAAGATCTAGGTGGACCTACACCAGATAACTACAAGCCTGATGATGATTCAGCAAAGCTGAAGCCAGCAGGTGGAACTCTAAAACAAGTTAGAGATGTAGTTAACAAGAAAGCCGTAAAAGCTGAGGAAACAGAAGTTTCTGATGAATCTGTAATTGAAGAAGAGGAAACAACAACTGATGAAGTTGTGGCAGAAGAGCCAACAGCAACAGAAGAAGTTGTATCTGAAGAAGAAGCACCTGTTGCAGAAGCACCTGACTATACAGAGATTAGCATCGATGATGATGTTAGTGCTCTTGTAGAAGGTGAAGAGCTTTCTGAAGCATTCAAGGAAAAAGCAAAAACAATCCTTGAAGCAGCAGTTAAAGGCAAAGTAGTACAGATTAAAGAAGTACTCGATGCCGAATATGAGGCAAAACTTCTTGAAGAAGTTGAAGAAATCAAAGGTGCTCTAAATGAGCGTGTTGATTCTTACCTCGAATATGTCTCTGACGAGTGGTTCACTGAGAACCAACTTGCAGTAGAAGGCGGTCTTAAAGAAGAACTCACCGAGTCCTTTATGACTGGTCTTAAGAGTCTTTTTGAAGAACATTATGTATCACTCCCTGAAGATAAATATGATGTGCTAGAGAGCATGGTAGAAAAACTAGATGACATGGAAACAAAACTCAACGAGCAGATTGAGAAAAATGTTTCGCTTAATCAACGCCTAGCTGGTGCTGTTGCGGAAGGTATTCTTGAATCAGTTTCTGAAGGTCTTGCTGACACTCAGAAAGAAAAACTCGCCTCACTTTCCGAAAGTGTAGAGTTTGCAAGTGAGCAATCTTATCGTGAAAAGTTGGAAACTTTGAAGGAATCTTATTTCCCTTCTAAGAAGAATACTCCAGCAAGTGCTAAGTCTGAGAGTCTATCAGAAGGTGTAGATCATGCTGGTGCTGATGTATCAGGAACCATGGCTGCATATATGAACACTCTACGTGGATTAGCAAAATAACTGATTTCAAAATTAAGTAAACCTATTAACTAAAGCAAATGTTCCAATCAGAACAGTTGCAGGAAAAGTGGGCTCCTTTACTAGATTACGAGGGCATGGACCCTATCAAGGATAATCATAGAAAGGCCGTTACCGCAGTCCTGCTAGAAAACCAAGAAAAATTTTTAAGAGAGCAGCAAGCATTTGAAGGTGGTACTTCAATGCTTACTGAGCAACCAACAAACAATACCAACTCTGGTACACATGCAGGTTTCTCTGCTGGTGCTAGTGCATCTGGTCCTGTTGCTGGTTTCGACCCCGTTCTAATCTCATTGATTAGACGTGCAATGCCAAACTTGGTCGCATATGACCTTGCTGGTGTTCAACCAATGAGTGGTCCTACTGGACTTATCTTCGCAATGCGTTCTCGTTACAAGAACATGGAAGGCGAAGAGACCTTCTACGATGAGGTAAACTCAGCGTTCTCTGGACAGAACAATTCACATAACCTAACTGCTGGATTAACTGACGTTAATGCTGGTATGGGTACAACTGGTCAGACAGGTACTAACCCTGCTGTTCTTAACCCAGTTGGTGCTGCTGGATCTCAAACTGACTATACAACTGGTCAGGGTATGCGTACAGACCACGCTGAAAAGCTTGGTAACGCAACTAATAATGAGTTCAACCAGATGGCATTCTCAATCGAGAAGGTCACTGTTACTGCTAAGTCAAGAGCCCTCAAGGCTGAGTACTCACTAGAGCTTGCTCAGGACTTGAAAGCTATTCATGGTCTTAATGCAGAGGCAGAACTTGCTAACATTCTTAGTACTGAGATACTTGCTGAAATTAACAGAGAAGTTATCAGAACTATCTACAAGACTGCAGAGCAAGGTGCTGTACAAAACGTAGCAACTCCTGGTCAGTTCGACTTAGACATCGACTCAAACGGAAGATGGTCTGTTGAGAAGTTCAAGGGTCTTCTATTCCAAATTGAGCGTGATGCTAACGCTATCGCACAAAGAACTCGTCGTGGAAAGGGTAACATCATCCTTTGTTCTGCTGACGTTGCTTCTGCACTTACAATGGCTGGTGTACTTGACTACACCCCTGCACTCAACGCTAACCTTAACGTTGATGATACTGGTAATACATTTGCTGGTACATTACAAGGTAAGTACAGAGTATACATCGACCCATATGCTGCTAACTTAGTTGGTGCTGGCGGTCCTCAAGGTGGTAATCAGTACTACGTTGTTGGTTATAAGGGTTCATCTCCTTATGATGCAGGTCTATTCTACTGCCCATATGTTCCACTACAGATGGTTCGTGCAGTTGGAGAAAACACCTTCCAGCCAAAAATCGGATTTAAGACAAGATATGGTCTTGTTGCTAACCCATTTGCAGAAGGTCTTACTCAAGGACTTGGTGCTCTTAACGTTAATGCTAACCGCTACTACAGACGTGTTGCTGTTAAGAACCTAATGTAAAGACAGAAGTTTATACTTCACTTTATTACAAAGACCCCTTTACAGGGGTCTTTTTTTATGCTATAAATAAGATGTCGAGTAAAAAACGTTCTGAGTCTTCCGAGACAACTCGACCCTAAACTAAAGGAACATGTTGGAAAAATTTAATGACTTACGATTTCTCTAGGGATAATCTTATTCCTTTGACTGAACTTGCAGATAGTTTGGGCATAAAACCTAAGAAAAAACCATTTGATGTAGACAGATATTTACCAGTAGAGTTGATTCCAGTAAGATCACTATATGTTGATAAGAAATACCAGAGACTAATACATAAAGCAATGATTAAAAATGCAGGAGAATTTGATCCTGTATTATGCCGTCCTATTGCCGTATTTAAGAGACCTGATGGTAAGTATACTATCTCTGATGGACAACATACTTCAGTTATTGGTTACTTATATACTGATAATGGTGGAGAATTATTAATCCCATGTCAGGTTCAACTACATGAGGAAGATTCAGATTTAAAAGATTGTGTTAGTACAGAGGCACAATTTTTTGAAGATATTAATAAAAATCGTACAAATGTAACTCAAGTAGAGAGATTGCGTTGTGGTATTGCTTATGAAGATCAAGATGCTTTAGACATTGAACAAAATCTCATTAGTATGGGAGTGAATGTTGAGGGGATTGGTGCTGATAGTGGTTTATCTGTTAAAGGATATTCTAAAGTTCTTGAGGCACATAAAGTTGGACTTAAATATGCCAAAAAAGCAATTTACAAGTACAATGAACTTAATGAAGATCCTACTTTAGTATCATGGAAAAATGGAGTTGATTTAAGTGGTGCATTGATTGCTGGACTTACTCGTGTTTATAACCTAATTGAAAGCCTAGGTAATGGTGAAAAGAGTTATGTTGTTAAAACATATATGGATGAAAGATTGAGAAAGATTAGTCCTGATAAGTTAACTAAAGATACTGCTGGACAGAAACAATCTCATCTTATTGCTCTTAAAATTGTTAATAGGATTAATTCTCTTATTGAGGAAGATGTTTTAACCAAACAGGATGGTACTATATTAAAACATACAATTTCTCCTGGTGATTTAAAGAATGCAGGGATAGTTGATCCTACAGCAGAACCACTGAAGTCAGATGATTAATATGAGAGGGGTTAACCACCCTCTCTTTTTTTGTGTTATAATAAATACTAAGATGATAATACCTCTAATCCCATCTGAAGATCCTCTACTACATCATAAAATCAAAGGATGTAGTTATAATTTAGATCGTTCAAAATTAGTATACACCTTGCATGAAAATATGTTTCATTATAATGGTGTGGGATTATCTGCTAATCAATTAGGTATAAAAGAAAGAGTATTTGTAATGATTTCAAATATGGAATCACAAGATACGATTACTTGTTTCAACCCTAAGATTATAAAAGAATCTAAAGAGGTAGTGACAATGGAAGAAGGATGTCTTTCTTATCCAGAGTTATTTTTAGATATACCTAGACCTAGTTCAGTTGTGATAAAATATGAGGATGAACAGAAACAGTCTCATAAAATTAAACTAACTGGATTTATTGCTAGAATATTCCAACATGAATATGACCACATGGAAGGAATTGATTTCACACAAAGGTCTATAAATAGAAATAGTTAAAATCTATCGAAGAAAAATGCCTTATCACATTAAAAAACCAGGTGTTTTGGTTTCAGGGGATGTATATTGGAAGTCTCCATCTACTTGGACTCAAACATATGCTGATAGAACTCAACTAACCAATAAAACCAATGCTGACAATATGGTCAAGCAAACTGGTAAAGAAGGTAAGAATGGTGGGTTCATAGGTGCAACTGTAGTTACTGAATAATGCCTAAGAGAAAACCACCTGCTGAAAGACCAGGAACTCCTATTGATAATCGAAACTTTCTCTCACCAGTTGGGTTTAAGTTTGGATTGAAGAGAGCTCCTGGTGTTGCGTTCTTTTGCAATCAAGCAAACATACCATCATTAGATCTAGGAATTGCTGTGCAACCATCATATCTAAAAGATATTGATGTGCCTGGTGATAAGATTGAGTTTGGAGATCTTAATTTAAGATTTCTTGTTGATGAAGATCTAGTGAACTATATGGAATTGCAAAATTGGATTAGAGGTTTAGGTTTTCCAGACAGTCTAAAAGAGTTTGATGATTTAGAAAAAGAATCGATTCTTGGTATATCAAAGTTTGGAAAAGAAGGAGATGAAATTTATTCTGATGGAACACTTCAGATATTGAGTAGTAATCTAGTCCCTAAGTTTCAGGTAGTATTCAATGACCTATTCCCTTATAGCTTGTCAACTGTATCTTTCGATGCAACTGATACAGATGTTGAGTACTTTACAGCAGACGTAGCTTTCAAGTATACTATATACAACCTTACTGATTTAGAAAATAACATTTTATGAACATTGATCTTGAGAAACTTCAAGAGATGTGGGAAAAAGATTCAAAAATAGATCCAGACGAACTCCATACAGAGTCGTTAAATATCCCCTCTCTTCATGCGAAGTATTTTGAATTATATAATACAATTTATTTGTTAAGAAAGAAAGCAGAGCAGCAAAGAAAGAATATCCGTCATGAACGGTATGAGTATTTTAGTGGGAAAGCAGACCCAGAAGTATATGTTAAGAATCCCTTTGGTAAAAAGATAAGAGATAAAGATACAATGACCAAGTATCTTGATGCAGATGAAAAACTTTCTAATTCATCTCTCAAGATAGATTACTATGATACAATGTTGGTATACTTAGAGAGTATTCTTAAGATGATACAGAATAGAACGTATCAAGTTAAGAATGCAATAGAGTTTATGCGATTTAATTCTGGACTAGGTTAGGGCTTGACATAACTTCATAAATACCTTTAGATATATGGATATGAAGTGATTGATACTAGTGCTAATGTCGTTATATCCAAATCTAACGAAGTATTTTTAAAAATAGATTCTGAACCTCATATTGAGTATGAGTTAAGAGACCACTTTACCTTTGAGGTAGAGGGTGCAAAGTTTATGCCTCAATATCGTAATAGGAATTGGAATGGAGAGATCCACCTATTTGATATGAGAACGAAGAAGATATATGTAGGACTGTTAGATAAGATTATTGCATTCTGCGAAAGACACGATTACACATATAAGTTCGCAGATAATGAATACTATGGTACTCCCTTTGAAGTAAATGAGGGAATATCATATGCAGGTGTTAAGGATTATATGAGTTCCATATGCTCTCATGCTCCAAGGAAATATCAAGTAGAGGGAGTATACGATGCTCTAAGGCATAACCGAAAGCTATTGATATCACCAACTGCTTCAGGCAAATCGTTGATGATTTATTCTCTTGTAAGATATTACGTTGATAAAGGGCAAAAAATTCTCTTAGTTGTTCCAACGACATCTTTAGTAGAACAGATGTATAAGGATTTTTTAGATTACGGATGGGATGCTGAGTCATTTTGCCACAAGATATATGCAGGTAAAGAAAAAATAAACGAGTTTCCAGTTACAATTACAACTTGGCAATCAGTATATAAACTAGAGCGTTCATTTTTTGAAGATTATAATGTAGTTATAGGAGATGAAGCACACCTATTCAAGTCGAAGTCTTTAGTATCTATAATGACTAAACTTCATCATGCCAAGTATAGATTTGGTTTTACTGGTACATTAGACGGCACACAGACTCATAAATGGGTCTTAGAGGGTTTATTTGGTCCATCATACAAAGTAACAAAAACTGATGAACTAATGAGACAAGGGCATCTTTCTCAATTAGATATTCAATGTTTAGTTCTTAAACACTCACCCCAAAAGTTTGATACCTATCAAGATGAAATTGAATACTTAATTAGTCATGAGCAAAGAAATAACTTTATTAAAAATCTAGCAATTGATCTTAAAGGAAATACCTTAATACTCTATAGTAGAGTAGAAACACATGGTCAAGTCCTTTATGAAATGATAAATAAAAGTAAGCAAGATAATCGGAAACTGTTTTTTGTCCACGGTGGTGTAGACGCTAAAGAAAGAGAGGATGTAAGAGAGATTACTGAGAAAGAAAACAACGCTATCATCGTTGCCTCCTATGGAACTTTTTCTACAGGTATTAATATTAAGAGTCTCCATAACGTTATCTTTGCCTCACCCTCGAAGTCGAGAATCAGAAATCTGCAATCAATTGGACGAGTTCTTAGAAAAGGAGCAAACAAAATAAAAGCAATCCTATATGATATCGCTGATGATTGCACTAAGAACTCTAAGAGAAATTACACATTAAATCATTTTATCGAAAGAATTAAAATCTACAACGAAGAAAATTTTAATTATGAAATAATCACTATAAAATTAAAGAAGGAATAAATCTCATGGGAATAGAAGACGATTTTTATGCAACAGTTAAACTAACATCAGGTGAAGAGATTTTCGCCAAAATCGCTGCGTCTGAAGAAGATAATAGAACAATGCTAATCGTTCAAAGTCCAATAATTATATCTGAAATTAAAGGAAAGGTTGGTGTTATTGGATATAAAGTAGAACCTTGGCTTAAGACTACAAGAGAAGATATGTTTATAATTAACTTAGATAATGTTCTTACATTATCAGAATCTCAAGATCTCGATATGATCACCATGTATCAAAATTATCTTAGAGATGATATTAGAGATAAAAAAAATGAATCTAAGATGAATAGAAAAATGGGATA
>VTLG01008166.1_pt1 | contig 16093 bp, 28 predicted proteins | sample 4694571 | NCBI WGS metagenome assembly VTLG01 (sample SAMN12604809, study PRJNA352737) | marine metagenome | biome: ENVO:00000447; feature: ENVO:00000209|ENVO:00000569|ENVO:01000036; material: ENVO:00002151; isolation source: viral sequences binned using virsorter ...
CAAAAGCATTATGTAATCAATTAGGAGTTGATGTTTATGTTATTAACGGTTCCGACGAAGGAAGATTTCTCGATACTGTGCGTAACAACGCAAAGAATTTTGCTAGCACGGTCTCTCTTTCCTCAGACGCAAAACACAAAGTCATTATTATTGATGAAGCAGATAATACCACTCCCGACGTACAGCTCCTTCTTAGAGCCTCTATTGAGGAGTTTAGCAGTAATTGCAGATTTATCTTCACCTGTAATTACAAAAACAAAATCATCGAACCACTCCATAGTCGTTGTGCCGTCGTTGACTTTTCTGTAAATGCAAAACAAAAACCTATACTTCAATCAGAGTTCTTCAAACGACTTAACACTATCTTGGACACCGAACGGTGCGAAAGTGATAAGCGTGTCCTCATCGAACTCATCAATAAGCACTTCCCAGACTGGCGTAGGATCCTCAACGAATGTCAAAGGTATTCGGTTGGGGGAAAAATTGATAGTGGAATACTCGCCCATTTCTCTGACGTAAAAGTAAATGATCTCATTAAAAATCTCAAAGAAAAGAACTTTCCGGAAGTACGTAAATGGTGTGTCGATAACTTGGACAATGATCCTACTGTACTTCTTCGTCGTATTTACGATAATCTTTACTCTTCCCTTGTACCTAGCACCATTCCTGCTGCTGTCCTTGTTATTGCTAAGTATCAATACCAGGTGGCCTTCGTTGCCGACCAAGAAATAAATTTACTTGCATGTTTAACTGAAATTATGGTGGAATGTGAGTTTAAGTAATGAAAAGAGTTTTTGTTAATGGAACTTTTGACATTCTTCATAGGGGACATCTTGAGCTTTTAAATTATGCAAAAAGTTTTGGATATGTTATTGTTGGGATTGATACTGATGAATGTGTAAGAGAAAAGAAAGGTTCTGGTAGACCTGTACATAATCAAGAAGAGAGAAAGTTTCTTCTTGAGAATTTAAGATCAGTCGATGAAGTAATATTTTTTTCTAGTGAACCAGAATTTGAGGAGTTGATAAAGTCACTTAAACCTGATATAATCATAGTAGGTTCTGATTGGAAAGAGAAATCTACCATAAAAACTTATTATGATGGTGAATTAATTTTCTTTGATAGAATGGGAGAATATTCTACAACTAAAACAATTGGTAGGATTAAGGACTGTGAATTCAAATGATGGAACAAACTTATTATCAAAAAAATAGGGAAAAAATACGTGCCCAACAGAAAGCACGCCATCAACAAAGAAAATTAGAAGATCCTGAATATATGGAGAAGAGGAGAGTATCTGATAGAAAGTATCATGCTGAAAGGGGTGGTAAAGAAGTAAGGGATGCTTATAATAAAAAATTTCAAGAGGATGGGAGAAAGGAAAAGAGAAGACAGAAAAGACTACAGGAAATGAAGGATAAGTTGGGTAATAAATGTGTTAAATGTGGAGCAACTGAAAATCTTCAGTTTGACCATATAGATCCTAAAACTAAATGTTTTAATGTAAATCCTCAAGACTCTTGGGAAAAAACATTACCTGAATTGTATAAGTGTCAATTATTATGTCCACCATGCCATCTTAAAAAAACAATGACGGATGATTATGGTATAATAATGGAAAAGAAGTATGGTGGAGTGTGAATTCAAATGATCCCATTTATTATTGCTTCAATCCCTGTTGAAATTCCAGTGGAACCTTATTATCAAGTACAAGATTGGACTGAGATTAATAGGGCAGCACAACTTGATACTAAGACCAGATTTCCTTGGTGGTGGAATAAGTATGGATGTGAAGGTACAGGATGGTATCCCCATGGCGAACCTTGTAGGGATTTAACACAATGATTTTACCAGGTACTACAGTTACTGTTAAGAATCGCACCTCAATATATTGGGGATATGTGGGATTTGTTCAAAGAATAAGTGGTGATAAAGCTGCTGTTCTTTTTGATAATCTTTCTCCTTGGGAAAAGATGATAACTTTTCCTATTAAAGATCTCCATGAAGGTGGGGAACTACCAAAATCTAAATTCTTAAGTTAAATGACTGACAATTATAGAGTAGTAGCATCTGCTCAAACCCGTGATCCTTATCCAGTCTATAAGTTCTATAATGATCCAGAAGATTGGCATTGTAATGGGACTGTTAAAGTTTCTTGCAAAGATGGTAGGGTAGATGTTAAAATATTTGAAAAGGATTCAATCAACATACATACATTATCTGTCTGGTCAGATGATGGCCCTGTTGGTGCAAGATTGACTGAACAAACATCTCATCCGGAAAGACCATGACTTATCAAGGAATGAAAAAATCAAAGAAAGAAAAATTAAGAGCTCAAGTTAAATCTAGATGGTATTATATTTTCTGGGGAACCTGTACAGTAGCAGTATGTGCTGGACAGGTCTTAGTGGGAAGTGGTTTCCGTAGGATGGCAGAAAGTTTGGATAGAGTATTAGATGCTCCTATACAGATGGATATAGGTATTCCTCGTCCACGTCATCGTATGGTGGTCCCTGAGTATTGGGAAGATGAATTAATGCATCCTACTGATCCTCCTCAACCAATATATTAATGAAAGTTAAAGCTTTAAAAACACCACTCAGATATCCTGGAGGTAAATCTAAAGCAATTAAGACTCTTACTCCTTGGTTTCCTCAAGTAATTAGTGAATATAGAGAACCTTTTATTGGTGGTGGATCTCTTGCAATTGATTTTACTAAGTCTAATCCAGATGTTCCTGTTTGGATTAATGATTTATATGTTCCTCTTTATAATTTTTGGATACAGTTAAGAGATAGGGGTGAAGAACTCTCTAAGAGGGTGCGAGAAGAGAAGCAGAAAACGTTAGATGAGGGTGATAAGGATAAAGTAACTGCAAGTGCTAAAAAACTGTTTAATAAGTATAAAGAGGAGATGGATACTTATGATGATTTTGAGAAAGCAGTAGCATTTTTTATAATGAATAAGTGTAGTTATTCTGGTTTAACAGAGAATAGCACTTTTTCACCAACAGCATCTAATTCTAATTTTTCTCTTGTAGGTGCAGATAAACTTGCACAGTTTTCTGAGTTAATTAAAGAATGGAAAATTACTAATATTGATTATTCTGAGGTGATGAGAGCTTATGGACCTAGTGATACTTTTGTATTTTTAGATCCTCCTTATGACATAAAGGATTTTTTATATGGGAAGAATCGTGAAATGCATAAATCGTTTGATCATGATAGATTTGCGGATGATGTTTCTCATTGTATGCATAAGTTCATGATTACATATAATGTTAATGATCGTTTGATGGAACTATATAAGAATTATAATCTTAAGGAATGGAAACTTAGATATTCTATGGCTCATCGTGGAGATAAAGGAACTACAGAGAATATAAAGACTGAGTTATTGGTGACTAACTATTCAATAGTACCAGAAACTCCATTGGAGTTAGCATTGGCATGAATATAGTTTTTTATTCTTATAAGAAGAGTAGGCATGAGCATATTAATACTCATGAGTTAAGACGTTTAGAACACAGTATCAGTTCACTTAGGGAGTTTAATGATGAAATACCTGTTTATCTTTTTTGTGATGATCCTGCTCTTATTCCCCTTTATTTCCGTACTCACTATGATGTAAATGTTTTACCTTTTGAGAAGCAGGTTAGGCATGGAATGTTGTTCATTTATAAATGGTTTAATCTTCAGTTTTTTCAAAAGGAAGAATATCAAAAAGCTAATATCTTATATCTAGATTCTGATACTGTATTCTATGGAGATGTTCAATATCTTTTTGATCATTATAATTATTCAGATGTATTTGGGAGAGAAGAGTTTGGTTTCCGTCATGATCCAAATATTGGAGGAGGAAAGAATATAAGAAAAGCATTAGATTATGTGGATCATTGTATTGAAGATGCAGGAGGAAATGAACAGATCTATAAGTATTGTACTGGAGTGATGCTTTTTAATAATGGTCTTCATATGCATCTTATAGATTATTTGGGTGAATTGGTTGAGTTGATGTTTAAGTTAAAAGATGGAAAACTTCCTTATCCGGTTCCTAATCCTCGTATAGTTGATGAATATGCTTTGTGGGTTATATTGAGTCGGATAGGTGCTTATCCAGGTCTCTTCGGTGCTCAGGATGTCACTCAGGGGTATGTTGAACAGAAACATGAGGAGTTCTTTAATCCTATTGTTATTCACTATACAACTAAAGGGGAGCAAATAATGGCTGAAGAAGATGAAAGGTTTAGTAATTTGCGTAGAGATGTAGATGAAGTTAGTGAGGATATAGATCCTTATCATGTATTATGACTGAAGAAGAATTAGAAAAAGAACGTCACATTGACGATGATTGTAATGTAGTTGCTCACTATTATAGAGCAAAGATGTTATATCCAAATATTCCTTTTTATCTCCAGGATGAGAATGGAGATAATTATGAGTTTGGGTGGAGTTTAATATATGATTATATTTCTAACATATCTTACTATCCAGATTGGTGATGGTTGCATTAGTTATTGCACTTCCAGAGGAAGCAGAGGGGATAGAGGGATATCCCATTTATTTGAGTGGATGTGGTAAAGTTAATGCTACCATTGCTACCATGAAAGCAATTAATGATGGATATGATTTTATTATTAATTTTGGATCTGCTGGATCTGTAAGTGCTATTAGTGGTTTAGTAGAGGTCACAGGATATGTGGATAGGGATATGGATGCCAGGGCATTGAATTGTGAACTTGGCCAAACTCCTTTTGAGTGTGGTATAATGATAGGTAATCCAGGTGTTGTGTGTGGGACAGGGGATAAATTTGCAATATCTACACCTGAGATTGATTGTGACATTGTGGATATGGAAGCCTATGCTATTGCTAAAACCTGTCTCAAACAAGAGATAGATTTTAGAAGCTTTAAATATATTTCTGATAGTGCTGATGAAAATTCAGCTTCTGATTGGAAAGAAAATATTCATAAAGGCAATACTCTTTTTCAAACATTACTTCATCATGAATTTAACTAATTATATAGACGAGATTCCTAATTTTCCAAAAGATGGAATTCTTTTTAAAGATATATGTCCTTTGTTGAGAAGTCCTGAAGCTTGGACATTTGTAATACAACAATTGGGATTTTTTTGTGAGGAATTGCAACCAGATTATATTGCGGGTATTGAGTCAAGGGGATTTATTGTTGGCAGTTCTTTATCTACAGCAGAAAAAATACCCTTTGTTCCAATTAGAAAAGGTGGGAAGTTACCAGGAAAAGTCATAGGAGTTGATTATACTTTAGAGTATGGTCAAGATAAATTAGAGGTTCAATCTAATATTTTTAAGGGTTCTAAAGTATTATTGGTTGATGATCTTCTTGCTACAGGAGGAACTGTTAAAGCATCTTCATCTTTAATAGAAAGATCGGGTGGTAATTTGGTGGGGTGTGGGTTTATAATAGAATTATCTTTCTTAAAGGGGAGACAAAATATTCCTAATGTTCCTATTAAATCATTAATTAATTATGACTGAATTAAAGGATTGGTTAAATTCAATTTATGAGAATTCATCACTCTTATAGCGATCCTCCTAAAACTCCTTATTGTCCTAGTTGGGATTATTCTATAGGATTTAAGACTTTACCTATTAATGTGGAAAAGTTATCAAAGACTTGTTTGGAGAAAGAAAGGGGGATAAAAAAATTACCTAATCAATATCATATGGGAAAGGAGGTTGATGGATATACTGGGTTGGGTAAGAATAGTACTACGTCGAGATTTGGTATTATGCCTAATATTTTGGGGTGGAATACTCCAGAAACTAATTTATTGAAAAAAAATGTTAAATCATCTATAATAGAGTATAATAAACAACTAGGTAATCCCACTCCACAATATCTTTGGGTTAGGTGTTGGGTTAATATTATGAGATTTGGTGAAAAGATTCAACCACATATGCATTCGGTTCAAAACTCGTGTTATCTTAGTGCCCATTTTACTGTACAATGTAATGATACTTCTACTTGTTATATAAATCCTATTAATACTCTTAATGAACCAGAAATTTATGAAGAGAAAAATAAAGCAGGATCTTTTTCTATTTTTCCTTCGTATATTCCACACTATACAACTAGACATTATTCGTTTAAACCACGAATTACAATTGCAATGGATATTGTTGCTGAGAACTGGGAGAATAATTGGATATTATTATGACTGAACTTAAAGATTGGTTAAATTCTATCAACTTTACTAAGGAAGATCTCTCGGAAGACATAAGAGATTATCCTCCTTATATTATTAATCGTTGTTTATCAGGCCATCTTGATTGTATTATGTTTGCCAATGAAATGAATAGGTATCCAAACCTAGACAAGGATATGCAATATAATTTTTATCTAAATACTTTGAGGAAAAAGAAGAGATTCTCTCCCTGGCTCCGTAAGGATAAAGTCACGGATCTCCAAAGTGTCAAACAATACTATGGCTATAGTAACGAGAAAGCTTCTCAAGCACTGAAAATCTTATCAAAACAACAATTGGAATTTATTAAACAAAGACTTGATACTGGAGGAATAAAATGACTACTACGGCCGAACCGGAATTTCAGTGGTCTCAAGATAAAATGGTTGAGGTGACTTTGAATGAACCGGATGATTTTCTAAAGGTTAGAGAAACTCTTACAAGAATTGGCGTAGCTTCACGAAAAGAAAAGAAACTCTATCAATCATGTCATATCTTGCATAAGCAGGGCAGATATTATATAGTGCATTTTAAGGAACTTTTTGCTCTTGATGGTAAACATGCTAATCTCACAGCTAACGACGTACAACGTCGCAATCGCATTGCTCGCTTACTTGCTGATTGGGGACTTATTTCAGTAGTTAAGTCTGATTCAGTTTCAGACATTGCACCTCTTAATCAAATTAAGGTTCTTTCTTATAAAGATAAGGGAGATTGGGTTTTAGAGCAGAAGTATAATATTGGCAAGAAAGGTAAAACTTCTGATGCTGATTAATACTGCTACGACTCTTTACGCATATTGGATAGTGTGTTATTGTTACCGTATAACTTTGATGGGTTTACCACACTGACATTTTTGAGTGTTTGTGGTTAAATAATAATGGATGCCTTCGGGGTCCACAAATCACAAACTCGCTTAGTAAAGGAGCTACAATCATGGGTACACTAGCCAGGTATCATGCTGCAAATCTTCCCGAATTGATGGAGAGGATTACTAGAAACAGCATAGGAATGGATGACTATCTCAACCGATTCTGGGATGGCGTGGATACATCTTCAAATTATCCACCATATAATGTGATTCAAGTAAATAATGTCGAATCGAGATTGGAAATCGCACTCGCGGGATTCAAAAAGGAAGAAGTCAAAGTCTACACAGAGTTTGGAAAACTATATGTGGAAGGCAAGAAGGAAGAATCAGAGACTGTTGGAGAAATTGTCCATAAAGGATTGGCACAACGGTCATTCACCAGAGCTTGGACGCTCTCTGATGATACGGAAGTTCGACAGGTCAGCTTTACCGACGGACTCCTCACCGTGGAGTTAGGTAAGATTGTTCCAGAACATCATGCAAGAAAGGAATATTTGTGATATAATAAGGGGGTCATAAGACCCCCTCTTTTTTTATGGATTATAAAAGTTCTGGTGTAGATATAGAAGCGGGGAATGCTTTTGTAGAGAATCTTAAAAAGAAGGCACCTGCTATTGGTGGGTTTAATGGTGCTTTTGATTTATTTGATTATGAAGAACCTGTGTTGGTTTCTGGAACTGATGGAGTAGGAACGAAGATAAACATAGCAGGAATAGCAAATGACTATACAACTATAGGTGAAGACCTAGTTGCTATGTGTGTCAATGATGTGATCTGTAGTGGTGCCAAACCATTATACTTTTTAGATTATGTTTCTACAAAGAAGATAGATGATAATGTTGCTGACATTATGGTTGGTATTCTTAAGGGATGTGAGATAGCAGATATGCAATTGCTGGGAGGAGAGACTGCCGAACACCCAAGACAAACTGGATATGATCTCGCAGGATTTTGTACAGGTGTAGTAGAAAGTTATGATATGATTACTGGTGTGGGTATTAAAGAGGGTGATAAGATTATTGGTATAGAAAGTAGTGGTCTTCATAGTAATGGATATAGTTTGATTAATGATATGTTATGGAGGCACAAGATTTTTTATAAAGAAATGCCTGAATTGCTTACACCTACTACAATCTATGCTCCTGTCGTAAAACACTTGATGGAAGAGATGGGTTGTATCTTTGGTATGACTCATATTACTGGTGGTGGTATTCCAGGGAATCTTCCTAGGTGTTTCCCAGAAGGTCTTAAACCAAAGGTTGATTATAACTCTTGGCCATTACCCGAAATTTTTAGTAAGATAATGTGTGCTGGTGAAATAGTAGAGGAGGAAATGAAGAAGATATTTAATTTAGGAATAGGATTTTGTGTTATAGTTCCTGAGTGGGCAGAGCAAGATACGATAAAAACTATTACACCTTATCACAAGTGTTGGACCATTGGAGAGGTGACTAAATAACTTCACGTTATGATGTAACAAATGGCACAGCAATCTCTTAAATTTACTATCAGACAAGATGGCACCGTAACTGAAGAGGTTATGGGTGTTGTTGGTAATCAATGTGAAAATCTCACTAAGAGGATCGAAGAAAGACTTGGTGTAGTAGAAAGAGTTGAACATAAACCTGAGTATTATCAGGATTTAACTGTAGAAGAAACTATTCAAGAGTTTACGCACGATTCCGAGGGATGCTAATGTCACACTTCAGCACTATTAAAACTAAAATTAAAGAAAAGCCTATTCTGCTGGAGGCACTCCTATTACTTCAGTATGATGCTAAAGAAAACCAAGATCTGGTTATCACAAACCCTGATCACGCTGAGGATCATCCTGTGGTTCGGGCAGAAGTTGCTATTACAAATGATATTGGATTTCGTTGGAACGAAGAGACAAGGACCTATGATCTTTATTCTGATGATGCTACTTGGGATTTGGATGTTCCTGTAAGTAGGTTCCTTGACAAAGTTACCCAACAGTATGCTAGAATGACGATACATTCTGCTATTAAAGAAGAAGGATTCACAGTAGCAGAAGAATGGGAAATGGATGACAATTCCATTGAACTAACAGTTACACGTTGGATCTAACTTATGACAATTAAATTGGCATTATTGAAGTCGGGTGAGGACATCATTACCGACCTTACTGAAATGCGTGTTGGTGAAGAACCAAATAGTAGGGTGGTAGGATATTTTTTTGATAAACCTTGTGTTATCAAAATGAGAAATCCTCAAAATCAACCTTCTGATGGAAATACACAAAAGGCAGGATTTGAGATCTCTCTTTTCCCATGGATGCCCTTATCTGCAGATACAAAAATTCCTGTAACTGCTGATTGGTTAATTACAATGGTTGAACCAACTGCTAAACTTAAACAAATGTATGTGGAGGATGTTTTAAATGGACCAGGTAATAAAGGTAATAGCACTGACGACGACTCAGCAACTGCTGATTAGTGAGATTGTAGAAGTTGCTGCTGTTGATATAGGCGGCCCTGATTGTAAACTTATTAATCCTTTTTGTATTAATACTGAATCTGGTCAGACTTTATTAGAACCTTGGTTACTTAATGTGACTAAGGATGATATATTCATGTTGAGTTCTGATAAGATACTTACATTGTGTGATCCCACTCCCACACTCCTTGAAAAATACCAAGATCTTACTCAATGAAGTTTTATACAAATGTCCAACTGATCGGGAATCAATTCCTGGTTCGAGGGGTAGATGGTGGAAAGAGATATGAACATAGAGATGAGTTTTTTCCAACTTTGTTTGTCAAATCTAAAGGAAAAGCTAAATATAAAACGTTGAGTGGAGAACGTGTTGAAGCAATTAATCCAGGAACAGTTAGAGATTGTAGGGAGTTTTATAAGAAATATGAGGATGTTGAGGGATTTGAGATATATGGGAATGACCGGTATATTTACCAGTACATATCGGCGAAATACCCAGAGGATGAGATCAAGTTTGACATATCTAAAATTAAACTTGTTACTTTGGATATTGAAGTTGCGTCTGAGCAAGGGTTCCCTGATGTTGAATCGTGCCAGGAAGAGATCTTGGCAATATCTATCCAGAACTATACAACCAAGAAGATTATTACTTGGGGGTTAAAACCCTTTAATAACACTCGTAAAGATGTAACATATCATCATTGTCCTACTGAGCATCAACTTCTATCATCATTCATTAATTATTGGATGGAAGATGTTCCGGATGTAATTACTGGATGGAACATTCAATTATATGATATACCTTATATTGCCCGAAGGTTGAATAGGGTTTTGGGTGAGAAGTTGATGAAGAGACTTTCTCCTTGGGGACTGGTAAGTGAGGGAGAAACCTTTATTAAAGGACGCAAACATATTACTTTTGATGTTGGTGGTGTAACCCAACTTGATTATCTTGATCTTTATAAGAAGTTTACTTATAAGGCACAGGAATCATATCGTTTGGATTATATTGCTAGTGTTGAACTAGGACAGAAGAAACTAGATCACTCAGAGTTTGATACTTTTAAGGATTTCTACACAAGAGGTTGGCAAAAGTTTATTGAGTATAATATAGTGGACGTTGAACTTGTTGACCGTTTGGAAGACAAGATGAAATTGATTGAATTGGCACTTACGATGGCGTATGATGCTAAGGTCAACTACAACGATGTTTTTTATCAGGTAAGGATGTGGGATAACATCATTTATAATTACCTCAAGAAAAGAAATATTGTAATTCCTCCAAAGAATAGATCATCAAAATCAGAAAAATATGCTGGAGCTTATGTTAAGGAACCGAAACCAGGACGCTATGATTGGGTTGTGTCTTTTGACCTCAATAGCCTGTATCCTCATCTTATTATGCAATACAACATCAGCCCAGAAACCCTACGGGAGACTAGACATCCCAGCGCGAGCGTTGAGGGGTTTCTAGAACAGACTGTTAAGATTGAAGGTGAGTATGCAACTTGTGCTAATGGAGCACAGTACAGGAAGGATGTGAGGGGGTTTTTGCCGGAGTTGATGGATAAGATGTATGGTGATAGAGTAGTATTCAAGAAGAGAATGCTTGCTGCTAAACAAGAGTATGAGAAGACCCCAACTAAGGCACTTGAAAAGGAGATTGCCAGGTGTAATAATATTCAGATGGCAAAGAAGATATCACTTAACTCTGCTTATGGTGCTATCGGTAATCAGTACTTTAGGTATTACAAACTTGCTAATGCAGAGGCCATTACTTTGTCTGGCCAAGTATCCATACGTTGGATAGAGAATAAAATGAATCAAAAGATCAATAAGATCTTAAAAACTGAGGATGTTGACTATGTTATTGCTTCTGATACCGATTCCATTTATCTTAACTTGGGTCCTTTGGTTGAGACTGTATACAAGGGGAGAGAGAAAACTAATGAAGGCGTTGTCACGTTCCTTAATAAGGTCTGTGAAATGGAATTTGAGCCTTTTATTGAAAGTTCTTACCAAGAATTGGCATCCTACGTAAATGCATATGACCAGAAGATGGTTATGGCAAGAGAGAATATTGCGGATCGTGGTATATGGACTGCAAAGAAAAGATATATTCTTAACGTATGGGATAGTGAGGGTGTCAGGTATGAAGAACCCAAGTTAAAGATGATGGGTATTGAGGCAGTTAAATCATCAACCCCTGCTCCTTGTAGAAAGATGATTAAAGATGCACTTAAGATAATGATGAATGGAACAGAAGATGAGGTAATAGATTTTATTGATAATTCACGTAAGGAATTTAAGACTCTTCCACCAGAAGATATATCATTTCCTCGCTCTGCATCCGATGTAGAGAAGTATAAAGCCCATGCTACAATATATGCTAAAGGAACTCCTATACATATACGGGGTGCATTGTTATTCAATCATTATGTTAAAAAGCATAAGTTGGATAATAAGTATTCTTTGATTCAGAATGGTGAAAAGATCAAGTTCTGCTACCTGAAGAAACCAAATGTTATTCATGAGAATATCATTTCTTTTATTCAGGATTTTCCGCATGAGATAGGACTTGACAAGTATATCGATTACGATTTACAATTTGATAAAGCTTTTCTGGAACCACTCAAAATCATTCTTGATGCTATTGGGTGGAATGTAGAGAAAACTGTAAACCTAGAACTCTTTTTTTCCTGAAATGGATTTACCTATCAACGACCAAGATTTAGATACAATAGTGAAAGCACTTGCCTTAGGTGGTGATGCTAGACTATACCATCTATTAAAGGAAGTAAAGGAGGTGAGAGATCTTAATCCAAATGGACCTTACAAGAAAATTTTACGTGAAGAAAAAGGAATGGTGATTTAATGGATTTTTTGAAAGAGATAGTAGAAGAAATAGGAAATGACTACACGCAACTCGCAGCAGACATCGACGGATCAGAACGATTCGTCGATACCGGCTCGTACATCTTTAATGGCCTTGTTAGCGGTTCCATTTTTGGGGGTGTTTCTTCTAATAAGATTACTGCCATTGCTGGTGAGTCTAGTACTGGGAAAACTTTTTTCTCGCTCGCAGTGGTTAAAAACTTCCTTGATTCTAATCCTGATGGTTATTGTCTCTATTTTGATACTGAAGCCGCAGTTAATAAAGGATTACTTGAATCTCGTGGAATTGATTTAAATCGATTGGTTGTTATCAATGTAGTAACCATTGAGGAATTCCGAACCAAGGCACTTAAGGCTGTTGATAAATATCTACAAATGCCCACAGAAGATCGCAAACAGTGCATGTTTGTGTTAGACTCTTTGGGGATGCTTTCCACCGAAAAAGAAATAACTGACGCACTGAACGATAAACAAGTTCGGGATATGACCAAATCGCAATTGGTTAAAGGTGCGTTTAGGATGTTAACTTTAAAGTTGGGTCAAGCTAACATTCCACTTATAGTTACTAATCATACATACGATGTCATCGGCAGTTATGTCCCTACTAAAGAAATGGGAGGAGGTTCTGGTCTCAAATATGCCGCGAGTACGATCATTTATCTCACAAAGAAAAAGGAAAAGGATCAGAAAGAAGTTGTTGGGAACATTATCAAAGCTAAGACGGCTAAATCGAGACTCAGTAAAGAAAATAAAGACGTAGAAATTCGCCTCTTCTATGATGAACGAGGATTGGACCCCTATTACGGATTACTCTCACTTGGAGAAAAATACGGAGTATTTAAAAAAGTTGGAAACCGATATGAGATTGGAGAGGCAAAGGTTTATCCTAAGAATATTTACGAAGATCCTGAAAAGTATTTTACCAAAGAAATTCTTCAAGCATTAGATGAGTGCGCTCAGAAGGAATTTAGTTATGGTTCATGAAAAATATAAAGATAATAAAGAAGGAGATAGATGTAAGTAATGTAATTCAACAACTGGAAGAGTATTCAGACGACTGGTATATTCAGAGAAAGGGAACTGATACTCTACTTGAACGTGGATATGCCGATATAGAAGTTGGTAATCTCCAACTTATAATGGGAGCAATAACTAAAAAGGAAGATTTTGTAGGGGATTCTGAGTTATGTAAACCAACTCCTGCATATCAGAGACATACGGAGATTCGTAATCTTATAGATAAAGAGTTTCCTGGAAGGGAACTTCATCGTTGTGGGTTTCTTTCTCTTCCTATAGATGGATATGTTGGTGCTCACATAGATGAGGGAACATATTATAAGACTAGGGATAGATACCATCTATCAATTCAGGGTCAGTATCAATACTTTGTAGGAAATGAAACTAAAATAATTGACGCAGGAACACTTTTCTGGTTTAATAATAAGATGCCACATGGTGCTGTGAATCTTGGGGATAAAACCAGGATAACCTTTGTATTTGATATGCCACATGGATAAAGTTGAATTTCTAATTCTAAGAAATCTTCTTCATAATGAGGAGTATGTCCGTAAGGTTATTCCTTTTATTAGGGCAGAATATTTTGAGGTGCCTACTGAGAAGATTGTTTTTGAGGAGATAATTAAATTTGTTCAGGAGTATAATCAACCAGCAACAAAGGAAGTATTATGTATTGAGACAGAGAAAAGGCAGGATATTACAGACGATTCTTTTAAAGAAGTTACTCAGTTAATTGGTAATCTTGATGATCAACCTACGGAGTTTGATTGGTTAGTTAATACTACTGAGAAATGGTGTAGAGATCGTGCTATATATTTGGCATTGATGGAATCTATCCATATCGCTGACGGCAAAGATGAAGAAAAGAATCGTGATAGTATCCCTACTATTTTGTCAGAGGCTTTATCAGTAAGTTTTGATACCCATATTGGACATGATTATCTAATCGATTATGAAAAACGATATGAATCGTACCACAGGAAGGAAGACAAGATCGAGTTTGATCTCGAATTCTTTAATAAAATTACGAAAGGGGGTCTACCGAATAAGACTCTCAACATTGCTCTCGCTGGCACAGGTGTTGGAAAATCTTTATTCATGTGTCATGTGGCAAGCGCAACTTTGCTCCAGGGAAAGAACGTCCTCTACATCACTCTCGAAATGGCAGAGGAAAAGATTGCGGAGAGGATCGATGCTAATCTACTTAATATCCCAATACAAGATATAACAGATCTTCCAAAGCAGATGTTTGAAAGTAAGGTGGAAAAACTTGCACAGAAAACACAAGGAACATTGATTGTTAAAGAATATCCTACTGCTGCTGCACATAGTGGTCATTTTAAAGCATTGCTTCAAGAACTTGCATTAAAGAAATCATTTAGACCTGATATAATATTCATAGATTACTTAAATATATGTGCATCCTCTAGATATAGAGCTAATGCTAATGTCAATTCGTATTCATACATTAAAGCGATTGCTGAAGAACTTAGGGGATTGGCTGTCGAAGCAAATCTACCGATTGTCTCCGCTACTCAGACTACTCGCTCTGGTTTTGCTAGTAGTGATGTTGATCTCACTGACACCAGTGAGTCTTTTGGACTTCCGGCTACCGCTGATCTTATGTTTGCTCTTATTTCTACTGAAGAGTTGGAGGGATTAAATCAGATATTAGTAAAACAATTAAAGAATAGATATAATGACCCTACAGTATTCAAGAGATTTGTTGTTGGTATTGATCGAGCAAAGATGAGATTATATGACTGTGAACAAAGTGCTCAGGAAGATATAGTTGACAGTGGACAGGAAGAGGAGTATAGTTTCAAAGAGAAACCTAAGAAATCATTTAAAGATTTTAAGTTCAATGAGTGATCCGTATCCAGCAATAGGAACCCATTATAGAGATCCTATCCTACCCTCCACACCTAACAGAGGGCTTACATTAGTACCAGAAGAAGTTGAATTTCTAAGAGGAATTCTTGATACATTGCCAGAATCTTTGCAAGAAAAAGTAAACAAACTATGACGGAAGACAAAGAAAAGAAAAATCCTCCTGAGGCTCATGGTCCAGGGGCTCCACTCTCAGATGAGAGTGCAAAAGGATTTTATACCGAAACTGAATCTTATTTGGATTTTTTATGGAATTATGACTCTTAAAACTCATACAATTAAAAAGAAGGATGAATCTAAGAACCAAGTTTGGGAATGGGAAGAGACTCCTGAAGTGGTTGCAGCAATAGAACAATTACAAAAATCATCTCAGAGAGTTCAAAGTTTAGAACCTGTCAAGAAGTTGCATCTCGGCAACACAAATCATGCGCCCTTAAAGAATAAAAATGACAGTTGATACTGAAAAATATGTTGAGTTTGTTAGAGGAGTAACAAGTCAAGAGAGTCTTGATTATGCAGCACTTCTTGCAAGAACTAATAAACTTGAATTAGAAGATGACTGTAATATTTCACAGTTAATTACTGCTGCTTTTGGTTTAACAGCAGAGTCTGGTGAATTCACTGAAGTAGTTAAGAAAATTATTCTTCAGGGAAAACCTTACAGTGAAGAGAATGTGTTCCATATGAAGCGTGAACTAGGAGATATTTGTTGGTATCTTGCTCAGGCTTGTATGG
>VTLG01008982.1_pt1 | contig 16093 bp, 23 predicted proteins | sample 4694571 | NCBI WGS metagenome assembly VTLG01 (sample SAMN12604809, study PRJNA352737) | marine metagenome | biome: ENVO:00000447; feature: ENVO:00000209|ENVO:00000569|ENVO:01000036; material: ENVO:00002151; isolation source: viral sequences binned using virsorter ...
TTAGATCTTCCAGACTTAGTATCGCCTACTGGTGATCCATCAACAATGTCGAAGTTTCCGAACAAGTCGGCGACAGGAAAAGTGTCGTCTGCTTGTACTTCAAAAACAACATTTGGATCATCAATAACACTTGCGATTATATCCGAAGCAGCAATGCTACCAGGATAATAATTGTTAAAGACTTGTTCGCCTGTAGTTGGATCGGTGTATTGAACTCCGTTAAACACTCCGACAATCGGAACAGTTCCAGTTGCGGCATGGCGCCCCAGTACCCCGGCAGTGAGCTGTGTTACCAGATCTCCTTGGAATATTGGTGTTGTGGCTCCACTAGCAATTCTATATCTGGATTGACCTCCAGAATAGGGTGCTCCGCCCATTTGACGAACAGGTTTTAAACCAAAAGCGGCATCTTTATTTGCCATAAGATTTACTCCTATTTATCTAGTTACTTTTTCCCAAAAGTAACATTGGATCTTCGATCAGCATCATACTTGACATATCGCCCATCTTTTCTGGCTTCATTAAATACATTGTTATCTAATGCTTCCTTCTTGAGAGCGGTTTGATCCTCATAATAACTATTACGTTCATTACGAGTCTCTACAGGTATTTTTGCTAACAAAAGTCCTTCGCTATATATATAGCCAGCGTGTCTACCAGAATCAGCCGTTGGAAAAGCAAACTCAGCTGGTAGATCGGTACCTCTTACGAGTTCCCAACCTTCTCTGAGTCTTCTTGCAACATTGGCTTTATCTTCCTGTCCCAGCATGGATTCTCTTATCCAACGATATTCATATCCTTCTGGTGGCTCAGGAACTTCTAGTTTCCTAACTGGCCTCCATGGTTGTCGTCGAGAATTATTATCGTGAGACTCGGACTCACGGGATTTTCTGGAATGTACTTCTACGTTTGTTTCTTCGGTCATTTTACCTCCCTATTTGCTATTGCCTGTTTTTGAACAGCCACTTTCTTCAACCATTGTTCATCGCTCATGCCATGTGGTTTCAGACCTTGTAGAGTTTCGACTTCGGATTTCGTAAAACGTACGCCGTTCTCTTTGCCTTGTGTTTTTTGCCTACTCCCAACGGAAGCTGAGGCGACTCTTTGCACAGCGGGCCTGTCCTCATTTTGTTCGGCATTATCGGATCTAAGATCCGGATAAACTTTATAAATTCTATTGCTCAATTCATTATAGTAATCATCTGATTCTAAATCATAACCTTCGCCAGCTAAAGTATTATGAACATATTCTGCCCAAGCTGTCGCTTCTGTGTTTTGATCGAACCAAGGATTATTCTCTTTCCAACTCAACGCTTTTTCTGATGGCGGTGCAACCTGTTGTGTGGGTTGTGCTTGTTGTGCGTATGGTTGTTGGGGTTGTTCTTGTATATTAGCAGTAGCCTGTTCTTGCCTTTGTTTGGCTATTCTTACTTTTTCTTTTTGTAAGGACAACTCACTTTTTAAAGTATCAGCCTTCGACATGAGTTCTGCATCACCAGAAGCATGTGCTTTTTTATAAAGCTCATTAGCTTCTCGCTCTTTTATCTCAACAGTTTCTTCTTCTTTAGCCAACAAATTTTGTTGAGCTGTGGTTGCTTGTTGATAATAAGCATGTACCTCTTGCTCTCTTTGTCGTAAAGCTGCTTCTAGTTGTGCCGCTCTTTCTTCTGTTTCGCGATTCCTTGCGTTTAACTTATTGATTCTTTTAGAGACACTTTTTGTATAACTCTCTAATTCATCATCACTTGAAGACGATTGCTCTACCTGGCTATCGCTATCAGTTACTTCTACCTCTATATCGTCAACCTCTGGTTGCGCTACATTTACGTCATTTTCTGCTGTCATAAGCTCACTATATCATCTGGATCAAGGATTGTGGCTATTACTTCATCATCATTGATGATTCGTACCTCTGCATTATCCTCAAGTTTAAACCTAGAGCCAGAGTAGCGCCCTATTAAAACCCATTGTTTTTCTTCACACCAAGGTTTATCTCCAAATCTAGCTTTGTCGTTGTAACACTGCGGTCCCTTTTTAACCACATAAGCAACAACTGTAGCTAATGCCTCACGATTGACTGTTTCGTTTGCCAACAAAATACCGCCTTTTGTTTTTACCTTCCCGGCGTAGGGAAGAACTAACATACGCCAACCTGTCGGTTGAGGCATACGTTCTAATAAAGAAGCATCTAATTTTTCTGGATCCAGTATTCTTTCCTCTGGATCGACATAAGCCTCTGCTACCTTTTCTATACCAATATCTTTCTTAATTGCTTCGGACATTATAATTGTTTTCCTATATCGCTTATTTCGTCTTCTAGGTAGTATATGATACTTAGCTCTCCTTGCAAATATTTATAATGTTCCATATCTTTCAAACTACCTGACATTAAAATTTCTTCTATCTGTTTCTTTTTATCAGATAGTCTTCTTTTGATTAAGTCTATAACTGTAATGTCGTCCATTACTTAGTTTTTTTAGGTCTTCCTTTTTTGACTGTTGGTTTTTTGGTCGTTGTCTTTTTTACAGGCGCCTTCTTGGTGGCTGGTTTTTTTGCTACTTTTACTTCTTCTGTAGGTTTTTCTTCTCCAGGATCTTCTACTGGCAGACCAGCCTCTATTCTTGCCATTTTTTTAGCTATTCTTTCTAAGTTAGCCTGGTTTTTTATTTCCTCAGCTTCTTTTTCTGCTTTGGCAAAAGCTTCTTCTTGAGCTCGCACTTCTTTCTTTGCAGCTTTTAAAGCTTTGATGGCCTCTAATTTATAGGAAGTTGTCATAATATCCCCTTTATTTTATTTTCTAATTCTAACAATTTCAGATCTGTATTTGTTTTCAATCTATCTATTGCGACTTCAAGTTTATCATCAGCTATTTGTTTTTGCACATTCATACGCTCTAGTTGTAGCTCTGCATCCATAGCTTTTTCTTGTGCTCTTTGGTTTTGTTTGCTGTCAAATTGTTCTGCTTCTATATTTAATTCTTTATCTCGCAACTCTAATTCTTTTTGCCTTATATCTACTAAAGGATCACCGCCACCACTCATACCTATTGATTGTAGGAACTCATTTGCTAGTTGAGCCATGATACTAGAGCTGTATTGTTCATTAACCATTTGTATTTGTTGGCTTATCATTTGTGCTTCTTCTGGTGAAACTTGATCTATTTGAGATTGTATTTGTGCAATCCTCTGTTTCATTTCATCAGGCATTTGTTCCTGAGCGAGTTGTGCCGCTAAGAATTGTAGATGTTGCATACAGTGACTAATTATCAGAGCTTGCACTTGTGGACTGTCTTTTACTAAATCTGTAAAAAACAAACTTCTATGCGTGTCTATATGTGCTTGGTGATTCTGTTCTGGAAAGGCTTGCGCTGGTTGTCCTAATAAAAGACTAGCGTTTTCCAAACCAGCTTCTACTGGTTTGGGTGTCATATCTGGAGGTGGCATCAATAAAGCATCCACGTTATCTACTCCTAAAGCTGCATACATACGCCTGTAAGCCTCATAGATACCCATCGGTCCGTGAACCTGTGGGTTTGACTGCACCATCTGTAAAAGTTCTTGAGCTAAAGTAACTCTTTGGCTTTGTGAAAATATATTTGGATCTGAAACAGGAATTATGTCTACTCTATTGTCGAAGTCCTGTTGTTTGATTTGGTTTTGTCCAGATCCTACTTGAAAGTTATACACAGGAGGTAAAGACTCACCAAACACCTTGGCTAACAAATTAAACTCTAGCTTTTGCGAATAGTGTAATCTTTTATGGATAGCACTCATTACTTTGGTGCCTCTTTCTAAAAGTGCGACTGTAGTTCCTACAGGCATGGCTTGGTTCACATCACCTATATTCATATCAGCTATAGCTGCAAATCGTTTACCAGAATCTATTAGTAAGCCTAAAAGTTGCATCAAAACATTGCTGGGTTCTTTGACAGGTAAAGGTATAAGATTTTCTTTTAATGAACCGCCTGTGGTATCTATGTCTCTAAACTCTCCCGGCTGTAAAGGTTCGTCCTCGTCTCTTATTCTCATGCCTCTGGCTTTGAAACCAGCTGGTAAGTTAGCTAAGGTACCCGCATCTATGAGTTGTCGTAGTATTGATGTGGAGGCTTTTGATAAACCACCTATCATGTGAGATAAACCTAATCCGTAAAAGCCTAGACCAGGCATAAATTTATATTGAACAAAGTAATTTATTTTGTTTTTCAGTAAATCGTTTTCTAAGTAATTACGTCTGATGCTTAATATCTTTTGTGAGGACTCCTCTATGGTCACTATATAAGGTAGCTTCAACCCTGTTGGATTGCCTTCTGCGTCTCTGTCTTCGTAACCCTCAATGTCTAAAACTGTATGTACTTCATAAACAGTTCTGTTTCTATTCTCTTTGTATGACGGAGATATGCCTTGTATTTCATCTATAGCTTCTTCGATTTCTGACATATCATCAGCATATCCATCTGAGCCTATGTCTACATTTGCATAGAAACCAGTAAGTTGTTGCTTTTTGATTTCATTTCCAGACATATTGATTGCATGCGTAATTCTCTCTGCGCTACTTATATCTGCTGCTTCATAAGGAACAATCAAATCCTCTGGTGGTATAAATTTAGACATTGCTCTGTTGAGCACAAAGTCGAAATACACTTTTTTAAATGCAGATCCAGCTAATGGCAAATAAAATAACATTTGATCTAGCTCTGGATCGTATTCTTCCATTACATTCATAATGTAATAGTTCATAAATTCTTGCACTCTTTCTGCCTGGTTTTCTGTTTCTACAGACCTAGCACCGATAATTTCTGTTTTGACAGGTCCCTTAGCTGGTAACATTTCCTTGTAAGCCTGAGCTTGGAATTGAGTTACACTTTCTGCCAAAATCGGGTGAATAACACCGCTAGATCCTTCAAATGGTTGGGATCTACCCTCGTCAAACTTCATGCCTAGATATTTCAGTCCGTCAGTATATGTTTTTTCCCACTCACTTCTGGATTGTTTATCACCCTTTATAGAGCTCAGTAAGTCATTGGCAATACTGCCTAGAATATCATCTGGTAAAACTTCTGCTAGATTTGCGTTGAAACCAAATTGTGGTTCTTCTGGTGTGATTTCTTCATCAATTAAGACTTCTTCATTTGCGACTAATATTTCAGCGGCTTGTCTGATTTGATCTTCTCTACTGGTATCTGGTTGTACTTCTACAGCAGAACCCATAGTTCTTATGTCTGGGTTGTCTTCTGTTCCTAGTTGTTTATCAATAGCCATAATCTTTTAATTTCTAATAATATACTGTTCTATTGCTTTTTAACAATTTCACCTCTTCTTCGTAATCTTCTCGTAAAGATATAAAACCACCTTGTCTAAATCGCATCAAAGCCATTGTAGCACTATCGCAAAAGTCGTCATAATCACCATAAGGGAATGAAGCCATTTCTTCAATCACTTCATCAGCAAAATCATATTCGGGTGCCCATACCATGCCTGACTCAAATATAGGCGCAACACTATTCATTCTAGCGACCTTATCTTGCCCACGACTAGGTGCGTAAGCTGTAACTGGTATGCCCATACGGCGCAACTCATGTGTCAAAGGTGTGCCAGATGCTTTAGCCTCAATCAAAACACAATCTGGTTCCCAATACCTATACTCTTCCATAGCTAATTTTTTTAGCTCTGGAAAATCACATCTTACTCTTTTGGCGTCAAGCAACATGATTTCATCTGCGTTTTCATCGCCTCGGTTGAATATTGCCCAAGTTGTTATGGCTGAGTAATCTGCTGTCTCTTTTTTTGAAAAAGCCGTATCGTAACTTTGTATAACATAAGAGTAAGGCGGTATGTCTTCATCTTCCCACCTGTTCCACCATTCTCTTTTTACAATAGAGCCTTCCTCAGCTGTAGGATTTTGCATCCATTGTGCGTTCCATTTGGATATAGGGAGTGATGCTTTAACACTCAATAATTCTTCTTTTTTCCAAAACTCAGGCCACAGAGGTTTTTCAGACTCAGGCATAATAGCCGGGAACTCTACAACCTCCCATTGGTCAGCATATTCGTCAGATTGTTTTTTTAAAACATTACCAACCAGATCCTTAGTGCTCCATCTGGTCATTACTATCACAATTATGCCTCCTGGTTGTAGACGTTGCCTTGGACCTGAGGTGTACCACTCATAAGCTGACTCCATTGCCTTTGGAGATAGAGCATCTTGTTCTGAGTGTGGATCGTCAATAATTAGTAAATCTGCACCACGTCCTGTAATTGCACCACCGACACCAGCATAGAATGATTCGCCTTCTTTATTTGTCGTCCAACGACCAGCTGATTTATTATCTGCTTGAAGTTTCAGATCTGGAAATATGTGTTGATACTCTTCGCTATCTATTATGTTTCTAACTCTTCTACCAAATCGTACTGCTAGTTCTGCCGTGTGTGTGGTTTGTATGATTTTAAGATTGCCTTGCTTTCCCATCATCCAAGCGGGAAAGAAAGTTGAAGCAAATTCAGATTTTGAGTGTCTCGGTGGCAAACATACTATGAGTCTTTTTAGTTTGCCTTCTGCGATTTTGTTGAATTTATCTGCGATTATTTTATGGTGACGACCTTCAATAAAATCTGGCCACATGTGATTTACAAAGGATATAAAATCAGTCTGGCAAGAGTCTTGCTTTTCAAGTTGATCGTATCGATTGATTAAGGCCAAAGCCTCTGCTTTGTCCTGTTCGGATAATATATCAAAATCTTTATACGATACGTCGCTCATAGTCGAGTTAGGTGGTCAGGTAGTGACGTATAAACCACCCAACTCTAAGCCTTGTGGCCTTTGGGTAGTATTGCACATCGCTAAACTTCATGCCATGGTTCATTTTTAAATAGTAAACTTTCAGCCTCACGACGTCTAACCAATCCATCTGAAACTTGCTTAACTCCGTCAATAGTAACTTTGTTCCATCTTTTTATTTCGCTAGGAACTTTTTCAAACTGTGAAGCATTGAGAACCTTGATACAAGTTGAACTTTTCATCGCGCTTTTGCCTATGTTAAAACACCATGCCACTAAGGAGTCAAATTGATTTTGTTGTAAAGGCACTTGCACGATTTCATTAATAGCATCTTCAAAGTCTGCGACATCCTCTAACAACAAAGCCTCTGCTCTTTCTTGTGATATTTCCATGCCCATTTTGACGCCTTTAGTGCTCCCAAATCCAATTGTTGGTACATTTGCCTGGCATAAATAAGAGGACAACGAGCACCCCTCGAAGCGTTTGATAAGAGCGATTCCCTCTTTTGATATTTCCATTTTTTCCATATTACTCTCCCCATTTTTTTGTTTTTGTTCCGCCGTAGTAATCCACAGCGAGATTTTCTTTTTTAAGCAAATCAGCGACATTACCTTTTTCACAGAAAACATCAGCTAATACTCTCCCATATTTGTCGGTGCCATAAGATCTAATAGTGATGTCACCAACTAACCAATCTTTTAGTTTTTGTTTTGCCAATAAACCAAGCTCTTTTTCCTTTGCCCTTTCTGGGTATCTTTTAATATTAATCCGGCTTTCCGGGGTATCAATAGAATTTATACGGACGGCTTTGTTATGTAATTGCACCGAAAAACCAAGATCTATAGTCTCTAATCTGATAGTGTCTCCATCGGTTACGGATCTTAATTTACATTTATAAACGAAAGCATCTGGCGATTTACTCATTTTTATCCCCTTGCTTTGTGGTAACTGTCCTGTAATACACAACCACTTCTTTTAATTCTTTTATGTATCTTTTCAGTTCTTGCATGTTATAAGCCATAAGTTCGTAATCTTGTACCGACATAGCAAAGAATACTACAGCACCTTCTTCTTTCTCAACTCGTTCTAAAAACTCGTCTATATTTTTTTCAGATACAACGTACCAATAAGGATCTTTTAAATCTACAGCTCTAGGTAATATCGGTTGAACAATATTTCGTTCAATCGGTTTTGTAATTATTTCTACTTGTTTACTTGGTATCAGGCTGCAACTGCAAGCCATCGTCAAGACTGTCAATACCAGCAGTATCTTTTTCAATGCTATCAAATACATCTTTTGTCCCTTTGTTTGCTCTGGTTTCAATCAGACCAGGTTTTGCTATAGCTAATTTAGTCAGATTATGGCGTTTAAAAACATCCAAGTATCTACTCATTTCAGCCTCTATTTGTTGATTCTTTGATTGTAGGTTTATCAATGACGATGTTTGTAATTCAAAATCATTTTGTAAATTTTCTATGGCCGCTTTTTGTTCTGCATCACGAAGCTCAAAAGCATCATTCAATGCAGACAGTCTTGAATTTTGCCAGTACAGAACTGAACAAATAAAAACCAAAACGCCAATCACACCTAATAAAATTCTACTCATAATAATCCTTGTTGTTCATTTTAATACAATTTTGTAATAGTTTGCATCTTTTGTGTTTATTGCTCAAGCAAACCATAGATTTGTAATGGCCTTTTAACGCCTTTGACTTCTATTGGTTCTAGCTCTTTTAGTATTTGATCTGATTTCAAAGCAGTAGGTCTACCAATAATTAAATCTACGCCAACTTCTTTACAACTGGATTCCAGTCTAGCTGCTTCGTTTACAGGACTGCCTATGCAAGTGTAATCAAACCTAGTATCAGATCCCATATTACCGACTATGGCTTCACCGCTGTTTATACCTATGCCTATTGAAACTGGCGGTAAATCTTCATCAACCAGTTCAAGATTGAGTTTGTCCATATTTTTTCGCATTTGTATTGCACAATCTACCGCTGCACTTTCGTGTCTTTCTATATCCAAAGGCGCGTTCCAAAACGCCATAAGCGCATCCCCGATGAACTTGTCTATGGTACCCCCATATTGCCTAACGGCTTCCACCTGGGCCGTTAAAGCACGATTCATTATGTAAGTTACATCTTCTGCGGACATAGATTCTGACAAAGAAGTGAATCCCCGGACATCGGTGAAGAGCACAGTAATATAACGCCTAGATCCTCCGAGCTTGAGTAAATCTGGATTATCTTGAAGTTGTTTGACTTGGCGAGGATCTAAGTAATGCTCAAACTGTTTTTTGATTTGTTGTCTAAGTATGTATTCCTCTCTGTATTTGATGTAGTAAGAGGTGCTACCTATTATAAACTGGCTTATCAAAGACCAAGTTACATCCAAGAGCATACCATTTTGTATAGTGTAGATACCAAATGTAACTAAAGATCCAGCTGATAAACTGAAATAAATCAAACCAACGGACATGCTTAGTCTTTGTGTTAAGAACCAGGCCAATAAACCAAACAATAAAAATATGGCAAGTTCAGCTCCTAAATGCCACTCAGGGATCCTGGGGGACTCAGGCAATAAAATTGACTCTGCTACAGCTGCTTGCAAAAAATGTGGGTACATTAAACCTTTGCTTGTAGGCACTTGAGGCATGATACCTCCACCAGAAGTTCCTATTATGGTTATCTTATCTTGTGCGCTAGACAAATCATCTAGGGTAATAACTGGCGTATCAACATAGCTGATCCATTTTCTGTGTGCTGAGTCTACTGATATAGGTGGTAGTGATGGAACTCGTATCTCACTATCAGTCATATTAATAATGTATGTGTCTGCCTCGGTGATATTTTTGATTATTTCTATAGGTAGGCTAGGAGCGAAACCCGTGTCAGTACGCAATAACAAAGGATATTGTCTTACCAAACCATCAACGTCTGTAGGTGCTGATGCGACGCCTTGTGTCGCACTAGCTTTAAGTATATCGATGTTTTCTACAACACCTCTAGCTTGAAAACCGCCACCTGTATCTTCACCTAGTATGACTGTACCTACAGTTGGTGGATAACTGCCTGTATCTGACTCAAACATGGCTAATACAGACGGGCCATAGCTCAAGGCTTCTGCAAAGGCTTCGTCTCCGCCAAGTCGGTCTGGTTGTGGAAAAGTTAATGCCCAGGCTTGAGCATACGAACCAGCATTAAGTAAATCTACTTGGATTTCAGCTAACCTTCTTCTGGGTAATGGCCAACCGCCTTCTCTTTCAATATCAGCCTCAGTTATATCTAATATTACAAAGTTGCCTGTCGGTTCTTGTTCTTTTACAAAAGTATCAAATGTTTTGAGTTTAAGGATTTCTAAAGGTGTAAGCTGCATCAATAAGGGCAAAGCTAAACCAATTAATAGAGCCGGGAATATATATTTTTTGTTCAATTTCCTTGCCTAATTGTTATTACATTGGAAGATCCGCCATTTACTTTGATAACGTGTTCTACCCCATTTTGAAACAGTATAAGAGTGTAAGCACTAGAACCATCTAAGTCTAGTCGATAGGTGTCTCCTACGGATCTGCGAATACTAATTTGTTGGCCTGTAATAATCGTAGTTATCTGTGTGTCTTTGTCTTGCCCTATATTGGTGCCCGCTATAGTAATACCAGTTGCTAGTTGGTTTAGTTGATCTTCTTCTTCGTCAATAGCTAGAGCGTCAATCACATTTAAAAGATCTTCTAAGAAGTTTACGTCTAGGTAGTTTATGTCCAGCTCAGTAAACTCTAAATCGGCTTCGTTATCCAAGAAGTCCTCGGCTAAGAAATCTATGTCCAGATCTGAGAAGTCCAGATAATCAGCTGTGCCTTGTTGTTGCGTTTCTTCTGTAAGATCCTCACGTTCTTGTGGAGGATTCACAATTAGCATGTTGTCTATAAGTTCCAGTGATATGTCTAATGTAACGGGTTTAGAGGGAGCTTGGTTATAAGTCATAGCTGTAGTCGCTTGATAGGCTTGGTTTAGTATGACTTGTCCCATCGCTGTCTCTACTATTATCTCGCCTACTTTGCCATCAGCACCAGGCAATAGAATCACCAACGAGGCGCCCGTTTCTGGGGTGGTTGTGATTGTGAAATCCGTTCCTCTCACATACACGTCAGCACTTGGCGTCTGTATGCGTATTTTCTTTTTGTTATTGAATTTGCCTGTAACGAAACGAGCTGTACCAGATGCAAAACGTAAAGCCATTTCGCTTTTAGCTGGGTTTGGATCGTAGATGTAACTGTTAATGACCAGCTTACTGTGATCCATCACCCGGACGACTGTTTCATCCTCAAAGGTTATGGCTAAAGCTCCAGACTGAGTTTTTACATTATCCAGCTGTTGTATAGGGAAGGATAACTCTGCCCCATAAGGCTGATCTCTAACTACCTGTGCACTACCTCTAAGCTCGCTTATAGAGCCAATATCAACATCCTGTGCTTGTGCCCTGATCGTTTTGGACCACACAGACAGTTGAAGTAGTAGTACCAGAACTAAGAATCTTGAGCCAGTCATTATCTAATGTTGATGATTGTGTAATATTAAATGTTCTATTAGATCCGTCATGGTCTAAGTAGAAATAGTTACCAGCATAACCCGAAGCTGCGTGTGTCAAAGCATTATCATTACCATCTATATTGACGTAGTTGGTAGCTGCATCTGCATTTATTCCAGACGTTATGGTGTTGCTATCTCCGCTTATAATCCAATCTAAATCTAGTGTACTAGCTAACGCTGTTGTAGCGTGATTCAGCGTGAATGTATTGCTATTTCCAGTGACGTCCACATTAACATTTGACGAATCTGCTCCATAAGTGTTGGTTTTATCGGTATTCATATTGAACGTGTTTGAATTTCCATCAAACTCGAAAAAACCAATATAAGAATCTGAAACTATATCTCCGAGGAACTTGTTGGAGTCGCCTATCTGATTAATATCAAGCGTCCCAGCGGTCCCTGTAAATTTCAGAGCTGTCATAGAGCCAGCTGCTGCATCGGCCCCACCAATTATGTTGCCAGATCCTAGTTGTTCCAGATCAATGTTGGTGTTAGAAGCACCAGAAGATTGATCCAGGAAGATCTCATTATCGGCTGCCATTAGCGGTCCAGATAGCAAGATTAATAATAAGAGTTTTTTCATTGTTTGTACCTCCAATACTCTTTTTCTATGCCTTGTTCTATTATCTCTTTTACAGCTGTCTCGATAGCCATTTGAAGAGCAATAGACATAGGCTCATTTTTTACTGCACCACCTTCCAATTCCACAAGCTCAGTATTGTCGCTTATGAATCTAAAGACATCGTTGTTAAGCGATGCCGATAAAACTTTTTTTGTTGTCATTGTTTCTATAAGCACTCGGCCTGTACTCACAGAAACTAAACGTAAACTTACTGTAATTATATCTTCTCGATAAGATTTATCACCTCCCAGGCCTAAGAATCGAGCTCCCTGGCCACCAGAGTTTATATTTGCTTGGTACGATAGAACGCCTCCGCTAATCACTTGGTCTGCGAACATGAGCGGCATGAGCTTTTGATCTTCGTCGAAAGTATCGCGAGTCGAACGTATGAGCTGTCTTTCTTTAGATACTGCTTCTAAAGCAACGCGCTCTACAGTTTCAAAAAAACCAGAGTGTTTAAGGACGCGTATAAGATAAGCATGAGGGGCCTGTGTTATAGCTGTGCTGAAAGTTGCATAAGTAGAGTTACTACGTCTTTGCCCGGTTTCGTCTTTGAAAGCATTAGGATAAACCGCTATGACAGGTTTTCTTACAGGTTCTGGTAAGTCTGCTAAATCTGTATATAAAACAACTAATTCTGGTTGTTCATACTTTTTTATCGGTGCAATGTTGTTTTCTATGGGATCAATCATCAAAGCACAACTGCTAAAAAGTAAAGCCGTTGAGAGGCACAAGAACCTCTGTAACATTGCCCTCGGCATCTGTAATTGTAACTCTAACTGTTTCATCTGTTATCTCGTATTCTATGGTATTTCCGTCAAGCTCCATAGAACCGAATTTATTGGTTGTTTCTCCAAACAAAGAGGATTCTATTTGCCTGGCTAAGTTTGCATAGATCCTGGAGGTTAAGTTACGCATAAACCGAGCCTCTACTGTGTTTGTTTTTTCCCGCTCCATTTGCTCTTGCAGAGAGGCTATCTCGTCCTGGATGGCCTGTCGCCGATTTGTCTCTTGATTCTCTATGGTCAAATAGTGTGAAGACGTACCTTCTCCGCTGAAAGATGGACTCTTGAATTTGTGTACCATTTCGTCTGCTAATAAGAAAGGCACTACCAATAAAAAGGTACTAAGAGCTATCGTCTTTTTCATCTTTTGCCTTCTCCTGGTCTCTCAACCGAACAACTGTCTCTACCTTCTCTTTTAATCGTATCATATCTTGGTCAAGTTTTCTCAACTCGTCGGTAAGTCTGATAATTGTGGTCTTCATTTCTTGTACGGCTGGATCTATGGTTTTCGTTATTGTTTGCCACACAAAGAAGACAAAATATCCCAAACCTATAACCATAACTGTGGGAAAACCAAACTTTTGAATAAGATCTACTACGTCCATCAATCTCGCCTAGCATCAATCTTGCCGTCTTCTACAAAGTTGGAAGATCTGGCTATGCGTTCAAGATCCGGGGGTATTTTGAGTGCGCTACTTACTATCACATCAATACGAATCATGTCGTTCGTCATAATAGAAGCTCTAGTGATAAGCATGGTGGTTATGCCTTGGACAGTTTTAATTTCTGCAACTAATCCATCCATGAGCTGCTTCATAATTATAAATATGAAGTAGGCCATAATGACTCCACTAGCTATTGGCAATCCTAGATCTCCTAAGATGCCTATAGCCTGTTCCATTAGTCTTCGCCTTTAAATTTTTTGCTTTGGCCAGAAGTACCAGCGTAGATCCCAAATACTGCTGCCATAGCGCCTACCACTATAGATACTAAACCAGCTTGTTCTAGGTTTGGATCTTCTAACTCCATGAACCAGGTCACGACCTTGTAGAGTAAAACGATATAAACGCTTACAAACACTCTTGGAAATATTCGCCAGGCATCGACTGTTCTAGCTAGATGAATCCATTTTAGAAAAGGGTTTTCGCCTTGATTGTGAGGAGTGACGTCAATGTCGAGCTCCAGTTTCTTTTTGATAACTGGCTCTACAGTTTCTTGGACGTTTACTTCTTCGTTCATACAAATTCAGCTAATACGATAGCTCCTACAATAAAAGGATATACGGCCCAAAGCATAGCTTCAAGCCGATCAAAGCGTTTGGATCCGCCTTCTAATCTTTTTTCTATGTTTTCATAGCGAATCGTGCACTCGCGCTCATGCGCTTCAATCTTAGCCATTGCTTCGCTAACGTCGGACATTACTTTTTTTTCTTTTTGCGTTTTTTTGATTTTTTGACTCTAACTTCTGTGTAGGCTTCGTTTACGTCCGGGGTGGATTTGTCGTCGGCCACAAACTGGCCTTCTTCGTCTCTAGCTCTGACTGTTTTTCTTTCTGTGCCAGTCCAGAAGTCTACTACCTTTTTCCATATACTCACTATTTTTCTCCTATCTTTTTAGTGATTGATTCTACTTGAGGTTCTTCTTCTTGTTGAGAGTCTTCCGCTAGATTTTGAATCTGCTCTATAGTTTGTTTGCGTAAAATAGATATAGATTCAATCTCAGCACCTTTCCAAGCTCCTCTTTCTGTAGCTGCGTCTATTATCTGTAGTATATTTACAAAGTATTGTTGTTCCATAATTTTAACCTAATGTTTTTAATACTGAACTGGGTGATATTTTTTCAGCTATCTGTTCATCTAAACTTGCTTTTAAATAAGTTACACGGTCAGCTCCCATAGCAGCCTCCACCCATCCTTGTACTTTTGCTGCATTTAAACTTGACCAGTTTGTAAAACTTGATAAATCAGATGTATCTAAATTTTGAGTTCCGTAAAGTTCCGACATTTGTGGTTTGCCATAAGAATCATTATTAGTATCATCTGTAGCTTTGAGTTTCCAATGTACTTTGTGTACTACGTTAGATTTACCGCTTTTTGTGGGGTAAGTGTCGCATGTTGTTACATCCCAAGTATAGTTTATTGCCATAATTTTATCCCTCTAGTGTTGTCACTCTTGCTTCTAGTTCTTTCATAGCCTTTGTAAGCACTGCTGTGATTTGAGCATAATTAACATTTTTATGTCCTTCTTCACCAATTACAAATTGAGGTAAAACAGTTTCTAGTTCTTGAGCTATAAAGCCAGTATGCTCTGTATCATCTGCTTTCAATTTATAATCTCTTGGCTGTAATGCTTTTATAGTTTCTAAACCATATTGTGTATCAACTATATCTTTTTTATATGCAACATCAGAAGCATTTGTCCAAGCACCAGCATTTGATAAACTTGCAGTATTATTACTACTTGCGAATGTATGAATTCCCGAAGAAACAACGTGCCTATAATTTCTATAAGCATTAGTTCCTGTTTGACCTACGACTATGCCTCCATTGTCGTTAGATTGCACAGTTAAAAATGCACTGTTAACAGCAGTAGTAGTTCTGACACACACTTCACCACTAGCTAGAAATGCCATTTTACTGTCAGCTACAGAAGCACTACCTTCATCATTTACACCATCTACACAAATATGCAAAACACCTGTACCTCTTGTCCCAGGATCGTCTCTTTGAAAAATTAAACCAGCTTTTTTTCTAACATCTGTTCCTGTACTGTCTACTTTAAACATATAAGAAGCAGTAGCAGTTGCAGTATCTTCTTTAACAGCAACTAAAGCCTGTGTTCCATCTCCACCTTCAACATGCAACAATTCGTGGGGTGCCGAGGTTCCTATGCCGACCAGTCCTGCTGAAGAAATACGGACTCTTTCACCAGCGTTTGTTCCAAATATCATACTGTTATCTGAGTTTTCGTATTCTATTGTTCCTGGAAAAGCAGCACTATCACCAAATTCAATTATAGGATTGCTACTAGTATTTGTTCCTTTGAGTTGTAAATGTGGTTCTCTCGAACTGCTATTTTCTTGAGCTTCTATAAGCACAGTACAATCTCCAGAAGCAGTTGCAACATGAAATAGTGCATCTGGTGTGGTATCTCCTATCCCCACGTTTCCAGACGAGTCAATAGTCATAGCAACACCAGACGTAGAACTTGGCTCAAACTGTAATTCTCCAGCAGAACTCCCAGCACCTGAAAGTCTTACGTCACTATCAGATGGTGAATACAAACTTCCTGTCGCTGCTGCATCACTCGCTCTAGGAATGAATA
>VTLG01013417.1_pt1 | contig 16092 bp, 16 predicted proteins | sample 4694571 | NCBI WGS metagenome assembly VTLG01 (sample SAMN12604809, study PRJNA352737) | marine metagenome | biome: ENVO:00000447; feature: ENVO:00000209|ENVO:00000569|ENVO:01000036; material: ENVO:00002151; isolation source: viral sequences binned using virsorter ...
TTAGGTGCTAATAGCGGAGAGGTATAATTGTTGACGATGCGCGGAAAACCTAGTAAACTGGTCTTTCGGAGCTTATTTTCAAGAGTAGCTCACTTGCATTTTCAATACATTTAAAGAGATATTATGAGCTTATTAAAAAAATTAACTAAACCGATTTCAAAGATACTCGATAAGATCATACCGAACGAGATCAAACCGGCATTACCTTACCTATCTGCGTTTGCTCCGTTTATGTTGGGACCAGGTTCGAATCTTGTAGGAGCGAGTACTTGGCAAAAATTATTATACAATCCAGCAACACGTGCCGGTATTATGGGGGGATTAAATATTGGTTCTCAAGTAGCTCAAGAAGGTAGTGAAGGAGAATTTGGAGGACTTTCTGCATTAATGGCAGCAGGTACTGGAGCATTGACAGCTGGAGGCGCTCCAGGAATGTTTAGAGGAATGCAAAGAGACGTTCCTTATAAAGATATAATGACTGACACAGTAATTTCTCCTACTCAAGATACAGGAATTATGGCATCTATTAAAGATGCAATTGGAAAAGGTGGAGAAACAGCTTCTAAATTTTTAATAGAGCAAGGAGATATTTTAAGACCTGGTGGAGAAGAACTAACAATGAAAAATGCTTTAACAGCAGGTGCAGTTCCAATCACACAAGGTACCGGTGACTTAGCAATGATCAGCGCTCGTCAAGCCTTGGACGAATTTAACGCTGGACTCGAAGAGGGTAGTGATGCGTGGTACGATGACGACGCTAGAAGAATAGCAATTAGAAGAGCTATGGAAATGGCAGGACATGTTGAGGATGATATTGTAAGTGCATTAGCGGCTTTAGGATTAAAAGAAGGTGGTAGAGTTAATAAAAAAGGTGGTGGAATTTTGGAAATTGAATTTAAAGAAATGGCTAATGGCGGAATGACTGATACCGTTTTACCAAGAGGAACAGAAATGGATTATAGAGGCGGAGGAATGATTCCAATGGGATCAAAAGAAAGAGCTGATGACGTACCAGCTAGACTTTCTAAAAATGAATTTGTAATGACTGCTGATGCAGTTAGAGCAGCAGGTGGCGGAAGTGTAAATGTAGGAGCAAAACGAATGTATGATTTAATGCATAACCTGGAGGCAAGAGTTTAATGGCTGAAACAACAACAATAACAAAACCATCACCGTCACCAATATTAGAAGGTTCACTTTCTTCTTTTGTAGATTGGCTAACTAAACTACAAGGAGGCGCACTTCCTGCTAGTAGGATGCAAGACTTTACAGATCCTACAACTGGTGAAACACGAAAAGTTTTTAAAGGAATAGATACTTCAGCTTACGCACCTAAGGTTGCAGGTCAAACAGATTTACAAAAAGATGCTGCAACAGCAGCAGAAGGTTTAGGTTCTTTAGTAGGACCTGGAGCTGAACTTGCAGGAGGTGTAGTACCAGGATCGATTGAAGCTTACATGTCACCTTATCAACAGCAGGTGATCAATGCACAGATGGAAGAATTTGATAGACAAGCTGCTATTAACAGACAAGGAATTAGAGATGCAGCAATTGGAGCTGGAGCTTTTGGTGGTGGAAGAGAAGGTGTACAATTAGCTGAGTACCAAAGAGGTAGTGATATGAATAGAAATTTACTTCAAGGACAATTATTACAACAAGGATTTACAGATGCTGCGCAAAGAAGAGCAGCCGACTTACAAGCTCAACAAGGTTTAGGAACTTACCAACAAGCAATGGGACAAGCTCAACAAGCTTACGAACAAGCAGGATTAGATGCAACACAAATTGCAGCTAGAGAAGCAGAGTTTGCTCCATTCACACAATTAGGTTTAGTGGGTCAACAACTAGCACAAATTCAACCAGGAGCATTCCCGACTCAAACAGTCGGATATGCACCACCAGCAGCTCCAGCAAGTCCTATGTCCCAATTCTTAACAGGTGCTGCAGGCGGCGCTGGAATTATGGGTAAATTAGGATTGTTCGGATAATGAGTAGAATATTAAGAAGACCAATGTTTCGTGGGGGACCTGTATCCAGTTATGGAACGGGGATCGCTGCGCCTTTAGTACCAGGTTATAGAAGTGGTGGAAGAATTGCACCTGATGGAAGAATGAAATTTGATATAGCTGGTATAGTTAGTCCAAGTATGGCTAGTGAATATGCTAGAGGTCAAGGAACGCTCGGTTCAAAAGCTTCAGGTCAAACAACAGGTGGTGGTATTCTTTCGCAAGCTATGAATAAAATAAGAAATGTTCCTTATTTAGGAAGACTTATTCCAGCGGCGGGAGGAACATTAGCTAAATATAGTCCTTATGCATTAGCAGCCGGAGCGGGCATCGGAATTGGGGAAGTAACAGATTGGATAACAAAAGCTACAGATACACCAGAAGCATATGCTTATAGAAAACAAGCCGTAAGAGATGATCCTTGGGCTTATCACGAAACAGATTTAGAAGTAGATGAAGAAGGTAATATGACTAGTCGTGGTGCTATCATTGATGAAAAAATAAAAGAATTAGATGTAGGTGAAAAACCAGGATTCTTTCCACGAGGTGGAATAGATAAATGGTATGCAGATAGAAATATTAATCCAGAAACAGGCACAGAAATTAAAACAGAAAAAAGCGATCCGGAATTTAAACCAACAGTGGTAAATAATGAAACCGGCGAATCAGAAGAAACACCAGAATTAACAGCTAAAGAAATGGTAGCAGAAAACAAAGAATTATTCCGTGATTTATTAGGCTATGACAAAGCAAAAGGTCAGGATATTTCTGAAATGTTATTAGGATTTGCAGGTGCTGAAGGTGATGACACTTGGTCTAAAGCTAAATCGTTCTTTAGAGATGAAGCTAAACGTCCAGGTAAAGCTCAAAAAATTGATGAGACTGCAGCAGCATTAGCTATTAACGATTACGTAGCTGGTAAGAGATCAAAAGAAAATATAAAACAATTAAAGGCGATAGAAGATTATAAACCAAAAGCTAAATTAAAAGCAACTATGCCAAATAAAGATGATACAGCTCAAGTAGCTCTATATAAAATTGCTGCTCTTAACGACAGTAAAATAGGTAGTGATACAACTCTAAAACAATTTATAAAATTAAAAACAGGTGAAGATGTTTTTAGAATTGACGGTATTAAAATGGATGATATAGAAAATCCAAAAAAACAAAAGAAATTAAAAATTGGTTATAATATTATAGAAGAAGATGGTGTTAAAAATATTGTTAAATGGGACGGCACTACTGTAGATATCTTAACACTTGAAGAAATTTGGTCTAAAACATAGGAGTAACCAATGGCTACCCTAGCAGAATGGAAAGCAAAAAATCAAATTACTGACACCGGTGGTGGTGATAGTATGGAATGGTTCGGAGGCGAAGACGCTGGCTGGGCTCGTTCAATGGCCGCAGCAATCCCTTCTGGTTTTCTTAAAATCTTTGAAGGAGCTGCAACATTAGGTGCAGCCCTATTAGATTTAGGTGTAGATAAAGATAGAGTAGAAGCAGTCGAACAATACTTTGCGGACATCAATCCTTTTGATGAAGCAGCTGCTGCAACTGGTATTGGAAAAATCACAGAACTTATAGTTAACATTGGAGTCCCTGGTGGTCTTGCATTTAAAGCAGCCAGTGGATTAGGTAAAGCTACAATCGCTGCGCAAAAAGCTGGTAAATATATAAAACCCGCAGAGAAAGCTAGAAGATTTGGACAAGGAATGCTTGGAGCGGGGGCGGCTGAAGGAATTTTTGTAGGTGATGTAGAAGACGCAGGAACTTTTGGTGATTGGTTAGGTGGACCTACTCAATTAGAAAGAGATGCGGATGCAGAATTATTAAACAGATTAAAATTTGGTATTGAAGGTGCAGCTTTTACTGGAGCCTTCGGTGCTGCAGCAAAACTAGTTGGCAAAATGAGAGGTGCCGCAGGTACAAGTAAAGCCATTACAGGTAAAACAGATATACAAAGAACATTTAATAAAGGTGTTGATAGATTAAGTAGCTGGTTCCGATCAAGAGGAATGTTACCTCAAGAAGGTTATGACATTCATATGAAAAGAGTAGGAGCTGAAGCTAAAGATACTTTAGTTGCTGAAACAGCCATGAGAGATATTGATAGTATTGCGGACAGAATTACTAAGGGATACAAAAAAGTAGCTGTAGATAAAATTGATAAAAAAGTAGTAAAGGATGACATCCTTAAAGAAATGAACGACGTATTAATGTCTGGTTCTGCTACTAATGGAAAAATAAAACCACTCTTTGGTTTTGTAGATGAATTTAAAATTGACCCTAAGACAGGAAGACCTGGAACAGATCCAAAATTTAAAACAGGAAAACAACTTTACAATGTAGAAATAGATTCAATGGATCCTAAAAAAGTTGCATCTTTAAGAAAACTTTTAAAAGAAAAATATAAAGCTAGCCCAGAAGATATAAATGATCTGCTTGGACACTTTGTAACAATGAGAGGTAAATGGGGTGAATTATTTACTTCAATGGGAAGAAGATTAAATGTTGACGGTGTAAAACAATTTGAAGAAATGCTTCCTAAATATCTTAACGATGTATTAGATAGAGGCTACGATGTGTTTAAAAATAACAGAGGACAATTAACTGTTGCTAAAAATTATCCTCCAACTAAAGCTGTTATTACTGAAGCTATTAAAGATTTTAAAAGAGTAGCAGCGCTTAAAGGTTTAGAACTTTCTGATGAATTAGCGGAACAAATGGTAGGAGAAGTATGGAGAGGAGCAACTTTAACTCCAGGTTTTAAACTAGGTGTAAGAGAACCAGCTCAAGTAAGATTTAAAAGTTTACCAGATTTTATGCAACAATCTCTTGTAAATAAAAATATAAAAGTATGGGAGCAATCTTCTTCTAATCTGGCGGAACTTACAGGCGTAGCCAAACCTATTATTCAAAAATTATTAGGTAAAGCTCAAAACCCTATGTCTACTATTTTAGAAGGAACTAATAATCTTTCTGCACAAATAAGAAGTAATGAATTTTTTGACAATTTAATTTTAAAAAACAACTCACTTAAAAAAAGATACGATGAATGGTTAAATGGAGGTCGAGTAGGACCTGAACCAAGAATTCCTTTTTTATATAATAACACAGGAGAAGCTAGAAAATATGCAGGCGGAGTAGCCGATGATTTTAAAATGATTGGTGGTGAAGCTCCAGAAGCAGCACAAGCAATTAAAGTAGATAAATGGTTAGACCCTGTTCCTAAAAAAATGTTTCCTGAAGGAGCTTTAAAAGACATAGATACAACTAGAGTAATGGCGGAAGCCGCAGAAGAAGTAGAGCAAATTATTAATCCTTTAAATGGAAAAGTTGCTTTAACTGATTATGCTGAAGGATTTATGAAGACACAAAACTCTTCTAAAAGTATTCCAACTCAGCTTTATAATAATTTAATTTTATATCCTAAAGGAATGTCACAAATGGCTAAAACAATTTTAGCTCCATTCACTCACGTTAGAAACTTTATCAGTGCTGCAGCTTTTGCTGGCGCTAATGGTATCTTACCTTTTGGTAATACAGCCGATGTAAAAGCAGCGTGGAATGCTTTACAAGTTGCTGGACCAGGCACTAGAAAATCAAATCAATTCTATCAAGAACTATTAGATCTTGGAGTAGTAAACTCGCAAGTTCAGTTAGGAGATTTAAGAAGACTATTAGAAGATGTAGATTTTGGTGGAGTATTAAACAGATTAAATAGTGACTATGGTTTAAACAGATTACTTAAAAGATTAAATAGAATTAAAAAAGGTGCACAAGATGCATACACAGCTGAAGATGATTTCTGGAAAATTTTTACTTTTCTAGGTGAAAAGTCTAGATTAAAAACTGCTTATGAAAATGCTGGTTTAAAATTAGGACAAGAATTTATTGATGCTAATGGAGCTAAACAAATTTTTAATGATGAATATTTAAAAAGAGCTTCTGCTGATTTAGTTAAAAACAATGTACCAAACTATGCAATGGTATCGGAGTTTGTTAAAGGATTAAGAAAACTTCCGGTAGGAAACTTTGTAGCTTTCCCTGCAGAAATTATTAGAACAAGTGCAAACATTGTTGAAACAGCTTTAAAAGAAATTAATTACTCAACAGTTATTAATGGTAAGACTGTTAATCCATTGAGAGGTAGAGGTGTTCAAAGATTAACTGGGATGGCTTTAACTACAGCAGCATTACCAATTGGAACAGTTGCAGCAGCACAAGCTATCTATGACATTGCTGATGATGAGATTGATGCAATGAGAAGATACGTTGCTGACTGGTCAAAAAATTCTGTGCTAGTTCCTTTTAAAGATGAAGATGGAAAACTATCTTACATAGATTTCTCTCACTTAAATGCTTACGATACTGTTACAAGACCAATTCAAACAATAGTAAACGCAGTTAATGAAGGTAGAGCAGACGAAGATGGATTAGTTGATGATTTTATTTTAGGTTTAATTGAATCAACAAAAGAATTAGGACAACCTTTTATTAGTGAATCTATTTGGACTGAAGCATTACAAGATGTCTCTCCTATTTTAGGAAGAGGTGGAAAAGATGCAACAGGTAGAGCAATTTGGAATCCTGAAGATTCTTTAGGTGATAAAATGTATAAAGCAGTCGGTCACTTAGTAGAAGCCCAAGCCCCATTAAACTGGAAACAAATGGAAAGACTAGGTCTATCTATATTTCCTGCAGACAGTCAAGGAAGATTTGATGAAAGAGGAAATGAATATCAATTTGGTAATGAGCTAGCAGGTATTGCTGGAATGAGAAGAGTAGAAGTTAATCCAGAAAAATCTTTTAACTACAAAGTTACTGATTACAAAAAAGGAATTAGAAATTCTAGAAATTTATTTACAGCAGCTACTTTAAAAGGTGGACCAATTACACCTGCAGATATGATAGATGCTTACATCAACGCTAATAGAGCTTTGTATGGAGTGAATAGAGAACTGTATCAAGACATCGAAGCAGCTCAAATATTAGGAATGTCAACAGATGCTATTGATACTAACATGGAAAATAGAGGTGAAAGAAGAGCATTTAATTCTTTAATCGAAGGAGAGTTTAGACCCTTAACTATTTCAAAAGATGTTAGAGAGCTTTTTGAAATTAAAGCATCTCAATTAGGAATGGCTAATCCTTATGAAGCAGCCGAAGATGTAATGGATAGAATTAAAGAAGTGTTAGAAACAGTCCCATTAGACGGGGACTTCTTTCCTGATTTAGAAAATCCATTTAGACAAGTACCTGGTGTTGAAGCTATCACCAGCGCTATAAATACTACTCAACTGCCCCCACTACCAGATCCAACCGCAGCTACCGGCGCTCAATTTGGTGGTAATGTATTGACTGGAGCAACTGAAGCTGATAGGTTCGCCGCTTTATTTCCTGGTGATACAACAGGTCAGCTGGCAGCTAATAGAAGAGCCAAAAGAAACCAAATTAACCAGACAACAAATAGGAATACATTAGTATAATGGGAATGAAACCTAAAACAACAAGAGAACATATTATATCCCTGTATGGACACATATCGGGAGTTAAAAAGAATTTATCACACGTACACGAAGACGTAGAAAATTTGGGCGGTAAGATAGATAAAGTCTATTGGGTTCTTTTGACTGTGGCGGGTACTGCAGTAATCTTCGTTGCAGAAAGGCTAATCTCATGAAGCTTAGCCAAAACTTTTCATTAAGAGAGCTTACTAAATCGCAGACCGCGGAGCGTAAAGGTATCTCTAATGAACCATCAGAAGAACACGTAGAAAATTTAAAATTACTTTGTACAAAAGTTTTACAACCTATTCGTGATGAATGGGGAGTAGTTAGCATCTCATCGGGCTATCGCTCACCTGCGCTTTGCGAAGCTTTGGGTAGCAAAAGTACCAGCCAACATGCAAAGGGCCAGGCGGCTGACTTCGAATGTTATGGAGTAGATAATCATGAATTATTTAACTGGGTGGTTGAGAACCTAGAGTATGACCAAGCAATTTTAGAATTTTACACTGGGGACCCGGATAGCGGGTGGCTCCATGTGTCCTACAATGAAGACGGCAACCGCAAACAAACCTTAAGAGCATTTCGTAACGACGCTGGCAAGACACAGTACGAACAGATTTAGTTATGAAAAACAGTTTGTTGGTGCACAAGCATCTAATCATACGTGCTGAAGCCATCAGACCTCCGGTAGATGAAGAGCAACTTCAAAATTGGTTAATAGAATTTATTGAATCCATCAACATGAAAATCATGATGGGTCCCTATGTTAAGTATTGTAATATGAAAGGTAACAGAGGCATTACCGGTGTTGCAGTTATAGAAACTTCTCACATAGTGATGCACGTTTGGGATGAACCTAACCCAGCACTAATGCAATTCGATGTTTATTCTTGTGGAGATTTTAATCATACAGACATCTGTAAAAAAATTATGGAAGATTTTGACATTCACAAAATAGAATACAAATATTTGAATCGCGAAACTGGATTACAAGATATATAAATCCAATTTTTATTTTTCGGAAAAATTAGTTCGTCCTAGAAAATCCCACTTATTTACAGATACATCCAAAAAAATCACCACTACCATCATTCATAATATGAGCATTTAATGGGGGTTCATAATATGTACTTAATTTTATTCTTAAAATTTCACACAGCTGAAAACAATCAACTTCCGCAACTAATTTTATATCCCCTATTAATTCTTTAGTTACAGGAACTAAATGATACAGTCCATCTGTTAAAATAATTAAATCCATTCCTTTAATTCTTCTCCCATAATAGCAGAAGCTATATTAATTTTTTTACGTAAAGCTTTAACAATTTTTTCATCAACCGTATCTTTAGTTATAAGATCAACATATGTTACAGATTTTTTCTGCCCAATTCTATGTGCCCTGTCTTCTGATTGTAATCTTTTTTCTAAATCATAACCATTAGAATAATAAATAACATTATGGGCTGCAGTTAAAGTAATTCCATATCCACCAGTTTGTGGATTACCTACAAAGAATCTTACAGAAGATTTTGGATCCTGGAATTTCTCAATATTTTTCTGCCTCTTTTTTGACTCAATTGCGCCATAATATTCCACAATTGAATCTTCGCCATATTCATCACTAATAGCATTAACAATCTGTTTAATATCATAAACATAGTTAGCCCAAATAATAACTTTTCCTTCCATTTCATCAAGCACGTCTAGCAATTCTGTCATTCTATTATTTTTAAATTCCTGAATAGAGCCATCATCTGCCGTAAAATGGCCACAAGTTATCTGGTGTAAACGCATTAATTGAGTTAATACATGAGGCGCTGTCGAAATTTTGCCTTTAAGTTGAGCGAGAGCAGCGGATTTCATAGTATAATAAGCTTTCTTTTGCTCATCCGTTAGTTCAAGCTCTCTTTTCATATATATTTTTTTAGGTAAATCTAGGCAATCTTCTTTTAAAACCCTATAAGAAAATGGCTTTAATAGTTCAGATAATTCATCTAATCTTTGATAACTACCTACAATTTGGACCCTTCTACCACCAAAATTTCTATCAATCATTACTGCATATCTATTTCTAAATGTATAATAAGAAGTAAATCCTAAAAGATGGTCATTTAAAAAAGAACACTGACTATATAAATCAAGAGGAGATTTAGTTACAGGAGAACCAGTTAAAATTCTTCTATATTTAGCTAATTTGCCTAGTCTTAAAATACTTTGAGTTCTTTTAGCTTTTGGATTTTTAATAGTTGTGGATTCATCTACAGCCATCAAAGTTTTATGGCATTTTAAAAACTTATCCGCAAACTCTACACCTTTTTTAGTTGAAAGAGCCTCAACATTCATAAGAAGGATGTGAAGGTCGAAGTCTTGTTTAAATAATTGTTGGTACTCTTTATCCTTTGTTTTTGATGTTAAAGCAGTCCATAGTACCGTTTTATGATCGATATGACTAGGTAAATGTTTTGGAATTTCTTGCGATAACCAGTTTCTATATACACCTTTTGGTGCTATAATAAGCGCCGCATTTACTTTCCCTTTATCATAAAGCATCGCTAGATTATCTATCAATACTTTAGTTTTACCTGTCCCCATCTCCATAAAATAGCCATATTCATCTTTTCGCCACGATTTTTCTAACGCAGTTAATTGATGTTGATAAGGCTTAACCTTAAATTTATAGTTCATATTTTTTTCTACTTTCTTTGTTGACAAACATATAAACATTATTATATAAGATGTCAAGAAGTAAGAAATGAAAAATAAAATATTTGAATTATATAAACCGACTTCATTGGAGTCATTTCTTAAGTTTCATAAGGAGAACCCTGTGGAACGATTTGTTTATGTGATTCAGCAACCAGCGCCTAATATAAATATATTAAGTGCGTCTGATTATGGTTATCTTGTAATTTGCTTACCCAATAGGGACCAAGCAATTTTATCAACTGCACCTTATGTGCAGAAAATGAGAAAAAATTTACAAGACATTCGCAAGCAAGATTATTTACTTGCAGTGGGTGATCCAACTATTATTGCATTGTCTGCTATAATAGCAAGTGAGCAAACCAACGGACAATTTAATATGTTGAAATGGGACAAACGAGAATATCGATACTATCCATTAGAATTCGATATATTTCAGAAAGGATAACATGAGTAAAACAAAAATAAAAACTTTTACAGGAAGCGGTAGTTTCAATGTAAGAGATGAGATGCTAAAAGATTCGGATGATCTTTTAGACAGTGTTGAGGTAACAAACTTAGCTGATGAATGTCAAAAATTAAAAGATACAGAAGACATGATTAAATCAGCAGAAAAGCATTTGCAGGATTTGAAAGCCAAAGCTGATGATATTGGATCAAGAGTGATTCCAGAATTATTAGCCGAGCAAGGTTTAACATCGCTTAAACTAGCTGATGGTTCTTCAGTTTCTGTTAAAAAAGAATATAGATGTACTCTTCCTAAAGATGAATCAAGAAGAGAACAATGCTATAACTGGCTTCGAGACAACCAGTTGGGAGATATTATTAAAAATAATGTTTCTGTAACTTTTGGTCGTGGAGAAGATGACAAGGCACGGCAATTGCTGGACCTTGCGGTAGCCAATGGATTTGAGCCAAGTCAGAAATCTGACGTGTCTTGGAATACGTTGACTGCCCTATTTAGGGAGCGTATCGAGTCCGGGCTCGATATGCCTTCCGATGTCTTTAGTACGTGGATTAAAGACAAAACTAAAATAACTCGGAAATAATGGAGGATGTATAATGGCTAATGAAATAAAAGCTAAAACAAACGGATCAGTTTCGTTATTCGGAAATGATCTCTCTAAAGGTTTTGAGAATATGACGCAGGATGATCTTGCGTTACCATTCCTTAGAATCTTAGGACAGCTATCACCTCAAGTAACACAAGGTGATGCAAAGTATATAGAGATTGCCAAACCAGGCAACATCTATAATACTGTTACCAACGACTTGTTCGATGGTAAGAAAGGTATCAAGGTTATTCCTTGCTACTACAAAAAAGATTATCCTGAATGGTCAGATAGAGGGGATGGTCCAGGTGCGCCTGTGGCAATTCATCTACCGAACAGTCCGGTAATCGCAACAGGTAAGAGAGACGGTTCTAAAATTAGATTACCTAATGGTAATTATTTAGAGGAAACGGCTTCTTACTATGTGATGGTTGAGTCTATAACAGGAGCTTATACTCCTGCGTTGATTACTATGAAATCAACTCAACTAAATGTCAGTAAAAAATGGAATTCTATGATGAAAACCATACAAATACCTGACGGAAAGGGTGGATTTGCTATTCCACCTATGCATGGGGTTGTTTATAACCTTTCATCTACACTACAAAAGAACGACAAAGGTTCTTGGTATGGATGGGTTGTAACAATGGACCGTATACTAGATCAAGCTGATAAGGCTTTGTATTTAAGTGCAAAGGATTTTAGAGGCAATGTATCTAAAGGAAACGTGCAAACAAAAGCAGATGTGGAAGAGACATCTAGTACGGGGACACCGTACTAAATAGTTTAAGGGCCCAATGGATTAATGTGGGCAGTTATGAATTTGGGCCCTTTACTTTTAGAAGGAAGAAATGTATATGAACAAATTCAAAGAAATCTTTAGTGGATTAACAATAGCATATGGACAATATCAAAAGGGAGATCGTGGATCTAACGGCAAACTTAAGGGCAAAGCTTTTATTGTTAGAAAAAACGTTACTGATCAATTATGGCAAGATCACCTCGATGGTAAACCACCTGCTTTGGGGATCATCCCTATTACTGAAGATAGCAATTGTAGGTGGGGGTGTATTGATATTGACGAATATAACTTTAACCATCTTAGCCTCATTAAAAGTATTAGGAAGTTAAAACTTCCACTTATTGTATGCCGTTCTAAATCAGGCGGTGCTCACGTATTTTTATTTACCAAAGAATTAATTCCAGCATCTTTAATGCAATCTAAATTAAAAAAGATTGCCAAAACTTTAGGACATGAAGGTTGTGAAATCTTCCCTAAACAAACAGAAATACTTGTGGAACGTGGGGACACAGGTAATTTCTTAAATTTACCCTACTTTAATGGAACGAAAGGATTGCGTTATGCTTTCAACGATAATGGCTCCGCTGCTTCACTTGAGGAATTTTATAAGCTCTATGATCTTCTGGCTTGCAGAAGGGAAGAGGTGGAGAAAATTGAAGTCGAAGAGAAAGAAGTAGAAGAAGCATTTCCTCTAGGACCTCCTTGTCTAAATCAATTAGCCAAGGAAGGTTTTGGAGAAGGCGCAAGAAATAATGCATTATTTAATATTGCAGTTTATTATAAACAAGCAAAACCAGATTCTTGGGAAGATGAATTAGTAAAAGCAAATCAAAAATTTATGGAACCACCACTAAGTAATAGTGAGGTTCAACAATTAATTAAATCAGTAAGTAGAAAAGGTTATGACAAATATAGATGTAAAGACGCGCCAATCAATGCCGTCTGTCAATCTAGATTGTGTAGAACTAAACGATTCGGTGTAGGTTATGGCGAAGAACAAATGCCACTGTTAGGTAATCTAACAAAATACACTTCTACTCCACCACAATGGTTTTTAGATGTCGGTGAATCGCGGATCGAATTAAAAACAGAACAACTTTATAGCTCTACGTTATTTGCGTTAGCATGTTTAGATCAAGCTAACCTGGTAGTACCAGTACCAAAACCAAAAGATTGGAAAGAATTATTTTTAAAACCTTTAATGAATAATTTACAAGAAGTAGAACCTTTAGAATCTTTAGATCCAACAAATGAATTAACTTCTTTATTGCAAGATTGGACAACCAATAGACAATCAGCACGAACAATGGATGATATATTTAATAAACTTCCATACACAGATGACAACAGAGATTACACTTATTTTAGAATGGAAGACTTTTATAATTTCTGTAAACGAAACCATTGGGAAATGGATAAAGTTAAAACTGGAAATTTATTAAAACGATTAGAAGATATATTTGTAGAAGAGGAAAGAGTCCGAGTTAAGAATCAACAACCAAGATTAATTAAAATTAAAGCAATGAAAAAAATTGAAGCAAGTGTGTCTGCAACTAAATATCAAGAGGAGGATTTTTGATAAACCCTTGGTCTGAAGAAGCTAGAAAAAGAGCTAGAAAAAGATGGAGAAAAAGTCCTAAAGGCAGAGCCTGGGATAAAGCTTACTATCAAAGACCTGAAGTTAAAGCGAGAAGACATGAATATTATATTAAACGATTAATTAAACAAGCACATGAAGACAATAATACTAGGACCACCGGGAACAGGTAAGACTACTACTTTATTAAATTTAGTAGATGAATTTATTAAAGATGGAGTAAGACCTAAACAAATTGGATACTTTTCTTTCACAAAGAAAGCAGCAACAGAAGCGGCCACTAGAGCTGCAGATAAATTTGGATTAGATATAGAAAATGATTTAACTTTTTTTAGAACTTTACATTCTTATGCTTTTAATCAATTAGGAGTTACTAAAGAAAAAATGATGGGTCCTCTAGAATATAAAGAGTTTGGTATTAAATGTGGTATTCCAATTAAAACAGCTAAATTTTCTACTGATGATGGAACATTTAATTCGGACAATGAATATTTAACTATTATTAATACAGCTAGAGTTAAGAGAATGGATCTATTGGAATATTATGATTCAAGGCAAAACATTCTAGATATAGAACGAAACACTTTATTTTTATTAGCAGAAGAATTAGAAAAATTTAAAAAAGAAAAAGGATTAAAAGACTTTACAGATTTATTAGAAGATTTTTTAGAAAAAGAAACAACTAAAAAATTTGAAGTATTGTTTATTGATGAAGCACAAGACTTATCTTTATTACAATGGGATATGGTAAGAAAAATTTGGGAGAATGCAAATAAAACTTACATTGCAGGCGATGACGATCAGGCTATTTTTAAATGGGCAGGTGCAGATGTAGACCATTTTATTGCACTAAAAGAAGAAGTAGATGATATTAAAACTTTAGATCAATCATATCGAATACCTGGAGGACCTATACATGAACTTTCTCAAAAAATTATAAATAAAATTCAAAACAGATTTGATAAATCTTATAAACCTAGAGATGAAATAGGAATTTTAAAAAGATATTCGGATATTACGCAGGTCAATATGTCGGAAGGAAATTGGTTAATACTTTCTTCTGCTAATCATTTTTTAGAAGATGCTAAAGATTTATGTGAGATTCAAGGATGGTATTATCAATACCGAGGAATAAATTCTGTACCTTTAAAATTATTATTAGCTTTAAATAATTGGGAAGCTTGGCGTAAAGGTGCTCATTTAAATCATTTAGAAATTAAAAATATTTATGAATATTTAGGATCAAATGTATTACCTGGATTTAAAAAAGGTAAAACTTTACATTCTGAAGAAAAATATACCCTTCAAAAATGCAAGGAAAATCACGGTTTATTCACTGATAAGGTGTGGTTCGAAGCATTTGAAGGACTTGATCCAATTACTGAGACCTATATAAGAAACATGAGAGCGAATGGAGAAAAGATAAATAAAAATCCAAGAATAATAATGTCAACAATACACGGTGCGAAGGGAGGTGAAGCAGATAAAGTTCTATTAATGCAGGATTTAACCAATGCAGCGTTAGAAACTTTTAGTCATGATCCAGATGAACTACATAGATTATTTTATACCGGTGCGACGAGAGCGAAGCGTGAATTGCATGTATTAGATCCTAAAAATTTTGATAGGGCTTACATATTATGAGTGTTTGGAATAAACAAATTGGTGGAAAACATTATCAAAATTTTTCCATTCAGCCAAGTAAATTTGTGGTAGAGAATAAGTTGCTTTTTCCAGAAGGTTGCGCTATAAAATATATATGTCGTCATCCCTTTAAAGGTGGAAAAGAAGACTTGCTTAAAGCAATTCACTTTATAGAAATGATGATTGAAAGGGATTACCCCAGTCCTACTAAAGACGAAAAAATTAAAACTAACTATTGGGGAATATTGAGGAGAGACAAGTGAGAACGATTCAACAACCTTTATTTACACCAGAAACTGAATGGGTAATGCCCGAAGAATTAAAAAATTTAAAAGGAGCTAAAGAAATTGCAATAGACTTAGAAACATATGATCCAAATTTAAAAGAATCAGGATCAGGAAATGTTGTAGGGAAAGGTCACATTGCAGGCGTTGCTGTCGCTGTAGAAGGTTGGTGTGGATATTATCCTATTCAACATGAACAAGGTGGCAATATGGATAGGACATTAGTAATAGATTGGCTTAAAGATTTATGTAAGCAAGACTATACTACATTTATTTTTCATAACGCAATGTATGATGTGTGTTGGTTAAGAGCTGCCGGTGTTAAAATTAAAGGAAAAATTGTTGACACCATGATAGCAGCCAGTTTAATTGATGAGAATAGATTATCTTATCGATTAGATGTTTTAGCCAAACACTATGTAGGTTTAGGTAAAGATGAAAAAATTCTTAATGAAGCTGCAAAAGAATATGGGGTAGATCCTAAAAAAGAT
>VTLG01015130.1_pt1 | contig 16091 bp, 17 predicted proteins | sample 4694571 | NCBI WGS metagenome assembly VTLG01 (sample SAMN12604809, study PRJNA352737) | marine metagenome | biome: ENVO:00000447; feature: ENVO:00000209|ENVO:00000569|ENVO:01000036; material: ENVO:00002151; isolation source: viral sequences binned using virsorter ...
GAAATCTAAAACTTCCATAAATTCTTGAACTGTTATAGTAACAACCTAACATTATGCTTGCATATACATTAGATCCACTCGAAAGGTGTTCGTAGCAATACCTCTGACATTTAGCCAACTCATCTCCGTACGACCTATGTTCAAAATCAGTCGCATGATCTCCTACTTCTAATTGAACTCCTGTTAAGTCCCAAGTAGATGCACCAGCAGTTAGCCAAGTTGAAGCCATATCTGGCATTATGTTAGATCCACTATAAGCTGCCCATTGATCTAAAGTTTTGTTATTCGAATAATCTGTTCCATAAAATTGATAAATCCAAAGACTTAGACCAGATCCATTATCGTTATTTATTTGTATGTTTGAATTTCCAGGGATTGTTTTAGTTACTTTTGTCCAAGTATTATTTCCTGATGCTGTAAAACTGAAAACATAGCTTTGTGCAGTTCCATCATCACTCTTTACTTCGAAATAAAATGTTTGATTTGTACTACATCTAAACCAAAAGCTGATTGTTATATCACTTGATGCAGAAGTATAATCCCATCCACTATTTGCAATATCTTGTGCTTCAACTTTATACCTCATAGAAATATAAGTGTTTGCAGCAGCCGTACCAGCTTGTCCTAAAGCTAACCTTGTATAATTTCTAAATCCTTTTTCCCAAGGTCCAGTATCAGACGAACTTAAAGATTGTTGAGATGCTGTGACTGTACCAGCACTATGATTACCAAAACCCCATCTCCATCTATCTGCTCCATAAGCAGGGTGAGATGTTGATGAACTGTATCTTTGGGCAATTCCCATCCCTCCGTTGATTAATATATTTCTATTACTTCTATTAGTTATATTCGCTGTACATGTTCCATCGTTAGCCAACGTGATCGCATCACTTGATGCACTTAGTCCCTGTAATGCTGATACTTTTAATTTACTCATGGTTTTGGATTGTCTGATTTTACTTTAGCAATAGTATCTTTCCATATAGTTGTTCCATTTACCTGATCCCAATATTGCATATCTAACTGATCTTTCCATGTAGGGTATTCAGTTTCTCTATCTCTTTGATATTTTTTAGCTGCGTACTCATCGTCTATTGCTTTGCGAGCAGTCGTTACTTTAGCGTTATCAAGAGTTATTTTACTTCCATCTTCTTTTAAAACTCCAAAATCATCATTTATTACGGCTGCCTCTGGATAAGCTTTTGCAATTGCATCATGATCTAATTTACTCATTAACCTGCTACCTCCATTAGTGTCATAAAAGATTTTGCATTATATTGTGTAATTATACTTGTACTCGCAGTATATGCCTTCTGCATGGTTTTATAGGTTACAGCAGATGTTGTATTTGGAGAATCTAGAAGGTGTTGAGTTAAGACATCATAAACATATTGAGAAGTAGTATCGCCAAATTCCGCATACAACATATAATTAGCATTGTCAGTAATAGCAGTTGTCGTACTAGATACTGTTCTATAAAGTTGTATTGCAGCTGACGTGGCTGTGTCACCAGACCTATTCATTCTGAAACCTTGTGAATACATTACCAAAATTTTATTTGAAGCACTACTAGGAGTTATAGTTGCTGTTAAACCAGAATCTGCATAAGTAGTTGCTGTAACAGTCGTTGCTGTGTTGTAACTAGAATGTACTACTTGAATAATATTCCCTGTTTTTGGATTCGTAGTCGTTAACATCTCTCCATCTGCATTTCCTGGAACTGTAATAGTTCTATTGGCAGCAGGGTTAGACGAAGGAGCAGATATTATGACCCCATTCCCACCGCTATGTAATAACTTAAGTGAGCTCATGGTTTTGGATACTTGTCTTTTGTTTCTTTGATTTTAGCCTTCCAAGCATCTATGCCTGAATGATAAATCAAATCCAACTGGTCGACCACAGAAGGATATTCGGCTGCTCTTTTCGGTCTATAGTCATTATTTAACTCAACCCTTGCAGCATCTATTTTTGATTGAACAAGTGTTATCTTTGTTCCATCTGCTTTAAAAGCACCTGTTTCATCATTGATGTAACTAGCATCAGGATATGCTTTTCGTATTGCTTCGTGATCTAATGCCATTATCCTGCTACCTCCATTAATACAATTCTGCTAATATTATTTCCTGTACTGTTTATTTGAGCATATACATTTCCAGATTGGTTTGCACTTTTTGCATTCATTCTTATTTTATAAGTAAATGAACTTGTTGTACTTGGAGAATGTAAAAAATTAATTGGATGTTTACCACCTAATACATACATTTCGTTATATCTATAACCTTGTGTTGAAGCAGTAGCTCCATCTAAAATATTATTACTACCATCACAAATAGCAAAGTTCCACTCTGCACTTCCATGACCAATACTTATATAATATGAAAGATAACCAGTTACAAGTATTTTGTTAGAACTACTTGAAGGTGTTATTGAAGCAGATAGACCTGTATCAACAAAAGCATCTGAAGAAAATCCTTGAGAAACTCCAGTTGAAGCACTTGAAGTTACAACTTGAAGAATGGCTCCAGCACCTCTTTTAGCTGAGGTTACTGCTCCAGCAGCAAGCATATCTGTATCTACTATTCCGTCAGGCAAACCTCCGACAGCTACACCGCTAATAACATTTGTAGATCCGTTTATTACTATTGCCATAATTTACCTCCTAGACAATAACATAGCGTGAACCTGATGGAATTGTAACCGTTACTCCATTTGCTATTGTTATATCACCTGCACTTAAACCTGACTTGTTCGTAGTCATAGTGTAATTATTTGAAATTGTTAGAGCATTTTCTGTTACGCAACCATCAGCTTTTTGTGACGAAACTCCTGTTAATGCTGATCCGTCTATAGCAGGTAAAGCACCTGTTAATGCTGATGAAGGTAAATTGGTTAAGCTCGCACCAGATCCACTAAATACAGTCGCAGCTAATGTACCTGAAGAAGAATTAAATGTAAGGTTCGATCCAGACTTTAATGCTAAATCTCCTGTCGCTGCTGTTGCGAACAGAGGGAAACAAGTAGTATCGGAACTCTCGTCTGCAATCGTGGAAGTACTCGCATTGCCAACTGCAATTTGAGTGCCCATATTAACAATGAAATATGTAGCACCACTAGGAGGAGCAGCGTCAAAAATAATATCTGTACCACTAACAACATATCCATCTGTCATATCTCCCTGTCCAGTTCCATCATTAGGCTGTTGCATTACACCATTAATGGATACTCTTAAAATCTCTGCATTAGAAGGTGTTACTGCATCACTTGTTCCCTTAGTAACTAATTTGAATCTATAGGCAGAACCATTGAAACTAGCAGAACCTCCACCTGTTCCAGAAGATGATGCAATATCTAATAAATCTGCTGCTCCTGTTGCACCTCCACCAATCTCACCCCAAGAACCACTTTGGTATCCTTCAAACTTACCAGTAGTTGAGTTATATCTGAAATCACCGTTAGAAGGAGATCCATCTCTCTGTCCTGTAGTACCAACAGGAACTCGGACAGATGACGTATAGTTATGAGTTACTTTTCCTGTAAATGTTCCGCCTGTGTCTGGGATACCACCTGAATCTGTTGCCCACTCTAAATTAGTTGGAGTTGAAGCATTAGCTTTAAGTATCTGGTTCGCTGTAGGTGCTGCTGCTGGTAACGAAACAGTATAACTAGCTTCACTACCTTTATCAGTTGCACCTTTAATTCCTACATAAGCAGAACCATTGGAATCTGCCTCATATAACCTGACTTCTTTGGCATTATCAACAGCAAGATTATCTGTAGTTGTTATTGCTCCAGAAGCTAATGAAGTAAGCGTTCCAACAGAAGTAAGACTTGAAGTGACGACTGTACTCTTTAACTCTGTTCCTGTTAAAGTTCCTGCTGCTGCGGTGACTGTAATAGCAGAAGATCCATTAAATGACACTCCATTAATATTTCTAGCAGTAGCTAAAACCGTTGCTGTAGCAGCGTTACCAGAAGTGTCCTGACTTCCTGCTGAGTTAACACCTGGTAAATCAATATTTGCTGTACCGTCAAAAGAAACTCCTCCAATATTTCTTGCAGTTTCTAATGCAGTAGCAGTTGCAGCATTACCAGTACAAGAACCAGACGAACCAGAAGCATTACCAGTTACGTTTCCAGTTAATGCACCTGCAAAACTTGTAGAGGTAAGAAGTCCAGAGGAAGGATTATAAGTTAAGCCTGTATCAGTTTCAGCACCCTGAGTTCCAGTAGCTCCATCAACAAACAAAGGATAAACTGTTTCATCTGTTGAGTTGTTAGCACTAACAGTAACATTAGTAGCTTCTGTTGCAGTAGCAGAGTTTCCTGTGCAAGACCCTGAAGATCCTGAAGCATTTCCAGTTACATTACCAGTTAAAGCTCCCACAAAACTTGTAGCAGTCAACGCTCCAGATGACGAATTAAAGGTAAGGTTTGTTCCAGTCTTTGGTGGTAAATTACCTGTCTCAGCTGTCACAAATAAGACATTACAAGTAGTATCAGATGACTCATCAGCAACAGTTACATTAGTAGCTATAGAGGACGTACCTGTAAAATTAGTCGCAGATAAAACCTGTGTACCAGCTACTTTTAATACTTTTCCAGAAGCAAGATCAATATGTTCAGAACTCGTCCACGCATCTGTAGAATCTACCCAATTCCAAGTCTTATCTCCATCTGTAGAGTCGACAGTAATACCAGCACCATCTACAGCAGCGTCATTTCCGTTTCCTTTCGCAATTTCAATATTCTTATCTTTTACAGTTAAATTTGTTGTATCTATAGTTGTTGTCGTTCCAGCTACAGTTAAATCCCCTGGAATTGTTACCAAACCAGCAGAACTAATAGTTAAACGGCCAACTCCTCCTGTACTAAGAGTTAATGTGTCCGATCCACCACTAATTCCTGAATTTGTATCAGAACTAAAACTGAAAGCAGGAGCAGAAGCACTTCCGTCAGGTGCTTTACTTAATAAGTTTGCATAAGTAATCTTTTTATTCTTTTCAGCACCAGTTCCACTTTGGTCAACTATTGGCAGCGTATCTGTACTTGCAGGTGCAGTTAAAGCTGTAAATTCTGATATTTTGCGGTTTGTCATAATTTAAAACTTAATTACATACATTAAAGCAGAGTTTTTAACACGAACCTCAGTTCCACCTTGATCTGCAAGAGTTATTCCTGTTGTAGCTGAACTCATTGTAAAAACAGTACCAGGGTATGAACCTGCACCACCATAACTAATTGTTGTTCCTCCAGCAGCAGGGAAAAGTTTTGAATTATCAACCGTGGTTGTGTGAACGTGACCTGGATCTGTAATTGTATGATTATGAGATTTGTTTTGATCTGATTGACTAGAAGCAAATGACCTTCCATCATCTCCAGTTCCAGTTTTTGTATTAGACCAACCTCTTACAAATTGACCTCTAAGATCAGGAAGATTAAAGGTAGAAGATCCATCTCCAGATCCCCATGTTGTTGAAATTGAAGCGAATAAAGCATCATACGTTGATCTGCTAACAGCAGCGCCATTACATTCTAAGTACCCAGAAGGAACAGTAGTTGTAGCTAAATTAAAAACAGAACCAACGGGAACTCCATTAGCAAGTTCTCCCCAAGCTGATCCGTTATATCCTTCAAAACCAGCAGTAGTAGAATTAAATCTTATATCTCCTGTAGCTCCTGTTGGCCTTTGTGCTGTCGTTCCTGCTGGTAATTGTAATGATCCAGTCCCAGACATAACAATATCTCCACCAGATGTAATAGTTCCAGAAAATGTCGGTGCTGCTTTAGTTGCTAATCCTAAATTACTAGCATCTGTTAAATCTCCTAAAGTTAACCAACCATTATTAGCAGAATTTCTAATTTTTAATAAATTATTTGAAGTATCAGCCCAGATCTTATAAGCAACGGTAGTCGAAGGAGCAGAAGATCCACTATTAGATGATTGAATATCACCTAAACAGCTATTTAAGTCTGCTCTAAAAGTCGCCCCTACTGCATTTCCTATGTCGAAATCATGTGTATTACTCATTTATGTAACCTCCTTACCAAAACCTGACGCTGCCCATACAAAAGATCTAGCAACTGCTGAACTTCCATTTTTAAATGTGACTTTAAAACCTGTCCTACTTATATTAGCAAGTTCAAAGAAATCCCCTGATTGTTGAGTTGTTGGAGTCACTACTACTTGAGGTGTATTTTTAAATGGATTAGTGAAAGATACAGTATATTGTGACGATCCAGTAGTAACTGGAGTTGAGATACTTTCTGTCCTTCCTTGTAATTCTAGTGTAGCTCCTAACTCACTTATCGCTATATTTTGGTTAGTGTCACCACTTGTTAATATTGCTTTAAATTGAAAGGCTCTACCTGTAATTAATACATTACTAAATTCTTTATAGGCACTCCAAGTAGGAGAACCAGAAGGATCATCATTAGTAGATCTTACATAGACGGCAGCATTACATTTTGCAGCTTCAGTTACTCCACCAACACCATCAATATATCCCCAACTATCAATTAAATCTGTTCTGTCATCAAATAAACTGTTTAAGATAAAACTACTTGCTTTTAGAGTTTTCCTTAAATTAACGTCATATGGTTGTGTTAAATCTACAGAATTAGCAAAGGCATACTCCCCAGAAGTTTCTGTTGCATTACTTGTAACTACTAATTTCAAGGCATCTAATGTTGCATCATAAACCGTATCAGATTTTGAACCTGTAAAGTTAGCAGTATGCTCATCTATTGTTCCAACAACAAGTCTTTCTGAAGGTGCTGGTAAGGTTGTAGTAATCCTTGTATTATTCCAATCTGAATCTTGTGATCCAGGAGCAGGTGATTGTCTGCCTCCATCATCTTCAAATTTGATTAAATAAGTTCCTTCAAGTAATGGGACTATTTTTTGTGTTTGGTTTCCTGCTGCTGCAACCACAATCTCCTGTGCATCTTGCCATTTCGCAGCACTTGTTAAAGAAGAATGTCTAATTAATGTTTTTCCACCTAATAAAACATCAAGTTCTGTAGCACGATTCCAACTTAATATTGCACTTGATTCATCTATAGGAAGTAGAGTCACACCACTAACATTAGTCGGGGCAGCAGTTTTACCAGCAGCAACAAAAGGATTTAAAGAACTAGGTAAGGTTGATCTAAGACCTGAAGCACTAACGCTATAAACCTCAATCGTATAATCACCAGCAATAGTATCTAAAATTTCATAACTTTTAGCTCCTTCTACAGTTCTAGATACATAATTACCTTGTTCATATCTCCATCTGACGTAAACATTATCAGTAGAAGTAGTCCAACTGACAATGATTTTTACTCTTGCAATGCCAGTATTTTCGTAAATAACTTCTTCTGCCGTTACTCCTGTAGGAGAAGCTGGAGCTACATCTAGATTAGTGACATCTCTAGGAGTAAGAGCAATACCACTCTCTATATGATTATACTTCCCCGAATTATATTGACTCGCAGTAATTACATAATTAGATCTATCCTGTTCCTTAACTTCTAACACTCTCCAAGTAGAAGTCAAAATATCATTTGTTTGATACACCCAAACACTGTTAACATTAGGGGCAGACGAGAAATGTTGTCCTAAATTAATTACATCATCTACGATTGAGGTGACTGTTTTGTTCTCAACACTGCCGTCAGAAAGGACAGCAGATAGAGTAGCCCCTATCTTGTAAGTTAAATCTGTTGTGTTGTCTACCGTTACAGAATTTGTTGTAGCAGCTTGAATACGGCCTCCTCTACGTTCTCCACTTCTTACAGGATCAGCTATCTCAATAATCTGCCCAGGTCTGACGACAACTCCTGCATCTACAGAAGTTGCAAAGGTAACGACCTCACGCTCTACATTTTCCATGTAAAGTAGCCATTTAGCAAGACGATTCGCCTGACCTCTACTTGTACAAGCAAAGGCATTAATGTTTCTAATTACGGTCCCGTACCGAGTCTGGTTTGCAGTATCAATAACTTCCTCGTAATTTATATCTCGTAAATCTAAATCTAAATATTTAGCAACCACTACAGTAGGTCTTGTCTTTTGACTTGCATTTGAGTATGTAAATCCTGGTTCTAATACATTAGCAAGGGTAAACAGATAACTGGAGTCTTTAGGGGCATCCTGTGTAATAGTTAAATTACCTGCTTGATAATATGGCATAGCCCTAAATACAGAACACATCTGATTAATTACGTTATACGCTTCTTGTTGATTTTGAATTGATACATTACAACTAAATCGAGGCTCTGTGTTACCTGTACCCGTTCCGTCATCTATCTGAGCAGAGCAGTAAAGAGATGCTTGATAAAAACTAAATTTATCCAAGTCAGCCTCAACAAGATGAGCACCTAATCCGTACCTAGAAGAAGTTAAAAGGTCATATAAACACCAAGCAGGATCGTTTGTATATTGAGCAGCACCTAATGTGCCATTAAACGTACCAGTATAAGATAAGCTCCCATCTGCTCTTACTGTTGCATTGTGAGGAACTTTTACTTTAGTTCCCTTAACTAAATATTTCCTTGTAGGTATGGAAGTAAATTGTTCGGCATCAACCTTTAACCCGATTAATGCACTGTTAGGGTATGTCCTCTGGTCGTACTTTATTTCTACATAACTATTAAATTGAAATTCATTAGATAATTTAGCTGAACTACTATCAGCGGTAATTCTAGTAACTTTTACATTGACAGGAAAAGCACCATCTAAGTTAATTAAATAGTCTCTAAGGTAAACATCGGGAGTTCTTCCTGTTATAGTTCCTGCATTACCAGACACGACAGTTGAATAAGATCCTCCAGAATATTGAACAGCAATTTCCAATTTAATTTCTGAACCAAAAATGTCCCCTTCACCGCTAATCCTTTGCAAAGCGGGAACAGTAATATTTACCGAGACGGCATCCACATCTGAATCCGTAATCTGTATAACTTTTGGTGTTGCTTGAGGAACGGTAGAAAAACCTGTGCTCTTTGTTGTTGAGACATTTCTAGTTATAGGAATAACTGTTTGGCTAGATGTTCCATTTCTTACCTCATAACTAACATCCTTAAAATTAAACGTACCATCAGCAGCTTGTAGTGGTGTGTTATTTAAAAATATAGATTTTGCACCATCCACTAGCCCTCCTATCTCACCCTCTCCAAGAAGGTCGAGAACTCTAGCAAAACTTTTAGAATCTAAATTGTCTTTAGCTTCAGTAGGAGTTCCGCCTCCACGAACACCACTTTTTCCACCACCACCACCTGATCCAATGATTTTACTCATACTTCCACCTGCTCGTTATCAATAGCAGCCGACACCACAATAGAACCAGTTAGCGTAGTTCCGTATATCACAGGTACGGCTACACCAGCCCGACTTGTATTTTGTATTCCACTAAAATTAAAAGATAGACGAGGATCTTGCTCTCTTTCTGGAATCTTTTCTATGGGAGTAAGCATCTCAGATATTCCAACCAACGCTAAAGCTATACCTATATTACCTGCCATTGCAGCAGCAGCACCCCAACTAACAGCACCCGATGTCGTCCCAAATGCTGCTCCTGACTTACCTAATCCTACACCAGCAGCAGGAGCAAGGATCGCTACTCCTATCAAAGCAGCCCCTAATAAAAATCTTCCAAATCCTCTTCCAGCACCTCCAACAATGGGGATAATTTTTAAATCTTCCTGTCCATTAGGATAGTGTAATTCATCTTCCCCTATCTCCCAATTCCCAACTGCAACTTTATAATGTCTATCAGCCATATGAGCTTCTAATTGAGGAAAATTAACGACTAAAAACCTAATAGCCTGTGCAGCATTACTTACTTCAGCCTCAAAAGTCTTTTGACCTAAGAACTTTGCTAGTTCTCCGTATAGCTTAATTTTACGCAGCATAACGAATCCTCTTACCTGTACATTTTAGCAACCATTCGTCTAATAAATCACGACTTGATAATCTATGTTCTAAATGGTGTAAAACAATCTGTTCTCCTAAGTAAACACCAATATGATTTAATCCGCTACTACAAATTGACATTAATAATAAATCTCCTTTTTCTAAATCTTCTTCCTCTTTTAATTCTCTAAATCCTGTTTTTGCAAAACAACCTGCAAACATTGGATTTTTTATAAAATCATCTGGATCGTTTGGTCTAATCCAGTCTATAAGCTCTATTCCTAATTCTTCTTTATACCAATCTCTACATAGACTCCAACAATCAGTTACACCCCAAACCCATTGTCTCCCAATTAAAGGTGCTTTATATCCGCAAGGTTCACAATAACCCCATTGTTTTAAATTAGGTTGAACAATCCACCATTTAACACCAGATTTTTCACAAGAAACTTTATCCGCTTCACTTGGTTGAGGACTTGTTATTGGATGACTATGAACAACAGCACTGATTTCTCCATATTTATCTTCGGCATTAGCCCAATCATCGGGGTCTAAAATAAATTGATCTTTAGGGTCTACAGCTAAATTTTTACAAGGAATATATTTTTCTTTACCCTTAGCAACAACTAAAAGACCACAAGACTCTCTAGGATCTTCTTTTATTGCGTGTTCAAGTGCTTTATCCCTCCACATTATTAATAAAATGAACCAACACCAGGAAAATCATCAGGCAAAACTTGACGTTTTGGTAATCTCACTCCTTGAAGATCAAAACTGGCAGCAAGCTCAAACTGCACAATATCTCTTGTCTCTATAGTCTTACGGTCCACAAAATATACCTCGTTGGGGAATGTAGCCGTAGGATCTGGTGTCCCGTGAGGATTATCACCCGATTCTTGGATTATATAACTGGCATCTTCCTGTAACAACACACTTCCAGTTTCTAATAAAATATCCCCAATAGCAAAGTTTTCATGGTCAATATATCTTTCCAGAGTTCTAATCCTTGTAACTTTTGCGCCCTCTAATCCTTGAGGTAAAGTCAAGAGTAATGTTGTAAAAGTCCCTAAAATATTGGATACAGTTAATTTTGGTCTTGGGAGTTGTTTTCCATTAAACTCAAAACCACTAGCCTCTATTGGCATCCTTGTATATTCAATATTGTTAAAAACAAGATTGCTATTATTGTTTTCACTCACTCCATTATGAAAATAATAAGTTGTACTCGCACCATGAATTGTGGTATCTAGTTGTAGCTGAAAAAGTTCAACAATATTACTAGGATTTATCTTCTGTAGTTCTGATACAGGAGTAGCCATTAGGGTTCAAATACCTGTTGGAATGTCATGTTTAATGTAGCTCTATTTTTATAGGGTATTGTTTTTGTCCAACGTGAACACACCCACTTATAAGCAGTGGAGCTTCCGAGAGGAGTCCAGTCAAAAGATGCACCATCATCTGCCCTAGCTTCAAGAAAAGTCTCTATAGTGTCTGAATCTGTCTCTGAAACATTAAAAGTCAAAGACCAAACAAAGGGTCTTGTATTCAATCCGAACTTAATTCGATGCTGGTAGCCATCTAAAAACTGAGCAGTATTAACCCTGGGTGTTGTAGTTTTACGAGCTTGATAACTTGGGGCGATTGAAGGGAAAGTAGCCATTATGAAAGTAAACCTCCTGGTCTTTTCTCTTTAATAAGTTCTGATTGTATTGCCATTGCTATTAATCTACCCAATTCTTCTCCGTTTTGTTCATTGCCCTCAACAGAAGAACCAGAAGCATCTACATTTACTGAAATACTTGTTGAACCACCAAGAGCGTGATTTGGTGTTACATAGCCAGAAGTAGCAGGAGTAAATAGTTCTGGTCCTTCTTCTCCTACGAGTGATGACCTGCCTCCTGGAATCCTACCACCATCGGCTGCGTTATACATTGGTTGCTTCGGTAAAGCACCTCCTCCTTTTCCTTTGCTGCCACCACCAAAGAAACTTCCAAACATACCAAAGAAGCCTCCTCCCCCTAGTGTGCCTTGAATATTCCCGAACAACGCCATGTTGAAGGCTGCATCTATTAACTTGTTCAATACGTTATTGAGCATATCGTTCAATGTAGAAGTACCTCGAATCATTCCTTGGATTCCCTTCGATATGTCAGTTGCTATTGATTGAGCCATTCTTTCAAATGCTGCTGCTGTTTCCTCCGCTAATTTTCTTTCTTTTTGTAATAATTGTATTTTTTGTAATTTTCTTCTTATTTCATCTTCATCTTTTATATCTGTCTGTTCTTTCATCTCAGCAATTTGTTTTTCTATTTCAAATTCTTCAGAGGTCATAGTGAAACTACGCTCCAGTATTTCTATTTCTTTATCCAAGTTCTTAACTCTAGCTTGTTGTAACTTGGATATCATTTCATCTGCCTCTTTCTGTCTATTCTTGTCATTTATAAGAGTCTGGTTCTTAACAATGAGGTCATTTAAAAGTTGTCTAGCTCTCTTTTCATCTTCTGGTGTAACAATTCCGAAAGGACCAGATCCTTTTTCTTCACCCAAGAAATTTTTTATTATCTGTGCCCTTTGTCTTATATCAAATCCTTCAAAAGCAGCACCAGTCGGAGATAATTTTTTTCTTAACTCTAATAAATTTTTTATATTCCTTCCTTCTTCACCTTCTGTGTTCTGACCTTGTACCTCTGCTTGTTTTAGTAAAGTTGCACGTTCCAAGCCTTGGACAAGAAACTTACCTATGCCTGAGTCCGAAAGAAATACTGCAAATGAAGTTTTCATTAAAGTCATTATTCTTGCAAAATTATTGCCTAAATCCGTCATACCATCCCCAAATTTAGTTAATGCGTCTACCCCTTCAGTACCTACAAGATTTATCATTTTTTGTCTAGCTAACTCGAAGGCCGCTTCTTCATCACCCAACTTTTCGACTAAAGCAATCTGTTTTTCAAACTCAGTCCCAGTTACCCCCAATGCTGCTGTGAGTGCCTTTACATTCTTAGTTGCAGGACTAAGTGCTTGACCTAATTTTCCTGCCTCTAAACCAAACTGTTGCAAAGGTGTGACAATGGAAGTTGCAAGTAAACCTCCTGCAAAACTTCCCATCGGACCGCCAGCCAAGCCTCCGAGTCCACCGCCTATTGCACCAGCAGCACCTACTAATGGTCCTTGCCCAAACAATAAAGGAAATGCACCAGATACGATTGCTCCTTGTCCAGCCGCAGCAAAACGACTCCCAAAGCCTTTACCTGTGCTTCCAGGTCCAGGGAGCATTTGACCCATAGGGCTAAAGTTTAATGGAGAACTAGGTCCCAAAGGTATTCTTGAAGTAGGTCTACCTCCTGCCGTATTAATTGTTTTAGTTTGCCTTTCTACTGCTCTGGTTTGTCTGTCTACAGCAACAGCGGTTTGCTTCTCTACCTTTAATTGTTGCCTATCTACTTTTAATTGTTCCTGTTTTCTTCTTAATATTTTATTCTCTACTCCAAGTCTTTGACCTGCCTTCTTTATCTTTTCCTGCTCATTACGCAGTACCGTTTTGTTTGCCCTTCCTCCCTGAGCCAGTTTGTTTAATTTCGATATACGTTTTTCAAGGTTATTTAGCTGCTTGTTAACAGTCTTGGTATTCAGTTTTATATTAACTTCGTAATTAGACGCCACTAATCTGAACAAAACATTACATTTAGTTTAGCGTACCTTACGGTATTGAGCTTTCTTTTTCATATCTTCGTATGCTTTTTCTTCTCTCTCGTTTTTTAAGTTAAAATATGCGTTCCATGCATAAAGCTCTTCTGTGGTCATATTCTTTTGTAAATAACCTAGAGTAATTCCTAGGGTTTCTGCAACAAAAAACTGCAAGTATAAGTGATTGTCCTTATCAAGTTGTGCTTTTTACGGCATCAGGGGCAGCCTCCTCACCCAATTCCTGCATCTTAGTCATAAGCTCCAACAAAACTGCTAAAGGTATTTCCCTTCTTAAACTGGGCCTATCGGCCTCTGCGAATAATTTCTTACCAGTTTCATCTTCTGCTTTACTTATAATTACCTGTAAGGCAAAATCCAAACTTCCTTCCTCTTGACCTCTGTTCGATGCTGTTAAAGTAGCATTTATAGTGTCTCTATCTGCGATAGTTAAAGGGGACCAATAAACTCTTAAGATAAGTTCGCCATTTTTGTAAATTGGGTAATTGCTTTTACTGTCTACGCTGAAGGCTTTCCTTAGCTTGTCGATTGCTCTATCTGTTGGCATACAAATTTAATTAGTATATATTCATATACTATACTACTACTTTATTACTTAAAGCCAACCTTTTTAAACGCTCTTGATATGTCTTTGTTAATAAATCCTCCTTTCGTGTAGATTACATACCAATTTCCCGCTGTTGCTGTTGGGAAGTTAACTTCTTCATAATGCTCCTTATAAGTAACCTGTGCACCTGTCCTGTTAGGAAGTGTTTGCCCTGGTGCGTTAATCGCAAAGCCAGCATATTTAATTCTGTTTCCTACAAATAAGTCCTGACCTAAAGTGACGTTTGGAACCCGTATTTTCCTCGTAAATCTTTCTGTTCGCCTAGGTATAATTGAAAATGGAGGGTCTGGATTTCTTTTTTTAGTAGGTTGGACGGGAGTCTTTGAAACTATCCAATTTTTTCCAAATGACCCTGTCCACCACGGACCCTCTTCAATAAGGGAAAGGGTTATTGTCCTTGCAACCTCTTTTCTTCCTTTAGTTATTGCTTTCCCTAAATCTTTAGTAAAGTGTTTTTTAAAATCTTTAGGCATTGGCAGTAAAGTCGCAACTTACAACAGCTAGGTAATGGCTATCCCCTTCTACATTAACGGAAGTTGGTCCTTCTATTGCTGATACTCTTGGGGATACTGAGAATGTGTCCGAATATCCAGGATCGTTTACTGAGATCAATCCATCAATAACTGACTCTGCTATGGCAGATGCAACAGCACTTCCTTTATTTGGCGGTGTCATAATACCGCATCTTATAGATCCAGCGTAATAATCCTGTGCTGCACCATGAGTCTGGGCAGTAGACTGTGAGAAGTCTAAACTTACCATCACATACTTTTTGTTCTTACCTGGAGTTGTAAAAGGCATATTATCAAATACAACCGTGACGGTATTATCAGCAGTCGTTACTGCGTTTTTAATTGCGGTTTCAAATGCTGCTCTTGCGTTTACTAAAGTCATCAGAAAATAACATCAATACGGAATAAATATTCTTGCCCACCACGCAGAGTTCTTACATTCGTGATCTTAGCAAGCCTAGTCGATCCAGAAAATGTAAGTGTTATTTCGTCAGATAGTAGTGGTTGGCTGTCACCTATTAAGTCTGGTGTTACATATATACGGGCTATATTTTCCTGAAAACCTGTTTCTTCTGAGGATTGTATAAATTCTATTGGCACGTTTATGGTGTAAGCCGTGTCGGTGGTAGTTACTGCTCCTGTCGATGTGTTATAGGAAGGGGAAGTTTTGCGTGTATAAGTTATAGAGGTATCTAAAGATTTACCCAGGTCACTTACGACTTGTTTAGCTACACTCGCAAAAATTGAATCTAATTGACCTGCCATTATCCTCTAACTACCCTCATTTGGTAAGATCCTGCTCCACCTAGCATATATGCTCCAAGATAACTTTGTAGCCAAGGGTAAACATCTAGAATATTGTTAACAGAACCAGTTCCCTGACTATCAGTATTATATTTGATCTGCATATCTCCTAATTTAACTTCAGAAAAATTCCCATCTTTACCTGTAGTTCCAGTAATAGCATCTGTATCATTTGCTAATGCTCTTGCTAATTCATATTGTGCATATTTAATTCCACTAGGAATTTTAGAACAAGCTAATTCAACACCATCTACTTGATAATTATTTCTAGGAAATTTTAATGCCTGATCTTCGTCACATCTTTCACCATAAAAAACTAAAGTTTCAATCCATCTTGTAGCTGATATTAATGCTCTCTTCTTTTGATCATCTGTTTTATTTGTCCAAGTTGAAGCATCTGGAGAAGTATCAAAATAGTCGTTAGCTTCGGACAAAGTAACATAACTATTAGCAGTTTCACTCTTTAAAGTTGCGTTTATAGTAGCTGCCACGATTAATAAAGTAATTTAGTTCTATTGTAGCGTAAAGAAAAAGCCCCACCAATATTTGATGAGGCTTTTCTATTGACCAC
>VTLG01002881.1_pt1 | contig 16089 bp, 22 predicted proteins | sample 4694571 | NCBI WGS metagenome assembly VTLG01 (sample SAMN12604809, study PRJNA352737) | marine metagenome | biome: ENVO:00000447; feature: ENVO:00000209|ENVO:00000569|ENVO:01000036; material: ENVO:00002151; isolation source: viral sequences binned using virsorter ...
CTGTAAAAACAAAACCTATAAAGTGTATTTGAGGACTAGAATTAATACAAGCTAGTCTGAGGTCTTGTTCGATAGCCCCACCAATACCCGTGCAGTCCACAATAAGCTTATCAGCACCAAGAGCATTAGACACATCGATGATACGCTGACGTTGATATGGAATGTCGTGCCCACCACTTCTAGGATTGATTTCTTCAATATATATAAGTCGTGCAACATCATCTCCGATATTATCCCCCACAGACTTCTCCCGTTGCCATCCTGTAATAACAGTAGAGTTAACAGATTTACCAACATCAACACCGACAGTGATGTTAGGACCATAATCTCGTCCCGGCTCAAGGGACTCTGGGGTTGTAATTTCGAAGTCATGTAAACAAGCTTTTATTTTTTCTGGTGTAAATACATTCGATACACTTTCTACAAACTCACACTCGTATTCAGTTCTCCAATAAATGGAATCTTCACCCCACTCCATCATTTTTTCTAACATTTCTTCTTCAGTATAGGGAGCAGAATAAGCTTCTCCTTGTTTCACTGCATCACGCCACGTATAATGTAATCTAGTATATGTATCAGAATAAGCGTCATCATACAAATAACGCCACATATGGTTATCTTTTGATTTTGGTGTTCCCAAATTGATAAAGGGCGCTTTATTAGAAACTATAGCAGGTTCAACATTATCCACGAACAATTTATCGTCGATGAGTGGAGACTCATCAACTATACAGAATGTAGGATGTTGTCCTCGTATAGCCTGTCCTTGATTACTAGGCGCCAATGGAGCTCTACGCATCATTGTGCCCCCCTTCATGCGTATATGGGGCTTATTGTGAAATTTATAATTATCTACTAAACTATCTAGAAATTTATTATCTTTAAAGTTTCTGTAGACATAGCCAAAGATTAATTGAGCTTGGTCTTCAGATGGCGCTAAAACAAATATTAAATCTCTAAATCTCTTAAAGAACATATAAATAGTGACAGCTACAGCTAGGGCGTATGATTTTCCACTACCACGAGGTGCTAAGATAGCTAATTTACGTTGCCTACCATTTTCAGGTAAGGTCAGTGAACTTACTATAATATCCTCTTGCAGAGGTCTCAGCTTTAAAGGCCTCTGTTTATTATCTATTAGGTACGCTTGACAAAAAGCTCGTACCAATTTTCTCATTTTAGTTTCGTTCGTTCTACACTTCTCGAATATATTCTCTAACTCTCTTGAATCGTAAGTACCTTTACCGGTCAGTGCTGCTTGGAGCTTCTTCGATTCGTTCTTTACTGGTATCATCTGCTAAATCCTCTAAGAAGGAAGCGAATCCTTCTGTCTTCGTTTCTACTACACTTGGTATTTCAATATTCAACGCTCTGAATTCTGTATGTATGTCTTTAACGATTGCATTTCTTTGGCGCAAGAGCTCTGTTCGTAAGTTAATGTCCCGAATATGTACAGTAATTTCTTCCCACAGTATGTCTTCAAGAGCAAGATTGCGAGCCAGCAAGCGTACAAGTTCTTTATGACGTTCATATTCCCCTTCTCCTACTCGCTGACGTAATCTATGCTCGTATTCCTCTTCGTTCAAAGTGCTTTGCCTTCATCAAGAGCTGATTTGACTTTAGACTTAACCAATGCGGCTAATTCATCGTCTTTCTCATCCCATGCTGTGACTAAAACATTTCTTACCAAAGAATCTTTTACGTGCTTTTGTGCTGTTTCATCAAGCTTATCAAAAGCTTTCATCTGGGCTTTAGTTAGATTTTTGTCTAACATATCCATTAACTCTGCTTCATTATTTTTTAAGTATTTAAAAACTAATTCTTTAACTGCTGGTACAGTATAGGCAACATAAGCACCTAAAGCTAAAACCATTGCAGCTAATGCCATAAGTAATGGGTCATCCATTAACGCATCTAACATTCCAGATTCTTCTACAGTTTCTAATAATGCAGTAATGTTTCCATCGTCACTTGTATTGTTTGATTCAAGTGCTGTGCTATTATCAGCTGTGTTATTATTTGTTTCATTCATATGTGATATCTCCATATATGTTGGGGCTCCCCTTGGACTCTGGCGTATGCCGTCCTATGAAGCCTTGGCCCTAACGGGCGAGCCCTTAATAATTAGGTAGCCGCCCTATATAAGGCTTACTCTTTTAGAGTCTTTTTATGAGAGCGTGCTTGGCGTTTACCAATATGATGTCCGTGATGTTCTCTACGTGCTATCTCGGATTCAGTAACGTCTCTTATCTGCTTTAATGCAGTTTCTTTAGATATAGCGTGTTTCTCTAGAGCATGAGTCTTACCACCTACATGGCTAAAGACTTTTTCTCCTGAACCGCTTTTCCTCATTGTGAGGGTCTTATCTATATTGTATTTCTTATTTTGACTAACCATCTATGGCTCCGGTAAATCTTCTTCTTCACCAGTCATTCTGACTTTCTTTAACCATTCTACACTAGTTGGTAAAGCTCTTGGTCCAATTCTTCCTGTACCATCAGAGGCCATGAATTGTTGAGCCTGTTCGTTACCGGGGGCATCAATAGTCTCATTCTTTGTTATAGGAAATCCTCGCATGGATTCCTTTGCTTCCATAGCTGCTATGTCTGCTTCATCAGGTTTAGCAAAATCCAATTTCATATCTGGATTATTACCATGGAAATGTTCTCCTTTGAGTTCTGGGTCTTTAACCATTATTCTTCCTCCTCGCTGGAATCACAGCAGCAGTCATGTTCTTCATCACCGCATTCTTCTTCTGCATCAATGCAGTCGCAATCACAGCAGCAGTCTAACTGTAGTAATAGGGCTTCTACCACTTCATGTAAGCCTGCTACTTCTTGGCTTAATTTCTCTTGTTCGAAATCATTCATTTTTTATTCTCCATTTTATGTTCTTGTTCTTGTGCTTTAGATTCTATTTGCTGGGCTTGTTTCTGAGCTGCATCATTATAATCAATAACTGCTTGTGCTTTTACTTTATAAAATGCTGTTTTCTCAGCTTGTTCTTGTTTCCAGACATCTAGAGCATCTTTAATAATGAGAAGGGCTGGGCCTCCTAAAATAGCTATCAAAGTTGTATAACCTTCGATTTGTTCAAGAACAGAGTCATCTTGCAGTCCGCTGTGTATAACGAATCCTGCAAAACCTACCCAGAGTAAGACTAAAGGTACAGCAATCATAAACATAAAAATATCGTTAAATGTTACACCTTCTCCTTTTTCTTTACTCATTTTTGGTTTCTCCTGTCTTGGCTTTGGTTTGGGCATTTGTTTCAATAGCCGTCTTATTGCTTGGCGCGCTAATTTGACTGCCACTATAAAAGCAAATGTTAAACTCGTAAGAGCCATAAGAATTCCTAACATTCCTAATAAAAAGATTACCCAGTCTGTCATTCATTCTTCCTCCATGAAGCCTTTTGATTCCACTTCGTTCATTTTCATTTCTAATATCATTGCTTTAATGTCGTCTACTTCGGATATAATTTTAGCTAACATGTTTGTTAATACCAACATTTTGTCGGCTTTCATTCCTCCTCCAGACGCATTCCGTCTTCTTCACTATATTCAAAACCTTCTGCCCATGTTGCTGGGAAGTTGGTCATATAACCATAATAATCATAAGTTCCATTACCATTCCAATCTACATCAATAGATGCGTAGAAAAAATAAACCCCTTCGTACGGGTTATTGAATGTTTCTTCGTAAGGTTCTGCATTAGAATCTAATGAGTGAGTATCTTCCCACCAACCAGACACATTAAACCAAAACTCATCATATGTATAATTGTCATATTGATAATATGAGAATGTACCATTATCATCAAATATTGGAATAACATGTACTATGTCATACCATATCATAACAGCTAGCTCATCTTCGAAATCGTTACAATTAGTATCCATATCAATATATATTTCTATGTTATCAGACCCTTCTCTACCAAAGCTAACATTAGTTTGGTTACCATTTGTTGTATAAAGTACAGCTTGTTCTTCTAACCCGTTCCAAATAGTTAACTGAGTGTGATTACAATGATTTTCTTCGTTTTCATAATCACAAGAACCATCATCTTCTGTAGCTCTATCGTTAAAGTTGTTGGCATCTATATCCATACAACCATACACAGTTTCGTTAGTTTGAGTTTCGTTATTACCTGTTCCATTTTGGTTTGGTGGGTAATTACATTGATTGTTAGTATGTGTTGCTTGAGGATTATAATTCAGCGCGTTCGAATCCATACACCCATATATAACAGGAGGAGGGAATACGCAACTACCATTATCAAACGTAGCATCTGCTTTGTAATTGATAGCTGTAACGTCCATGCATCCACCCTTTGACATAGGCTCTTCCTCTCCTCCAAAAATGTCCTCTAGCATACCAAGGTCAGCATTACCACTACCAAACAGTGCTAAAATAAAAACTGTTAAGATAGAACCTATCTTCTGACCTAATTTAGTATCTCCAGCTTTGTCAGCTGCTTTACCAAGTGTTTCGAAGAGCCCTTCCTCTTCATCAGGTTTTTTAGAACCACCTATACCTAATATCTCTCTTTCTTCATCAGAGATTACAGAGATGGCTCCATAATCATCGCGCGCCATGTATCTTTTTACACAACGCGCATATTTAAAGGTTTCCTTAGTCGAACTCTGGAAACTGGTCCTGATTATCAAGCTCTATTTGGCTTTTCACTTTAGGGTCAATGTCCGAATAGTTCTCCTTTTTACGCTTCTTATATTTGGGTTCCCATTTAGGAATCTCTGCGTCACAAGGACCACCCTGTGATTTATGGAACGAGCACCATTTACACAAGTTCTGTGGAACTTGCTCATAATTTTCTTCCACTTCCATGCGTTCCCTAATAGCGTCGTGTACCATCTTAATTAAGTCACGGGCTTCATCGAGCTCGCTCTGTCCTATCTTCACAAAAAAGGTATCATCAAAGCGTAGGTAATTAACGCCTACAAAGTTAGGCATCTCACCCATCTCTAATGTATACAAAAATGCGTAGATAATCAGCTGGCGATAATATTCCTCTGGTAAATAGGGCCCATAGCGTTTTGAAGTCTTGTAATCCAGCAATGTAGTACCACCATCGAAATCATTACAAACAACATCTATAACTCCTACTATAGCATACTCGTTTGACCTAACCCACTTCTCAGCATACTTAGGTGCAACTGCGTTCCAAGCCTGTTGCTTAGTTTTAAATATCTTCCAGTGAACCATTTCGCCAAGTTTCTTATTGACACTACTTACAAAATTCTGGAGTAGTGCTTCTGTCTCGATATACATAGCATCCATTTCTTCTTTGGTGTGTACTTCCCATAACCACTTATGCTTAGCTATCTTCTCTTCCCATCCTTTTTCGAATTCACCTTGAACCCAGATGGCTGGGCCTCCTTTCTCCCACTGACTAAGCGTCCTAAACTTCTTCTTAAATAAGTCTTCTAATATCTGGTGGACCAGTGTTCCACGGAATAAATGTATAGTCTTTTTCTGAGGTAGCTTAGCTATGTAGTTGTAATAGAATTCACGGGGGCACTTCATATAAGTATTAATCTTCGACGGACTAAGCCTCATATGGCTCGGCTTCCATTCAGTCATTCTGGCACAACTCCGACTTCTTTTCAATAGGCTTCATTTCGTCTCCGGGGTCAGAAACGAACACCCTAACTTTGACGTCTTCTACTTTGCCATAGTTATCTTTCTCTATCTCTAGGCTCCATGGAGGCACATACCCTGTATCGCATGAACAGTTATGCCAACCGTGTTCACAATTACACGTGGTAAATACAGTCACCCCGTCGGCATTACGTTGCCTTGCTACTTTGAGCAAAATGAGATAACCTATCAAATCGTCTAGTGTATCTTCTGTTGCATCATCGAGCCCACGATTCTTGATTCGTGAAAGCTTATCATCGATTCGTGCACAGATGGCCTGTGCGTTATCGAGCTTACTAAAAATATTCTCAGGCTGTATGGCGCTATCGCCATAAGCTTTGTTCTTTTCCAAGAGCAAATCCCTGATTTCATTACATGTCCATTTTATGGAGTTCTGCGTACTTTTTGTCATACAATTACTTTTAACATGTCTGAGTATATAAGGGTTTCTATTATGTCTTAATATATATATCTTAATATAGCATCTTAGCTATACCAAGTGTTAATAGTATTTATCTTAATTAAGATTCAAAATTTCACTCGATGTGTTTTTACCCCTAGACGACGCTGTGTCTCACCCGCCCCCCCTTTTCGTTTAGACCGGGGGCCATTCGGACGATAAAAAAAGATAAGATAATGATGTTCACGACGATAGCGCTCAAGCAAAAGCTTATATACTTGGTTGCTATGTGTAATATAGAGGTAAACAAATGAATCAACCAACAATAGACGAAATGATACAGCTGGGATTCGAAGAATCCGACGTTATAATGTGCGACCTATGCACCGATGCGGTGGCCGTGCATGAGGCCCGCAACTATGAAGTATGCACCGACTGCTTCCATGAGTTGGGGGTGTAATCGTGGACGACCACGCAGTGATTGACTGGACAGGTGCCGTCATGGTGGCCCTTTGGGTTGCCGTATGGCTATAGGGGGGTCTTTCTAATATGGCCCTACGTTTTAATTCACGCTGGCGTAACATTCAGCGTGAGCTAGCCCAACTAGCTAAAGCAAAAAAATCTTAAAAAGTGCATGCATTTTTGGGGGTATATATAATATACCCCTTATTCTTTTTTATTATCGTGCTCTTCTATAATAGCCTTATAGTGTGTAATAGCCTCGCTTAATATCTTATCTAATCTATCAAGGGTGCTACGTGTGGAGGGGGTGGCCTTCATAGCCATACCCCACAGGCCTTAAGGAAGCGCCCCCTCTCAAAGCGGGGGTTCTGTTTCTCGAACATATCAGCGAAGGCCTCGGCCAGCTTGGCCTGTGATGCCGTAGGTGCCCCTTCAGGGAACGCCTTTAATACTTGGGCTACTGCCTCAAAGTGTTGTCTGGTTAACATATTTATCCGCTCCTTGATGGGTAGCTTACCCATCTGGCTCCGGTGCTTAATAGTAAGTCGTCAATTTCACGGTCATCAAGTGAACCCCACTTTTCTCCGTAGCCGTGCAAATTTGCCCAGCCTACGGTGTGGCAGTAAAGGCTATTTGTGCCTTCCATTAGGGAACCGCAAAGCTCCACATAAAAGTTGTGGATACTCATAATTCTGCCGTCAAAGACGACGAAGCCAGCTTTATTAGTTTGATATGTTTGTGTTGTCATATTTTTACCTCTTTCTGTTATATTACACACGGTTTCAAAGTATATAAAGGTTTGCCTCTAAAAGGTATATAAGGCTCCTCTACCCTTATATACTGCGTTATATCTCCCGCTCACTGTTTTTAGAAAAAATGCGTAGCTGCCGCCTAGCTGCCAAGATTTCAAAAAGTGCATGCGTTTTTTTAAATTTTCAATTATAGCGCGCCAGCCTTAAAAAAATTTCAAAAAGTGCGAGCGGGATTTATATTGGGGTATATAAGGCTCCTCGCCCTTTATATATGATTTGGAGAGAAAGCTTTATATACTCTGAAACTACAGGTATTACAGAGGTAAAAGAAATGAGCGACCACTATAATGATACGTTTGGACAGTGCGATAACTGTCAGCTTGAAAGCCGATTATACGGCGGAATCTGTGAAGACTGCGACAGCGAATATTTCGCAGAATTTTGGACAGGTGATGACTATGAGTGAACACAACCAATTAAATTGGACTGACTTTTTACTCTGTATAGCTTCTGAGTTAGCTTACTTCAAAAGAGGTGAGCGCCCAATTCAGGAACAAATGATTGCAGAAAAAATTGAGTCACTCGGAGGTAAACTATGAGACAAAGATATGTTGCCACAATGTTAGACGCTTTAAGGTTTGACTTAGAGAAGTTAAAAAAGACTTCTTGCGATATCGGACTGTTAGAAGAATACGAGGACGCTATAGTAATGGCTTCCGCTATGTTAAGAGGTTCAACCCTTTTAGGATTTGGGGAGGATATGAAATATGATTGAAATCGGAAACGTGACCTTTAATAAAGAATTAGTCGACAAACTAATTAAAAAAGGTTTTGAAGAATCTGACGCAGAAAGCTGGATAGCCGAAGACTTTATATTTAAGGAGGTAGAAAATGATTGAAGTCATAACAGTTGGTTTTATGGGGGTCTGGGTGTATTGCTTTAAGCAAGCATTTAGGCCAGCCTAAATCCTAAAAAATGCATGCACTTTTTCAAAAAAGTGTGAGCGGAACCTATATTGCACTATATATACTTCCCCGTGCTTTATATACTAATTTGACCCCAAGCTTTAAATACTTTGTCGCTACAGGTAATATACCAGAGAGGTAAACAAAAAAATGAGCAAAATGAAAACCGGTGGAAAGCCAAAAAGAATGACAGGCAAGACTTGGACTATGGTCCGACAATTGAGAGCAATCCTTAAATAGGAGCACTCTATTGGTATATGAGAGGTAAAAGAAAAATGACACAATATCAAAAGACCTTACTAACTTGGTTAGTAGGTGTATCATACGCAACAAGAAAACTGTAAACACTTCTAAGTGGAATATCAGAACCAGCCGTTTCAGGGGCCGAATCCCGACGGTGTCGAGCTTGACGAGACTTAATTAGGTAGTGCTCTGTTCCACAATTAGATTTAAGAGAGTAGCTCTCTCTTATCGTGAGTGGCTGAATAACCCCTTCCCAAAGGGGGTAAGGCACACAATATCCTGCTCCAACGGACAAGTGTCTGAGGAGATGGTGAGTGGTTAGTGCGGACAATACTTAGGTATTTGGGCCGGTAGTCTTTGTGGGTTAACCTTGAATCCCACCTCACACACCTTCGGTAGGGGAACTGTGGAAGCTATCGACGCTTCCCGACCTAAAAAGATGAAAATAGCAAAATAATATTGCCACCCTACCACCTTACACTTATGCCCGTGCACGGGTTTTAAGATTCGGGTATAATCCGAATTAAAATAATGTCGGTCGCCGGACAACGAATGGCGAAGCGCAAAATAGCACTCAATACAAGAGTTCTTCGGAACTAGGTATTGTTTGACTAGGGTATTCTAGATACTCGCGGTTGGAAGCCCGTGGTTAGCGTGAGGGGTTCTGGGGCACCCCAATCGACAGCTTTATTCTCAAGGCCTAAGCTCAGCCATTAATGTGGCGCTCTTAGGCCAGCGCTTAAAAATCTTAAAAAGTGCATGCATTTTTTGGCCCTTTTAAGGAGGGGCCAGCTCCAGAGGTAAAACCAACACAGGGTTATTCTTGTTTAACTCCGTAGGTTTTTATATCTGAGACATAAGTGTCTCCGTATTCAAAACTACCGTAAGTCATATCTGACTTAACAGCACAATACCAACGAGCGTAAGGGTTCTTAGCCTCTAACTCTGGTTTTTGATATTTCTTAAGAACACGCCACTCAAAACCTCGGGGTCCTTTCCAAACCTCGTAAGGGTTATCAATATCTCGTGTCTTACCACAAAGGTTTTTGCTCACGCTAAACCTCTTTTTTGTGCTTCGATTTGGTCTAACACACCAGAATCTATTTTATTCTTTTGTATAGTTCGGCGTGGGGCTCTCCTGAAACGAAAGTCGTTTCTTATTTCCTGTATTCTACTCATAATATACCAATAGAGACCTGCTATATAAAAGCTTCGGTGACCTCAAAAAGTGCATGCATTTTTTTTGATGAGCGGGACGTCAAAATGCGCTACAAAAAACGCTAAAAAAATTTTGTCGACGATAGCCCCTACCACAAGCTTTATATATAGAGTATACTCTGTAGTAGTATGAGTCGAAGAGAGAACTTTGTGATAAAGCAAGCACTCCCGTGGCAAAGTAGAGAGGTGCCTATGGCCACCTACTACGCTGAGATTGGAGACACACCTTACGGTAAGTCAGGTCTATACCGTGAGAAAGTAGAACTCGGAGCTTTCCCTGTTGGGATGCACGAGACGCTGAGATTAGAACTTTTAAATTCTAACGACCAATTCGAACACCCTCTTTGGGGTGGCGAAGACCTAAAATTGAGGCAAATAATTTCTTCTTAGAGCGAAAGCTTTAAGTAGAGAGTCTCTATTGGTATAATACAAGGAGTATAAAAATGGTAGCAACAAAAAAGAACCAAAAAAGCACAGCGATGGACTACCTTGCTTCACCACGAAGTGAAGGTTTGGTAGTCGGAATTATGTCTTTGCTCGGATACACTGCACCGAAAGGTGGCAGACTTCCGGCAGGGGTGAAATACGACACACTCGTAGCACTTCGGGACACACTCGAAGCTTCTGAAACTACTCAGTCAATGATGGCAAGTAAGATAGCAGAACTTCAAGGTCAACGAAGTCGTGGCACACCTAAAGTAGGTGCCAATCCTGAGTCAATAATTCAAGCAGTTAAAGCTGGTAAGATTTCCTTAGCAGAATTAAAAGCTAAAATTGACGAACTCGGTTAAACGGGTTAGGATTTAGTCAAAACGTAGGCGGGGCGATTCCCCGCCACTTATATTTACTGCGCACGTAAAAAGGTCGGTGGATTAAGTCACGCATTAGCCAACAAAACGAAACAACCCTAATTTGAACACGCGACAGTTCCCTCCGTCAATCGGTTAATCCCTCATTAAGGTGGCGTCTTAAATAGAAAACTTCAGCCTTAGTTGAAATTAATGTGGACACGCGCACATCTCCCTCCGTTTGAATCATTTAGGAAGCCCGTTTCTCTGTATGACTTCTCGCCTTTCTTAATCTGTTTGTGGATTCCTGACTGGAAACGGTTTGAACCACAGCCGACCAACCTTATTATGACCTCTGTTCTAAACAGGAGGGTGTTAAAGTGGGACGCCCAACCCTCTATATAAAGAGGGCACCCTCCGAAGTGAACTATTATTATTTTTTTTCTCAAAAAGTGCATGTATTTTTTTGCATGTCAAAAATTGCATGCATTTTTTTGCATGTTAAAAGTGCATGCACTATCCTTAGCTCTATACCGCTCCCTAATAATATAAGCCTTATATAGGCAGTGCCCTATTAAGCAAGGTATCCTCAATCTCAAGGTGAGAACCCTTATATAGCTGAGCTATGATATAGCCCCGAGTGAGAACCTTCAACGCTTTAGACATATAGAGCCCATTAGTCTCTATGTCTCGGTGAGAAAACAGAGCCCTATAGTCTCTATCAGTCCGTGAGAATGACTAATAGAGCCTGTTTATATGTTCGCAGAGCGAAATACTTATATACATCCCCTTGCTATATATTATAATTAAGCTCTACTAAGCAATTAATAGGCTCTATTAAGCACTTTTAGTATCTCTATATATAGCTCTTAATTAAGCTATATCTTAATATAGTATAATATAGGGGTCACCACAACCTTTAAATACCGCTTGAACGTTGTATTACCAGATGAGCGTGAACGACCTAATTGAGAGCTTGAACACTGACCAGCTATATGCTTTGCTTAAGGATATAAAGTCCTTACCAAAGAATAGAGTTGTTAAGGTAGACACATCCTACAAGGAACGTAGGAACAACATAACAGACCTATACTTCAGAGCCGTGCCTCGTGCAAGTATGTTTCAGAACTATGAAGTATATAACGACCACGCTGAGTGTATACGTCAGCAAGTTATAAGTGGGGTAGACCTGTGAGCCGTATAGAGCCTATTACTACTGATGCCTTTGGTATAGAGTGTTGCACTATATGTGACTGTGCTATTGAGAATAACTCCTGCCTTTGTGATATGAGAGGTTGGTGAGTATGAATATAGAATACGACGGATACTCCGGACTACCTAAGTGTAAGTGTTGTGGTATTATAGACACCGATTTCTTATTATATAAGGAGGGCTAAGATGGGTAAAGAACCAACGATAGAGGATATTCAACACTTTATACGTGCCGAGCGTGAGACCCCAATGATATACGTGAACGGGACTGATGACCCAACGTATAAGAATATGGAAGAGATAGTCTTAAGGGTATGGCCTAATACTGAGAAGCATCCCTATGCTATCGCAAGTAAGATTAAAGAGATAATGTTTACCTTTCAGTATATGGAGGACTATGATAAAGACACCTTTATCAGAACAATAGCCAAGTATCAAGTAAAAGGTGAGAGTGGTGGAGTATACGGAGACCGAACTTATGGATATGATAAGTCAAGGGTAGACCGTAAACTAATTAGACGTAAGAGGCCTAACTGATGAACCCACAAGGATATGATATACCTGTTGATTCCTATATGTGTAAGGATTGTGGTGAACGGATAGACGAAGTTCAGTGGGTTGCTGTAATAGTAGAGAACACTGAGTTTGATAATATTCATAAGTATAACTGCCCATACTGTGGGGTATACGATGATGAGACCGGAGAGGTATAGACAGGACCAAAAGCTTTAAATAGTGAGTAAATATTGTAGAGTGTTGATAAAATGAGTTTAATGACTGAGATTAATTTGATGAAACTTAGAGGTATAAAGACTAAAGATATAGTCGTGAGAACTAAGTGGAGTATGAGATGGAATGCTGAGAAAGGTATATATGAGGAAGTGAAAGAATGATAGATTACGAAAGACCAAAGTATAATGAGATAAGGTATACGGGCGAGTATACTGAGATTCCTGATAAGTATGACTATGTTCAACTTAAGATGGATGGTATGTATGGCAACCTTATCATTGGAGATGGAGAATGGAGTATAACTTCGAGAACAGGAATAGTAAAAGCAGAAGGCGTATGGCCTAACGATACTGATACCTATCACCTTACAGGTGAATGGATGAAAGGTAGTCATTGGGCTAAGCGTATGGATATAAACGAGAATCGTTTTTATGTCTTTGACTGTTATGTATATGATGGTGACGATTTATCAGAACGTGAATATTATATGAGAGAGAAGTATGCAGGTAGAGCAGTTAGGCATATGGATGATATAATATATAGTGATTTTGGTGATAGTAGGCCTACGTTTCATCCTTCTAAAGTAAGAACCTTTGATACATATAAGTGGAATCAACTATGGACACAATGGGTGATGGATAAAGGATATGAAGGATTAATATTTAAAGATAGTAATAGTCTATATGATATGGCCCGTATGAAAAAGATAGTGGAGATGGATTATATCTGTGTAGGTTTTGAACCAGCGGATGAAAAGAGTAAGTATAACGGATTAGTAGGTGCAGTAAAAGGCACACTGATTGATAAAGATATAGTAGTAGAATGTGGTGGCTTAACAGATGAGCAACGCCATGAGTATACTACTAACGCTGAGAATTATGTAGGTAAGATATTTACCGCTAAGGGTAATGATTGGTTCCCATCGGGAAGTATAAGACACCCTAAGTTTAGAGAGTGGCGTGAGGATAAGACTCATTACGAATGTAGTTATACTCAAGTGCCAGAAGATATAAGGAGTGAAGATTGAGTTTCTTAAGAGAAACATATAAAAAAAGATTGGAGATAGAAAAAACAATGAGTGAAAAAGTAGACCTTGAAACAGGTATGTATAAGACTGAAGAGGAATCATCCCCCGATGAAGTGGATAAGTATGAAGTCAAAAAGATGTATATAGAGTTGTTCCCTGATGAGTATGACGAACTAAGATATGAGACTGACTATAGTGATTGGGAAGCATTAGCTAATAGTATCAATAGTGATATGAAAACAAGTCATGAAGGGTTAAAGGAATTAATGCCTGAAAAGATAGAACCTAAGATAGATAAAAGTATTATAGGTAAACTCAAGTCATCCGTTAAGGTGCCTGAAGAGTTTAAGTTTAATAACAGTATGACTTTCTATACTATGTTAAGAAATATCTTTAGAGGTAAATATATACTCGTAACAGGACCATCCGGTTGTGGTAAGAGTAGTCTCGGTAAGATATTAGCTGATATAACAGGTAAAGACTTTTATGCGTTTAACTTTGGAGATACGATGAATCCATCCGCTAAGTTATTGGGTGATACTAAATTCGATAAGGATAGTGGCACGTGGTTTCAACCATCACGATTCGTGTCAGCTATCCAAAATAACAGCTTCGTTATGCTTGACGAAGTCACGAGAGATAGAACCGGTGACTTAGGTAATATCCTTATGCCTGTATTAGATGGTCAAAAGTATTTAGCTTTAGATGAATCAGATAAAGCTGATACCGTAGAGATAAACAGTGATGCGTTCTTCTATGCTACTGCTAACATAGGTAGAGAGTATTTAGGTGCTTCTCATGATTTAGATAGAGCGTGGAAAGATAGATTTACGGGTGGTATATATGAATTAGATTATCTACCACAAGGTAAAGAGATGGAACTGATACAGATTCGTGTTCCTAAAATAGAAGCAGACGATGCAAGGCGTATAACTGAGTTTACTAAGAAGATTAGAGATTTATATAAAGCTGAAGAGTTAAACGTAGCAGTATCCACAAGGATGGCTATAACTACTGCTGAGTTAGTAGTAGATGGTATGACACTATTAGATGCACTTAAGCATACGTGCTTACCTTTCTATCCGGTTCAAGGTGGAGATGACACAGAACGTGTTAAGATAATGCAGACTATTCAGTCTATGGGTGAGTAAATATGGTAAGAGTAAAGAAACATCATTATTGGCATACAATAGCTGAGTATCTTTTAGCTAATGGGTTATCCCCAAGTGAATGTGGAAAGGTAATACAAACTGCCTTTCCTAACACTAACGTTAATGGTAGACATGTTGGTGCCTTTAAACGTAGATTAGTAGAAGAGGGTGTGATAGATAAGAAAATGCCTAAGGTATTAACCGTCAATGAGGCTCATACTATTGCTAAAGGATTAATAACTGATGACGATAGATTTGTATATCAATGTTCAGTAGGTGCGGATAAAAGAACTTTAAAGTGTTTTGAATATAAACTTACTATGGAACTTGAAGATGATAACGAGGATATAGAAGAATGGATAAGAAATATGGCGATATAGATAGCTGGATAGGAGATGACGACGGTCTATACTGTTATGCCTGTGAAGATTGGACTGATGACGATGGTCACGGCAACTGTAAAGACTGTGGTATATCTTTTACTTCGGTAGACCCTTATATCTCTGCCTCTACTGCTGTAACGCATAGCACTGAAGCCCCTAAAGTAAACACATATACAGGTGATATGTGGAATAGAGGTGGTGCATATACGTGGGGTAGTGGAACTTCATGGTGGAATAGAGGTGTCAGTAGTATAGGTGGTGCTATGACTTCTATGTGGGGTGGTAGCTGGTCTACCCGAACCACAACTGATGCAGGTCGTATGCTTAAGCATAAGAGACATTTAGATTCTCTATGTAAAGTAGTAGACCCAACAGTAAAGCATAACTTAGACTTTGCATTTCAACGTGGTAAGAACTTTTCTAATATAAGAACGGGCCGTATAGTAATAGACGGTTCATTAATTAAAGATAGTGATGACAAGTTAGATGTATGTGCAGGATTGTCTATACATGAAAAGCTACATCTTATCCATACTTCACCTATTAAAGATTGGGAACGCAACTATGCTTACGACCATAATTTAGATACTGCTGAAACAAGGCTATTACATAATATAGTTAATATGATAGAAGATGAGTATATAGAAAAACAATTAGCAAAAGATTGTGCAGGTTTTATTAGTTATATAGATGCAACTAAAGAACATTTCTTTGGTGATACTGATATAAGTAAACCAGCTAAAGATGAGTTTATGGATGTTATGAATACTCTATTAGCATTTATTAGATACCCATCCTCTATTGATAATGATAGAAGAAAGCGTCACGCTAAGCATATAAGATATTTTGCTAAAGCATTACAGAATGGTTTAGATGATAGAGAAGCAACGTATAAAGCTTTTGATTCTATATTTCAATACATGTTAGCCTTAGTTAATGAATTAACGCCGGATAAAGATGAGCAGATAAAAGATAAACTCGACTCTGCTATGTCTGAAATAGAAGAAAGGTTAGGTAGTATCCTATCTGATGAAGAGATGGAAAAGGTCCGTGAACAAATGATGAAGGATATAGAAAAAGACCTCAGTGATAA
>VTLG01004655.1_pt1 | contig 16089 bp, 27 predicted proteins | sample 4694571 | NCBI WGS metagenome assembly VTLG01 (sample SAMN12604809, study PRJNA352737) | marine metagenome | biome: ENVO:00000447; feature: ENVO:00000209|ENVO:00000569|ENVO:01000036; material: ENVO:00002151; isolation source: viral sequences binned using virsorter ...
CTGGAAAAAATTAGCCTGGTTTCTAATGGCTGTAGCGTGGATCTTTGTAGCTTTTCTTATTAGTGCAGCATGGTGTGACATTTATAACACAGGATGGGATCAAATATAAATTGTGTATTTATTTAATTAGATGGATATGCATAACATGGATTACAACAAAACAAAAATAGAAAAGGATAAAATAATGAATACGTATCTTAGCTGGTTAGAAATCAAACCTCTTAATGATGGAACACAAGGTTTTAGATTTGATATCTTAGGTGTTAAAGGATTGACACGTAAGCGCCAGTATAAAAGCAGGGGTTTCAAGTTTAAAACTGGATCATGTATGAAAGCTTTGCACCTAGGCAAGCGCAGTATATATTTTGAAAGAAAGTTAAATAAAAAAACAGAGAGGAAGTTCTGTAACTTTGCAGGAAATAGACTACGTGTAATCTAATAACATAAATTTATTTAGTGGGAGCTAGTTAAAAGGGGGATAAAAACTAGCTTCTTTATAAGTAAATTTAAATAAACAAAAGGAAAAAATAAATGACAATAACACTTAACCAAATACTAGCTATGGAAAATGTCCTAGCTACTCGTAAGATGCCTAGCGACATTGAAGCGATGGCAAAATCTAAACGCTATAGTGAGAGCAAACAAAAGGTAATAACATTAGGTGAACAGCCATTGCATTATGTGCTGAGAATATTAGCTAAAGAAGGGGTCACTCTGTATGAATAAGTTATTTTATTATATTACATATCCATTAGATTGGTTGTCGTGTGGACTGATGAACTGGTGGTATCTTACAGGTTGGATAGTTACTATCCTGGTAGTGTCTCAGATTTATTTATATTATTTAACTGAAACTAATATATTTACTTTACTAATGAAAGGTTTATGACATGGATTTAAAGACGCAGAAAAGACTAGGCACTGAATCTCTAGAGTTAAAGAAAAAGATTAACAAAGATGCACAAAGCTTTACACCTAAAGAGAAAAAAGCTCTTAAAGATATTTGGTCAGCATTTAAAAAATGGGATGATGAGATGACAGAAATGGATGGGGATTGTTTATATTCTACTGTTCATAATCTTAGAAAGATGCGTAGTAATTTTTTAAAGAATTTCCCAGCTATAGTAGAGGAAGAATACAATGACTAAGATTGTTCTTGATAAAATACAAGATAAGAAAGATTCACAAGTTATAAGTGAGATCATTTTTGATATACTGAATGATGAGGGAATAGCACCTTTGTCATTCAGTTACAACATAACAGTAGACTATGATGAGGAGTAATAGAAATGAAGATAATAGTAAACGCAGAGAAAACAGATTACTTTTCTACAGAAGTAGAATTACCTGATGAGGTAGTGGATGATGAAGGTATCTGCCATTGGATAAATCAAAACCTTGACAGCTTCGATTGGGAAGTTAGTGAGGGTTGCTTTGAGTTTACAGAATATGAAGCAAGCGATATGTAGTGAATGTCGCAGTGAAAACATCAGCTTGCTATGCAAGTGGAATGTTAAGGAACAGGCGTGGCTCCCAGTGGAGCCGCCAACCTGTGATCATTGCGGCAAAAAAGTGAGCTTACATTTTGTAGATGGTGATAGAGTTAGATTACTAGAAGAATTAAAAAACAAAGGATACATACTATGAGTAATTATATATTGGTGGGTAGTTATCAAACTGAAAGAGGCACAGTAAGAAATGTGAAGGTGCATGGCGAAAGCTTGTATCATTGCGTCAAAAGAATAACAGAAAGCGACAGAAGTTTTGGTATTGATAATCATAGCACGAATCTTCGTGGTGGTTATATTGTGGCTGATTATGATGTGTCAGATAAGGCAGATATTATAGCGAGGTTCATATGATGGATAAACAATATTACAGAAACGGACAGTTATCCAGAAAAGAAAATTACAGATACGGAGAAAAAGACGGTCTTTGGGAACACTACCATGAAAATGGCCAGTTAAAATTCAAAGGAAATTACAAAGACGGAGAAAAGGAAGGTCTTTGGGAATACTATTTTGAAAATGGCCAGTTAGAACGCAAAGGTGATTTCAAAGACGGAAAACGACATGGCCTTTGGGAATTTTACTGTGAAGATGGTCAGTTAAAAGCAGAAAACATTAGTTAAAGGATAATTAAAATGGATGATAAAAATCACGAAGAATGGGTGAACCAAAGGTGGCCCAATGATATTCAAGATATATATAAGAAATTGAATTTACTTTTATTAACAGATCAGTATAACTGGTTGTTATTACAGAACAACTGTGATGAACAACAGGGATTACTTGAATTTATTGAGGAAGTATTAGCTTTGTTAGAGCAAGATAATAGAGTGTTAAAAGAGCAACAGTATAGAATACAAGATTCTTTCGATGGAATATAAAGTTGACTATAAAATCTACAACAGTATACTTTTAGTAATACTTTAAGTTTTTATTGTTTATGAAATAATACATACTTAAAGTATACTTTAAGATAGGATGGAAGAAATGAAGTTTAGGACAGCAACAGAAAAATATCTTACCAGTAAACAGTTTGCTTCTTTGTCGTGTTCTACCCAGAAAGGTTATGAGTATAAACTAACAGGTTTCTGTAAAGATTCTTTGAATGGTAGGACATTGGGTAATATCAGTGTTAAGAATATCAATGCTGTTCTTTGTACTCAACTTTACGATCAATGGGAGGAGGAATCATCAACATCTAATGCGAACCATTGCTCTAGGATCTTTTCTGTTTTGATGAACCATCTTGTTTCTCAAGAGTATATACCAAATAATCCTATGGCGAGAGTAAAGAAAAGAACAAGCACCCCAAGGTCTGTCACCTGGTCACACGATCAAGTAATATCTTTTTTAGATATGGCTTTTACAAAATTTGAATGGAGGAACATAGGACTAATTGTAATGATGTGCTATGAATGGGCGCAGCGTCCAATTGATATAAGAAATCTTACTTGGGATAAATTAAAACTGGATGAAAAGATCGTAACAATAACACAAACTAAGAGAGGAGCTACAGTAGAACTACCTATACCAGAGAACCTAGAGGCTATGCTTACCCAGCAAGAGGAAGATTGGGGGTTTCAACCATACGTAGTGCCCAACCACAGAGCCTCAGATGGGGCGTACAGAGCCTTAAACGTTTCTCAGATGACCCACCTACTAAAACAAGTTAAGGACGCTGTAGGGCTTCCTGATGAGCTACAGGTAGGTGATCTAAGAAAGACTGTCATTGTCCAGATGATTGCATCTGAAGTGGATCACCTGGCTATTCAATCAGTAACAGGACACAAGCACGTATCAAGTCTTGATCCTTATAATAAATTTAGATTGAGCACTGCCAAGTCTGCTTTGGATAGAAGAATAAGACAATGAAAAAATATATTAAGAATCCTATGGCAAAAGATCTTATGCACCCTAAATATAAACCCAGGGTGATACCTAATAAGAAGAAGCCTAAACGTAAACAAAAACATAAAAACAATGAATTGGAAATAAAACATGACACAACAATATCCTACAGGAATTAACCCAAAAACAGGTAAAGAATATTATTACAAAGATAATCCAGAAGCAGTGGCAAAAAGAGTGGCAAGACAAATGTATGTAAATGGTAAGTATATACCTATGAGCCACCCATTACACAAAGCTGGGCGTTATAATAACTTTAATGATGCTGCATTTCTTTCATTACAGAAAGATATAAAAGTAAAGGAAGGATATGTGTATGCAATCAGCAATCCTGCATGGCCGGAGTGGGTTAAGATAGGGATGGCTGTTGATGCAGAGGATAGGTTGAATGCATATCAAACTGGATCACCTAGTCGTGATTATTTTTTGATACACTCTATCCCCAGCAAAGACAGGGCAAAGACTGAAAGAGAAGCACACAACATAGCATCTACCAATAGCACTAGGTTAGGTGAATGGTTTAAGATATCTGATAAAGATGTTATAAATATATTAGATAGTTTAATACAATGAAATTTAAATGTGAAATAGATATGGACAATGATGCATTTGCACACGATCCACACGCTGAGCTATCTAAGATTATTAAACAAATATCAAAGCAGGTTAATGACTTTGAATGTAAAAAACGTACCAAAACAATTTGGGACATTAACGGAAATAAAATTGGTTCTTGGACAATTAAAACAGCAGATTAGGAAATAACTTTGGGTTGTATTTGTGATAACAGAACTATTTTCTTTAAGTACATACAACCTAACTTATACAAAGCTATTGACATAATTTGTGGTGATGAGGTAGAAGGGTATATACAGTTCTGTTCAATTAGTTGCATGAAAAAACACCCTGACTATAAGGGGGATGTAGAAGAATGACAATGAATCCATATACTGTATTAGCTAAAGCTATGTTAAAAGCATCAGAAAGGAGATACCAAACTATGAAAGATATAGAAGATATTTATAGAATTGTGAAAGGTAATAGCGAGATAAGCAAAGAAACCCTAAAGATTTTGCTAGAGAGCAGAGAATCAAACAAGAGACTAGAGATAAAGATAGATCAGATAGCTCAGAAGTTGGGGTTATTTAAAAATAGAGCTTATAAGAATACTATCAGACCTTTTGATGAAGATGAACGCAATCGTGCAGCAGAGAGAAAAGAAATAAATAAACCTGATTCTTTTGATGGGAAGTATTGATGAACTCTTATGAATTTTTATTGTTTATGACTGCTCTTGCTTTAGTAATTTGGATTATAGTTAAGTGGAGAGGATAGATGGCTGAAGGAGATAACCCACATTTAGCTTGCCCATTTGAAGATTGTGGATCAAGTGATGCATTTAATTGGAACGATGAAGGTTATGGTTTTTGTCACAGTTGTAGCAAATCCTATCCTAGCTCTGAGCCTGTATTTGATTGGGTAAAGGATCAATATCCTGTAAAAGAAAGGAGAAATATAATGGATATACCAGTTAAGTCTGGAACTTATGAAGATATCAGAGGTATTAAACCTGATATCTGTCAACTTTATGGTATTCAATTACAAATAGGAGAGGATGGTAAACCTATAAGGTATGCTTATAAATACCCACACACTACAAAGTATAGATCTTATACAGATAAATCTAAAACCTGGGTAAAAGATACAGGTAAAGGGATGACAGAATTGTTTGGCCCTGAGTTTAATGCAGGTACAAGCAAGCGTCTGTATCTCACAGAGGGAGAGTTTGATTCTGCAAGTTTGTATCAGATACTAGGAGAAAAGTTCCCAGTAAAATCCTTACCTAGTGCATCTATAGGAACTAAATTTCTACAGAAGAACCTAGATTATTTTAATTCTTTTGAATCTGTAATCTATGCAGGGGAACTCGACAAAGCAGGTAAAGCAGCAGCAGACAAGATTTATTCTGTGTTACCAAAGAAGTTTTATTATGTTCCTATGTCAAAACACAAGGACGCTAATGACTTCTTAACCTCTGGTGATAGTAAACAACTTATGTGGGCTGCAATGAAACCACAGAAGTATTCACCTGATAACTTCTTTATCTCAGGTACAGATATAGATCATGCAATACGCAACGAAGACCCCTATGCGTATACTCCAACAGGCCACTCTGGTTTAGATCAGAAGATCAGAGGACTAGTTAAAGGTGGTCTTACATTTCTCAAAGCTCCAAGAGGTGTAGGTAAAACTGAGGTTATAAGATATTTTGAAATGGGTTTGTTGCGTACTCCCAAGACACGTATAGCTTTACTCCACATGGAAGAAGTAAAGTCTACCACATGGAGAGCAATGGCTACCTATCACCTTGGACGTAATGTGCGTACAGATGATGATGCATCTGCCAATAATGTTAGTACAGATGATGTGGTTAAGGCGGCTGAAATAGCAACTGATTCAGATAATAATCGTACTATAGTTTTTGAAATGCGTGAGCATGATGATCCACTGAAGCTTTTAGATCATACACGAACTGCTGCCACTGTTTTTGGTGCAGACTATATATTTGTAGATCATGTCCAGCGTCTTGCATACCTTTCAAACTCTGGTGTGGATGGTGCTACTAGCACTTTAACAACTTTAGGTGCTAGGATGGCACAGTTATCCAAGGAACTTAATATAGGTGTGATATTTATATCACAGGTTAATGATGATGGTAGAACAAAATACGCTGCCTCTCTTGAAGAAGAAGCAATAATATGTATAAAGATAGATAGAGATTTAGAATCAGAGGATGAAATATTGCAGAACACAACTAATTTTATTGTTGATAAGAACAGACCTTTCGCTAAGTTAGGTAATGCAGGTTCTGTTTATTATGATCCTATCACAACAATAATTACGGAGGATGGGCCTTATGGTAGTGTTTGATATTGAAGCAAATGGTCTACTTGATAATGCTACAAAGATCCATTGCCTCAGTTATTGTGAGTTTGATGATGATAAAATACATACATTGTATGACTATGATAAGATGCGTGAGTTTTTATTGGGGGCCAAAGGTTTAATAGGACACAACATTATTCGTTATGATGTACCTCTACTAGAGAAGATACTTAATATTAAAATTAAAGCACAGTTATTTGATACTCTACCTATGTCATGGGTTCTTAATTATAGTAGATCAAGACATGGATTAGAATCTTTTGGAGAGGATTTTGGTATACCTAAACCTGAGATTAGTGATTGGGAAAACTTAACATTACCTGCCTATGCACATCGTTGCCAGGAAGATGTTAGGATCAATTACAAACTTTGGGATAACTTACTTAAACGTTATATGATTATATATCAAAATAATAAATCAGAACTTAATCGTTTCTTTCGTTACTTACAATTTAAGATGGACTGTGCTAGAGAAGCGGAACAACAAGGGTGGAAATTAGATGTCCAGAAATCACAAAACCTTGTGCAACAGCTTACGGATTTACAAGATGAGAAAACAAAAGAACTGGTGGATGTTATGCCAATGCGAAAAATCATGGCAATTAAAACTAAACCCAAAGTCTTTCATAAGAAAGATGGTACACTTTCAGTACAAGCAGAGAAGTGGAATAGTCTATTAGAGGAAAATGATTTACCTTTAGATTATGAAGGGGAAGTCTCAGTGGTTAAAGGTGTTGAAGCTGCTAATCCCATTTCATCTGATCAAGTTAAATGCTGGCTGTTTTCTTTAGGTTGGAAGCCTTGTACATTTAAATATGTAGATGATAGAGAGATACCACAAGTAAGGGTACATGGAAAACTAACAAGGTCTGTTAAAAATTTAATGAAAGATAACACACAGGTACAGGTTCTTGATGGTTTAACTGTATTACAACACAGACTAGGTATCTTAAAAGGGTTCTTGGATTGTGAGAAAGATGGTTACGTTAAAGCAGAGGTAGCTGGTCTAACTAATACACTTAGGTTTAAACATCAGAAACCTTTAGTAAACCTGCCAGGTGTAGATAAACCTTGGGGGATGGAAATACGTGGCTGTTTAACAGCACCTGATGGATATCTTCTTTGTGGTGCAGATATGACCTCACTAGAGGACACAACAAAACGTCACTACATGCAGCCTTATGATCCTGGTTATGTTGCAGAAATGTCACAGTTAGGATTTGATCCTCACTTAGACTTGGCAAAACATGCAGGTTATGCTAGACAAGAGGAGATAGATAAGTATAACAGAGGTGATATGCCAGAGTTAAAAGATATACGTAAGCGTTTTAAAGCAGTAAATTATTCTGCTACTTATGGTATAGGAGTACCTAAGTTATCTCGTGATACTGGTATGTCTGAGGATGAAGCAGAGGAATTATTGGATGCATATTGGGAACGCAACTGGTCAGTTAAAGAGTTTGTTAAAGATAACATAACAGGTAAACGTATTCTTAATAACGAAATGTGGATACAAAATCCTGTTAGTAAGTTCTGGCACAGTCTAAGAAAAGAGAAAGACATTTTTTCTACTATCAATCAAAGCACAGGATCTTATTGTTTTGATAGATGGGTTGCACTATATAGATCTAAGAGATCTAATATTGTTGGACAGTTTCACGATGAAAGTATTAACGTAATAAAAAAGGGCGAAGAAGATGAACATACATCAGTTTTAAATTGGGCAATAAAAAAACTTAACGAACAACTTAAATTAAATGTTGATCTAGGTATTGATATACAGTATGGTCAAACATATGCAAATGTACATTAAGATAGGAGATATTAAATGGGTACAAGAATAGTAAAATTAACTGGTATTGCTGAGTGGGCAAAGGTCTTTGAGCAAAACCGTGACCTAACTGGTTGGAAACCTACCCTTCAAGCAGAGGGTAGCTACGAGAAATACAATGGTGCTTGCACTATTGATATGATCCTTGATGAAGATAATATTGCAAAGCTTCAAGCTGCAAGGTCATCTAAAACACCAAAGCTTGATCCTGAAGGGCGTGGAATGAGGGTCAAGTTTGATAGAAAGTTTGACACTGGATATGATTGGAGTAGCGGTGCTCCTGTTGTCAAGAAAGCTGATGGTAGTGCTTGGGATTTTGAGACTGATGGTATCATTGGCAATGGCTCAACAGTAGAAACAACTGTAGCTATCTATGATTTACCTAAGTATGGTAATACAGGTACGAGACTTGAATCTATTAAAGTAGTAGACCATGTTGAGTACACACAAGATCAGGACAGTGGTAGCCCTCCCCCTACTACAAAGAAACCTGATGCTGCACCTGTAGAAGAGGCCATCCTATTCTAAGGTGCAAACTTGGGGGTGGGTATTGTGGGTATATTCACCCCCTAATTAGGAGTAGATATGAAAAAAATTGAAACACTTGTTGAAGATTTAGAAGAAGTCATCTATGGAAAAGGTGGGTGGACTAAAGTTATTAGTGATACTTTAGGTAAAAACATTGCTGACTCTGCTTTAAGAAGGTTTAGCAAACCTCAAGAGCCTAGAGGTTATTTATCATTATCTGCTTTGGGTACTCCATGTCAGAGAAAACTTTGGTATAAAATAAACAAACCTAAATTAGCAGCACCATTAAAAGCTAATTTATTATTAAAGTTTTTTTATGGGGATATGATAGAGGAACTAATACTTGCTATGGTATCTGCATCAGGTCATACTATTACTGGAGCACAAGATAGATTGAATGTGCATGGTATACGTGGTCACAGGGATGCAGTGATTGATGGTGTAACTATTGATGTAAAGTCTTGTAGCTCTTACGCATTTAAGAAGTTTAATGAAGGGGCTTTACGTGATGAAGATCCTTTTGGTTATGTATCACAGTTATCTTCTTATGTTTATGGAGCAAAAGATGATCCCCTAGTTACTGATAAAGAGCGTGGTGCATTTCTTGCTGTTGATAAAGTTAATGGTGATATCTGTTTAGATGTGTATAATTTTTCTAATGAATTAAGTGGTAAGAAAAAAGAGATAGAAGATATTAAACATATGGTAGCTGGTGATATTCCAATAGAAAGAGTTAAACCAGTACCTCAATCTAAAGGAAGTCCTAATACAAAGCTTGCAAAAGCTTGCGTATTCTGTGATTTTAAGAAGACCTGCTGGCCTGATATCAGAGTTTTTCAGTATTCTTATGGGCCTGAGTATCTTGTTCATGTTGAGAAGGAACCAAAAGTCCCTGAGATTAAACATGTCCAGGCAAGCTAAACAAAAGGGGAGACTTGGGCAACAAGAGATAAGAGACAAGTTGCTTGAGACTTTCCCTGAGTTTGAACCTGATGATATTAAGTCTACTATCATGGGTGATAGTGGTGCAGACATACAGCTATCACCAGCAGCTAGAAAAAAGATACCTCTTTCTATTGAAGTAAAGAGAAGAAAAGGAGAATTAAAAACTGTCTATGGTTTTATGGAGCAAGCATCTAAACATTCTACAAATGAACCTGTAGTTTTTTTTAGATCAGATAGGAAACCTTGGGTAGTAATGATTGGATTAGATCACTATATGGAATTATTAAAAGGATGGAAATAATGACTGATAAAGTTTGGGATATATTAACAGGACCAATATCAACAGAAGATCTACCAGATCTGGAAGAAGTGCCAGAAAATATGAACTTCTTTTTGGTTGGGAGAGTAGAAACAAATGGCGAAATGGAAGACACAAACCTTTGGTTTGAAAGTCTTGATCAAGCTTATAAGATACAAAAATATTTTAAAGGCAATATAGAACCATTAGAAATACGTGATATGTATGAAGGTTACATAATGTAGCTTGACTATTGGGTAAAAAAAAGTATAACTTGGGGTTTCATCATGGAGTATGAAGTTACTATAAATATTTTAGTTGATAAGGATGCAAACTTTTTAGAGATATCTGGAAGTAACTGTCATGTTATAAAAGGTTTGATGGAAGATGCTTTATATGATATAGATGATATAGTTATAAACAAATGCGAGGTGTTAATAAATGAACAAGATAGTGATAGAAGATAAAGAGTATGATTTAGATTTATTTTCTGAAGAAATGCAAGAAGAAATCAAGACTTTAAGTGTGGGTCAAACTTCTTTAAATATATTAAAACATATAACAAAGTGTGTTGATGCAGTACAAAAAGTAAAGTTAAAAGATTTAAAACAAAACATAGATAATTTAACAAATTAAAAAATAGAAAGGATCTAGAGTTGTCTAACAATTATTTACCCACAGACTATCAAGCTTTTATTCATACATCACGTTATGCAAGATGGCTCGACAAAGAAAAACGTAGAGAATCCTGGTCTGAAACTGTAGAAAGATATATGGACAATGTTGTAAGACCTAAGATAGGTAAGGATAGTTATGTAGATAAAATACGTGACGCTATCTTTGATTTAGAAGTGATGCCATCAATGAGAGCTTTAATGACAGCAGGGCCAGCATTAGATAGAGATAATACTGCAGGATATAATTGTAGTTACTTGCCTGTAGATGATCCTAAAAGTTTTGATGAAGCTATGTTTATTCTTTTGTGTGGGACCGGTGTTGGCTTTAGTGTTGAGAGACAATTTGTTTCTAAGCTTCCAGAAATTCCTGATCTATATGATAGTGAGACAACTGTAGTTGTTAAAGATAGTAAGGAAGGTTGGGCTAAATCTTTCAGACAGATGATAGCACTTTTATATAGTGGTGAGATACCTAAGTGGGATGTAACCAGAGTTAGACCAGCAGGTGCTAGACTAAAGATTTTTGGTGGTAGAGCTAGTGGCCCTGCACCTTTGATTGATCTATTTAATTTCACAATAAAAAGATTCAAAGATGCACAGGGACGCAAGCTATCTTCTTTGGAATGCCATGATATAATGTGTAAAATAGGTGAAGTAATAGTTATGGGTGGTGTACGCAGGTCTGCTATGATATCTCTCAGTAACTTATCTGATGATCGTATGCGTCATGCCAAGTCAGGTGCATGGTGGGAGAATGATCCTCAACGTGCTTTATCAAATAACTCAGTAGCATATACAGAAAAACCAGATGCTATATCTTTTATGCGTGAGTGGATGGCATTAGTAGAAAGTGGGAGTGGAGAACGTGGTATATTCAATCGTGTTGCAGCTAAGAAACAAGCTGAAAAGTATGGTAGAAGAGATCCTGATTGGGAGTTTGGAGTTAATCCATGTAGTGAAATCATACTTAGACCATATCAGTTCTGCAATCTTACAGAGGTTGTGGTTAGGTCTACAGATGCTATTGAAGAACTTGAAAATAAAATACGTATTGCAACTATTCTTGGGACGATCCAGGCATCCTATACAAAGTTCCCATATCTGCGAAAGGTGTGGCAGCGTAATACAGAAGAAGAGCGTTTGCTTGGTGTGTCACTCACAGGGATAATGGATAATCATATATTATCTAGAAGAAATAAAGGATTGGAGAAAACTCTTGTACATTTACGTAAGATTGCTGTTAGTGTTAATGATCTGTGGTCTGATCGCTTGGGTATTCCCAAGTCAACCGCTATTACCTGTATAAAACCTAGTGGTACTGTATCTCAACTTGTAGATTCTGCTAGTGGTATTCATGCAAGGCATTCACCTTATTATATCAGGACAGTTAGGGGAGATAATAAAGATCCTCTTACTACTTTTATGAAGGATCAAGGTATACCTAGTGAGCCAGAAGTTAGAAAACCAGAAGTCACTACTGTATTTAGTTTCCCAGTACAGTCACCACAAGGGGCAATAGTTACTTCTGATTTGTCTGCTATTGAACAATTAGAAACTTGGCTGATGTATCAAAGACATTGGTGTGAGCATAAGCCTAGTATCACAGTCAATGTAAGAAAAGATGAATGGTTTGAAGTTGGTTCTTTTGTTTATGAGCATTTTGATGAAATGTCTGGTGTAAGTTTCTTACCTTACAATGAACATACTTATCAACAAGCACCATATCAAGAGATAGATAAAGATGAATATGAAAGTTTATTAAATTTAATGCCAAAGTCTATTGACTGGAGCAAGCTTTCAGTGTATGAAAAGGAAGACAATACAAAGAGTAGTCAGGCACTGGCATGTACAGGTGATATATGTGAAGTAGTCGATATAACATAAAGGAGAAAATTATGATAAAAGAATATCTACCATTTATAATAGCAGCAGCACTACCAGTTATAGTAGTGTTGTTTATGTTGAGTACGTTCTAATGTGGGTAGCAGTGTTTATAATGTGGATGGGCAGTACAAATAGTGTGTTTGCCCCCAATCAAATCTTTACAACAGAAGAAATGTGTGAAGATTTTAGAAAGATACAACATATAACTTTAGAAAAGACTAAACCACACGAGCAGTCAGGTGTTAGAGGTTCATCCTGTGTGCTTGTGATCAAAGGAGAAAGTGCATGAGTACATTAACAATGAATGGAGATATCATTAAAATAGATGAACATAAAGCTTTTAATTATGTATCTCTAGGTAAAGCAGCCAAACTCACAGGGAAAAGCAAGCCCACTATTAGTGCAGCATGTAGACCTAAGCTTGATAAAACAGGTAAAGAAATAGCACCAGCTAGAATTAGTGCTACTCAAGAGAATGGACAATATCAAATAGAAGTGGGTGAGTTATTCAGAGTGTATCCTGCAGTAACAGAGGAGAAATATGACCCTGTTGAGAAGCCACCACATTATACACTTGGTAATGGTATGCAGTGTATAGAATATATAAAACAAGTCTTATCAGCAGAAGAGTTTAAAGGTTATTGTAATGGTAATGTAATAAAGTACCTTCATCGACACTCTTATAAGAATAACCCTGTAGAAGATATAAGGAAAGCAAAATGGTATCTAGAAAGAATGTTAGAAACTATGCAAGAAATACACAAATAAAACCATACGAGAGAGGCAGACAAGCTTTTAAAACTGGTAGACTTGGTAATCCTTTTGTAGAAGATACTAAAGAAAATAGAGAATGGGAGATGGGCTTTAATAAAGCCTATTTCTTAAACCTTGAAAGGGTTAAATTATATGAACAAAGAAATTCTAAGTCTTGAAAGAGAAGCAGAAAGATACAAAAGAAAAAGAAAATCTAAACCACAAAAAGATAAACCCTTGACAGCACGTTTATACCTTGCAGGACAAGCTCTTGCAGGGTTACTTGCGTCTAGTCAAGGGCGAGCTAGAGTTAGTGATATAAGATATGAAGCTTTTGAATGGGCAGATAAAATGTTAGAAGAAGATTAGTTAAAAGTCTAGGGCATCTTTTCCAAAATAACTGTCATAGTTCTCTAATACATTTTGTATCATGCGTAGGTCTTCATAAGCATTAGGGTCTTTTAACATATCTTGTACAGTATCATATCTTTCAGATAAGTATGTCTTACCATCTAATGTTCTAAGTGTTGTCATAATTTCTTGAATTTTAGATTTATTTTTTCCACTTAAAACTCTTACAAGATTAAACTCTGGTGGTAAATTAGCTATTAGATAATTTGTAACTTCTGTCTTTACTTGTTTTTGTACCTCCTCAACAATTTTCATTTTATCTTTTAAAGGTTTGTTAAGATTAAAAAAATCTCTATTTTCTTTTTTATTTAAAGCATTTTCTACTACTTGTTTATAAATAGGTGCAGTTATATCATCCATTACATTTTTTACTTCAGGTGGTCCTTCAAATTTTATTGCTTTATAATCTTGTATTGAAACATGGTTAAGAAATCTTTCAACAATATTAGGAACAGGAATTGATCTTGTACCAAATTGTTTACCTATATCAGGTGTGAAAGCATCCTCTCTGGTTGCTTTTGCTCTTACCTCTAGATTTTTAGAAGACCCAATAATATTATCCACATACTTTAACATATTATTTAATTTTGAAAAACCTTGCCTCCTATCTGGATTTAAATTACCATCAGTTAAAAGTCCATACACTTGATTTATAGGATCAAGCGGTCTAGTGACACCTTGTATTGGTCTTGAAAGTATTCCAACTAGTACTGTAGCGGCACGTTTATCCCAACGTTTTGTTTCCTTTAACTCTCTTGCTGTTTCATATATATTTTTTTCTACATCAGTTAGATCTCTAACAGCTTGCCCACCTAATTGTAATCCAAGTTGTGTAAAAAGATCTTTAGGAACTTCACTTAATTGTGGTATAATACTTCCATCCTCTCCTACTTTACTGTAAGCAAGTATGTGAGCCATTAAACGTATTGTTCCTTCAGGCCAATCATAAGTTATTAATTTAATAGAGCCATCGTCTTGCACTTCTTGATTCCAAGCAATACCATTGGCAATTTTTTCTTTTGCCCCCATAGTCCCAATCATTTCTTCTTTACCATAGGTATAGTAGACAAGAGTACTATAGAAAGCAGCCATTTTACCTAAATCTTCTGCACCTGTTGGCGTTGTGTAATCTAAGTTTTTACCTGTAGCTCTTCTGTAACTGTGGGCAATAGCGTTTACACCAGTTAGATCTCCCATAGTGGCTATAGTTGTATTAAGAAAGCTACCAAATGGCACAACAAAACCTGCAGCACTCCTATTAGTTTGGTCTTCTATCCAACGAGCAGTAGATCTTAATGCACTCTTACCTGGTAATACAGACCAGTTTACAGAAGCTGTTTCTCTCATTGCAGTATAAGCTGCCTTATCTAAGACATTTTTAAACTTATCTTTAGCCATAATTAAAGCTACATCTGGTTGGTCAAAAAACTTTTCTGGACTCATACCATAAGTTTTCATTATTTGTTTATTTAAATTAGTGCCAAAAGACCAACGCTTTGTTAATGAATCCTGTAGTCTTACAAGTGTAATAGTCTGAGCACCTTTAGTAACTGAATCAGCAACCTTCCAAACTTTTCCTGCTTTATCTAAATTAAATTGTTCAAGGCTTTGTAATGTACCACCATCTCCTGAGACTTCTCTAAATAGTTTATTAAGTATTTCTGGTTGTGTTTCAAGTACTGCGTCTGCATACTGTATGGGTAGATCTGGAGTGATAACATCAACAGCCCTTCTAATAGAACCTCCAAGTGATCCATATGCACGATTAAAATATTCTTGTGCTGCCTTTGGATTACGCCCAATATATTTAACAAGAACCCCTTGTCCAGCTTCTAGACCAGCCGTAAAAGCATCTGCAGCAGTATTGATACTAACCAATTTAACAAAACCCTTAACGTTTGCACCTGTTGTTGCAAGGTGTGATGTTAAAAGTCTTTTATAAACAGATAAAGAAAACTGTAATCTTTTTGGGTCTTTTACTTTTTCACTATTTGCTAATTTTATTGCATCTTCTAGAGGAATATCTTTTTTAAGGGGTGTTAATTGATTTCTTTTAAGAGGTACAGTTGCTTCTGCACCTGTTTCTTTATTTACAAATCTTACAAAAACTTTATTGCCTTTAGTTGAAACCACAGTTCCAACGTTATCTCTATCTTTTGCTATAACTCTTACACCCACATCAAACTTAGTTAAAGCTTTTTTCAGAACGTTTGATGGTGGTTCCATACTGTCAAGCACACCTACTGATCTTTCAAGTTGTTGTATAACCTGCGTATTTTTACCACCCTCACTTGTTTGCCATGTAAGGTGAGCTACAAGATCAGCAGCAGTAGCTCTATCTCCTCGTGTAACTTTATTATCTTTGTCTACAAAACTGAGTTTGTATCCTGTATCGCTTTC
>VTLG01009910.1_pt1 | contig 16086 bp, 17 predicted proteins | sample 4694571 | NCBI WGS metagenome assembly VTLG01 (sample SAMN12604809, study PRJNA352737) | marine metagenome | biome: ENVO:00000447; feature: ENVO:00000209|ENVO:00000569|ENVO:01000036; material: ENVO:00002151; isolation source: viral sequences binned using virsorter ...
AAGGATCCACCGCCTCCTCCTCCGTTATTCATTCCGATTCCACACCCCATCAATAGCAGTGGTGCTAGTATTAATAACTTCTTCATTCCTCCTCATTAAGTTGATCTACCCAATCGTCATCGGGTGTGAATATAATTGGACCTTGTGCTATCGCAGATTCAAGGTCTTCAAGGAGATCGTCATCATCCATTAGTTTAAGTTTATTATAGCACCACCAATGGTCATATTACCACTTGCTTTAATGGTAGCCATACCTGTTATGATATGGGATAAGTTTCCCTTAGTAGTCTGTGTAAGGTTACCAGTAACATCAGTGACCTGATTACCACCAGCAGTTGTCTTACCATCCATATATGCTAGAGTATAAGACTTAGTTGCTGTTTCTGTCAAGTCTTTTGTTGTTGCTCTCGTATAATTTCCAGTAACTGTCTGTGTGAGGTTACCAGCAGACATAGTTTTTGTTACATTACCAGCAGTAAAGAGCTCTGTATGGTTACCAGCAGTACTTGTAAATGATGTATCACCTTTTGCTACAAGGATAGAATATGCGTCTTTCCCTGTAACAGTGGGTGGTTTAGGTACAATACCACCTATCATATGACTAAACCTACCACCATGTTTTACACTACAGTCTCCTATGGACTGTATCTTAAGGTGTCCTAGGGTATTGATATTAAATATTGCACGTGGATCTTCTACCTGTCTAATGGTATACTCACCCTTAACTTTCTGGAACCAACCACTTGTTTCATTTTCTATAAAAGAACTAACTGTCTTTATATTTCCAGCAGTTACAGATAGAGCACCACCTCCACCATCACCTGCTTGCATCTTTATATTCTGACCAAAGAGATTCAAGTCACCATCAGAACGTACACTAACATTCTTACCTTTCATTGCTAAATGACCATCAGTTGACTCAATATTAACATCACCAAAACACTTGATGGAGACTGGTTTCTCCTCATTCAACATGTTCTCGATCTCTAGGTTTAACTTACCACCCAATTTCAATGTTAAGTCACCATAAGGTCTGATAGTTATATTACCACCATCTTCATCTTGTCCTACCTTAGCAGCACCTAAAAATACATTACCCTTTTCATCAAAATCTAATTTCTGTCCATTATCTGTACAAAGAATAAAAGTAACTCTACCTTCTGGGTTAACTTGTCTTATAATTTTACATCCAAATAATCTTTCAGCACCCATCAGTGCTTCTTCTACAGCAGATCCAGGATTGCTATCAGCAGCTTTCTGATTCTTACCATCATTCTTTGGTAGACCATCACTATTAACTTGGTCTTTGTAATTATTTACAGATGTTTGTGTTTGACTTGTCATGTTGGGCAATCAACGTATCTTCCAGTACCGACTTTAGCATATCCTAACAGATCTCTTGTATCAGTGTCAAGACATACAAGACTAGCAACTGCAAATGCACCAAATCCATCACCTACAATTTCAACTTTAGGTGCTTCAGTGAATACAGTTGTTCTATCAATAACATCAAATCCACTAACTAATCCATCATCATTAATTCTAGCAGATACTAATGAGGAATTACCATTGATGTATACTGTTGGTGGTACTGTATATTGTAGTCCTGGTCTTACTAATGTAAGTGAATCTAATACACAATCGAGACCTTGTGGTTTATTAGTAACATAGTTACTTCCTCTCTGTGTGATACGAACTTCACTTACCCTACCATTAACATCAAGTAATGGTACAGCAATAGCACCCCATCCTTGACCAGTAATAGCAATTTTGGGTGGTAAAATATATGGATCACCTGGATCATCAATAGGAATTTCAATGATTCGACCACCATCATCCACAATAGGGTCTCCAATAGTAGGTTCTTTAAATCCTGGATCTGTATATGGTGGTTTTGGTGAAGTTAATTTCTCTTCTTGACCTAATATCTGTACATTTGCTACTGCACCAGTACCATTAACAGAGAACTGAAGATCTTCTATACCTTCCACCTCTGAATCTTCTGCAACACCAATAACTACAACCGATTTATTAGACTCTACAGTAAATGTTCCATAGAGATTACCACCAACAATATCACTTTGTGTAAGATCAGAACCGAATAGAGAATATCCAAACAAAGTTCCATTAGGCACATTCTGACTTGTTATATCAAATGTTATAAATTCCCCTTCCTTATACTGCAACTTATCACTTGTAACATTGATACTAAATTCATCTGTTATTATAGTTACAGGTGGTGTTGTGGTAGTATCAATAGGATCAGTAATTGGATCTATTGTAGTACCACCAGTAACAGGTTGAATCTCTACAGGAGTACCACCAGGTGAAGTAAAAGGTGGTGTATATGGATCTGGGTCGCCTGGTTCAGTTACAGGCAATAGACCAATAGTTACTGTTGCTTCACGAGTTATAAATTCTGCTTCACCAACACCAGTAGCATAATCAATCTCCACTTTAAAATCTTGAGGTGTATCATTAACCTTATCTTTAAAGGTAACAACCTCTATAATTCTCTCAGTCTGATTAGTACCAAATCCAATTATACCATCAGTCTTCTCATAGTCAGTTCCAGCAATAGCACTTCCATCAACTGTTTTATATGTTACAGAACTAGATGCTTGTGTATAACCAGATCTCTTAACTGTAATATATGCCTTATCTCCTTCCCATACATTAGCATTAAAGATTTCATAATTAACCAATCTCTCTGTTGGTGTTGTCTCACCATCTCCAGGTGGTAATGTTCCAGCACCTCCAGTACCTGTATCAGGATCTTCGTAAATATCTTTATTAGTACCTCCACTAGGAAGTATAGCAGGTAATCCACCATAGATTATTCCACCTGTCTTCTCTGGTTCATCATATCCCCTTGCATCATCGCACACACTTTGCCCATAATCCAAAGGACCATCAGTTAACTGATCAAGTAGATCATCCAAGAAGTTTCCACCATCCGATTTTATTTTCTTAGTACACCTCGTATTTTCTTCACCACATTTAGAATCAACACCACCACATGAGATACCAAGAAGGTTCATGATCTTAAACATTGCACCACCAACGATGTTTAATGCACCACCAACAACTTTCAATATCGATTGAATAGGTCCGAGTATTGAATTGATCAGTCTGTTAACGAAAGACATGATCTTGTTAAGAATAGCATTAACAAAGATATCAACCTGACAAGTTGTTGATCTAAACACCTTCAATAGATAATCAAAGATAAGACTAGTAATGAAGTCGGTTAATCTCTCCATTATATCTTCTATGGAGCAACCAATCTTCTCTAGTATCATCGTCAACCATTTCTGAACGGATTCAAGAATACCTTCAAATGGAGAGAGTATCATCTTGACGAGCATATCAACGCCCTTCTTCAAGTATCCAATAATGGTTCCACGTACCCTAGCCATAGCAGCTCGGATAACTTTCATTATCTTATTGATATATCCATATGCCTTATCAGCATAACTGAATAGTTCACCATTCACTTTATTAACAAGATAGTCACCTAAGTTACCACCGCTATCCTGAACCATTCGGAACAGTTCACCCATGATATACTTAATGTCTTTCTTGACTTCACCATTACATTCTGCCTGTGCTACAGCAACACAAACATTAGTTCCAAAAGGATTAACAGGTGAGTTGTTACCACGATGTGTTAGATCTTGTGCAGAATATGTTTCTGTTGATCCACCTGCTATCTGACTACCTCCCTTGTTTGTATTAACCTCCTTATGATCTAATGCAAGAGTTGTTACTGGATTAGTAGAGGGATTCAGATAGTTTTTAAATGATAAACATAAGTCACCTTCAGTTAATGGTGGTGGGGTTACTGTGTCTGCATTTGCAGTTGCACCAAGAGAATGAAGAATAATAGGTTTGGTCTTCTCTGGATCCAACCACATTCCCAAAACCCAATCAGATGGTTCTAAATTTGCTGTAGATCCTCCAGCACCACCAGATTTATATGGGATGTTCAGAGGCATAGCACATGTAGCCCAAGGTAAATCAGCAGTTTCTGAATCACCACATACTGACGAATGAGCACCAACAATCCTGACCCTAAAGCGGTTTGAATGCTTAGGGTTGTCAACTTCTTCAATTTGTCCTACCCACCATTGAGCTCCATTGGAGCCAATATTATTAGTAGGTAAAAAAGAGTTAACAGATGGATCCATATTTAGTCGTCATATATCAAGCACTCAGGCTCGTCTGGGTGTTGGTCACAAAAGAGTTCAATAGCATTAGGATCATGGTGATCACCTGCTTCGATCTCTTGTTTGTGATGCTCTACATACTCTTCGAGTTCATGTAGCTCTTCCTTATAATGTCTGCGAGCTGCAGCATTAGTTGTAGGATCATCTATGATGTCTTTGTCTTTTTGAATGTGATCTTCTATACTTTTCATAATAGTTAGTTAGTAGAATTTAGATCCTCATCAGAACCATGAGAGTCTCTTTGTAATTTTAACACCGTAACGGCTTTATTGGTTGATTTATCAAAGAATCTTGATAATTTGGTAATCAAATAAAAACCACTGTTATGGATGTCTATGTCATCTGCCTCTCTATTCTCCTGAACGATAGAATTGGTTAGGACTACATTAACACGATTCCCTACTGTTAAATCGAGATTTGATGGAATTTCTATTTGCAATCCTTGTGTATTTAGGATGTAATTACGAGAAAAAGACTGTGGGATATAAAATCCTAGTCTATCTGGAGTATCACTATTATCTTTTGCTGCATCTTTATCTGAATAAAATGGTTCATTAGATACAATAGCAGTTGATATCCTAGCAGGAGTTGTAGACATAATTTCTTGTGCCTGAGTAAGACCAGCAGATCCTAAATGTGATTGCTTATCATACTGAGTTGAGTACTGATAAACAGACTTCTCATACTCCATAGTATCAATATTAAAAGTCTGCAATTCTGTGTTATAAGCACCTAAACGTAGACCTTCCATAATATTAATCTCGCTAGTGAATTCAACTTTTGTAATTATATACTCCTCAGAAGCTCCAGTATCACTCACTTGATCTGTAAGAGTTACGATGTCCTCTTCCAAACCAGCACCACCTTTAGTAGGATCACATAAAGTATCAAGTGCTCTAAAATTGAAACCATCTTTGTTCCTATAGAATAAAAATCCAGCTGAACCAGTAGCCAGTTTAACATCATCACCAACAGTTCCACCAGTATCACCTTGTTTTTGATATGGTATTGCCCTAGGTTGCAATGAATGACATATACTAAAAGGAGATTTATTTCCAGGACTCAGAACCATTCTATTGTTTGTAACATCAGTATTAATAGTAGAATCTGGAAAATTTTCACTTATAATACTCTCAACTATTTGATGTGGGGATCCCTTTAGAGTTTTATTTAATTTGATTCTCTCATTCTCTATTGCCTCTGCTGTAATCAACCCAAGATTATAAGACTGTAATCCATCACGAATAGAAACATCACCAATCCTATAAACATGAAAATCATACTCATGTTGATCTCCATTACAATCAGTGATCTTAATATTAACTTCTTCATACCCTTGTATAGGTAAATTTCCACGAACATTAATACCAGAGTCAACTATCATTAAATTAGCACTAACAAAACCAGTAGTAATATCCTCATAATACTTAAATCCAAGTACCAATGGTGCTATCTCAACAGTCTCTGCTCCATCTGTTAATGGAGTAATACCAACAGAGTCTAAAGTAAAATCGTATGCGTTATAACCTTGATTCGTCATGTTAGAGATAGCATAGTGAGGTGTTTAATGCTTGCAACATTAGTGTCTTCAAGTGATGGACTTGCGGTTTCAGAATTTGATGAATTATTTTCAGTTTTATTCTCTGGTATTTGTATTGGATTATTAAGTTGAACAATAAGAGGTTGTGACTGATTAACACCCTTAGTAAGCATCTGTTGTATATTTGTATCTGGTTTTAACAAACTACTACTAGAATCATCACTCATATCTAAGAAATTAGAAGGTTTCCATCCTTCTGGTTGTATAGAGTTAGCACTATCTTGCCAAGAGTAATGGAAGAAATTACCTTTCTCATGGAACATAGGATCTTCATCTACAACTCTATTATCTAATTGTGATTGTCCTTTAAAATCAGTCCTACCATCTAAGATTTTAAGTGCCTCAAGTATTCCAGCTTGACCTTCATCACTCTTTAAATCTTGTAGAATTGTTGGATCATGGTACATCAAACCTTTCTCATATGCTTCATATTGACCATCTGCTTTAATAATCTCTTCAATAGTACCATCACCTCTTGCATACCTATTAAGTATAGAAGCAACAACACCATACACATCATCTGTACCTAAAGCAGCTTCACCACTTACAGCATAAGCCAACCACTTCCAATCATCATCAGTTAATGAAGAAAGTGAATTGTTAGTTTGATTTGTAGTACTTGTCTGGAAAAAACTATTACCATTGGTCAACCCCAATCCAGATAAATTTGTAGAGGCGACCAATTGTTCTTTCCCAAGTAGATTATTGTCACCCCAAGTATTATTACTAGAAACTTCATCATTTTTCTCTTCGTTTGTCCAATCTTTAGTTCCATCTCTATCAATGTTTTCTTCATCTAGGCTCTCAAGGAAAAGCTTATATTCATCATCATCCATAGGAACATCTATTCCCAATTCTTCTGGATTTATACCCAATTCCTTTAATTTCTCTAGAACTTTTCTATTATATTCAATCTTTCTATCGCCAATCATCATAGGAGAAGAACCACCCATACTAACAACAGACTCAAGTATTCCCCAAAGTTGTTGTAATCTGAATAAAGGGTTATCTTTCCATTTCTCTTCCTTTAAAATTTCATCTACCAATCTCTGAACTTCTTTTTTCTGACGTTCAATATCTGCTTTTGCGATACCATTAGCTTCCGAATTTACTCCCCAATTCTCCATAGCATCATGAATCTGTCCAGTAATCATTCCTGTTATTATACCTACTATACCACCCTTGGCTACATTTTTCCAATTGATCTTTGTAAGATTTTTAGGGTTCAACATATTTCGCAAAGCCTTCCAATCAAACTTAGGTTTTACATTAGTTTTTGGAAGCTCAATTATTTCACCAGCAATATCATCACCTTGGTTTATAATACCCTTGAATCCATCATCGACACCACTAATAACATCATCACCACTACCTGTAATAGCATCATCGATACCACCTCTAACACCATCATCAAGACCCTGTGTTATAGTCGATCCATCTGGAGCAACAAATTCTTCTACTAATTCTTCTACTACCTCATCACCTTCTTGAAATAACTGTGCATTAGACTCAGGTAATTGAAGTTGTTGGTTCTGGTTAACTTTAATTTTAAGTTTGAATAATTTCTTTAAATTCTGAAGCCATTGATTAGTTTTTTGCCCTTTTGGATTATAAGTATCCAAATCAATAACAGCATCTTTTGGATCTACACCAAGACCTTGATTAATCTTTATATCTGGGTTACCAATATTTGTTGTCTTTGGTTTAAACCAATTCTTCATCGATTGGAAAACACCAGCTAAACCAAGAGCTTTAAGTGAGGCAGCTACAATACCCTTAAGACCAACAGCAGCACCTAATTTAAGAGCTAAAGGTAAAGCTTTAAGTGCTAATACACTTGTTAGAATTGGTTGTAATACACTCGTTAAACCACCAAGCAATCCATCATTACACTCACAATTTCCTTTTTTCTTTTCAAGGTTTCTTGTATCATAAGGATCTAAAGTACCAGATAAGTCTTCTATCTGTTCTAACCTACTTTCTCTTCTAAACCTTTTCTGCTCATTTAAAGCTTTTTGATCTATTTCAACAGATCCCTTCAATAATTTTGTTTGTGCTCCCAATAAAGCATTCGTTGCTTCAATTTCTTCTACTACCGTATATAATACATCAATAACCTGACTACCTGGATCCTCTCCAACCAAATCTGTATTTACCAAATTTGTTGGCTTTGGTCTATAAAAAACATCAGCAACAGACTCTATCAAAGATGTTTGAGGTTGTAATACTGCTATAGCAGTTTCATCAACTGGATCTGGTTTCCCATCTTCACCCTTCTTATTCCTCCTTTTATTAAGCTCCTTCCTAGCCTCTGCTATCGCCTTTTCAAGTAACGATCCAGAAGTAGTTTGGTAGTCTTGGGTTCCTGAAGCCATTATTTTTGTTGATTCTTTTGTTCTTCAAGATATTGGGTAAGAAGTGCGAGGTACACAATTCGTTCCCAAGGAATCATATTATCTAGCTCTGTTAAACTATATTTATGGTGGTGCATTAAGGCAAAGTTTGTCTGAAAGTACTCTTCCAAAGATGTATGGAAGAGTGCTATGCGAAAAAACTCTGTATTCCCTCCAATGTATACTTAGATTCTTTTCCTGTATGTGGATTTTTTATAGAGAAACTATGACTTAATTTAGGCATAGTCTCAAAGAACTTAGCAATTTTATTAAATTGTCTCTGAGTGAGACTTTCTAAAAAAGTTCTCAATTCTTTAGGTGTACAATCACTAGACTCTGTTACATCTTCACCTTCAAATATCTGATCAATTGAATCAATAATAATCTGAACTCCATCAACTTCTGCTTCTGGTCTAAATCCAGTCTCTACAAAATGATCTAAACTAGGATATTTCATAATAAGACCAATATCTTTACTAATCATAATCTTTTCATTATGACCTTTTGGTTTCACTACCTTAATATCATTAATATCGATGGTGTGTTGTACTTGAGTCTTATTATCATCAAGACACTTAACAGTAACAGTTATTTGCTCTCCAACAGATGCACCACGAATCTTTAAAAATAAGTATTCTAGATCAAAACTAGGAAGTTCTTCTACCTTGACACCACGTGTTGTTATACAAGACTTTAATACATCAACAATTGCTTGTGTTGCTTGCTTTTCATCCTTTGAATCCAATGCAATAAGAAGAACTTTCTCTTCTTTAACAAGAAATGGGCGGTATTTAATCTTCTTTCCGTTTGACGGTAATTCCAATTCATAAGTTGGAGCGACAACCTTTGGTAATGCCATAATATTGTTTTATTAATTATTTAGTCGGGGTTTAAAGCTTTTAATTTCTCTGGAGGTGTATCTAATTTAGTGATATCGTTATATTTAACAAAGTGCTTACTATAATAGAAATTAGCAGTAACTTTAACTAACTGAGAAGAACCACTAAATGATAACGGAACAGAATCTACAGAGTATGGGTATGCTTCTTGCATAACATGAACTGTCGAACACCTTCCAATATCACTATCATGACCTTTTTCAGCCTTACCTATCATTACTGTAGCTAGGTACTTCTCTGGAAATCTAAGTCTAGTAGATCTATTACGAAGCTTTGTATCACTATCAGATAACATACTCTTTGTATCTAGATTAGTTTTTGCTGGATAATATCCCTCCTTATCATAAACTTCATTATCATTTGGATTAGTCTCTTGAAAAATAAACTGCCACCAAGCTTGTGCAAACTTATATGGTTCCATATTAGCATCAGCCATCCATGATAAGGAAAAATCGGTATACATCTTAGTATGTGGATAAGATATAGCACCTTCACCAAGATATCTACCAGTCAACTGTCCAGTTGCTGATTGAGAAGGTGGTAAACTTGCCTCATCACAAAAACCTTCGTATATATCTTCAGAAACACCAGTTGATGCGATATAGTCCTTCAAAGATCCAGTTGAATCTCCATTATCCAATACAAATTTTACAGTATAGCCTGTGGATAAAGCCATACCACCACGTTTTGCTATCCGATTAACATATTCGGAAATTTTAGTCATCTACTCTAAATAGTGTTGTGGATTCTATAGTATATATGGCTTATTCTGGATTGTATAAACCAAGAAACCCTAAAAAGTACAAGGGCAATCCCACAAGAATTATATACAGATCTATGTGGGAACGAAAGTTCATGGTATTTTGTGATAGCACTCCATCAATAATTGAATGGGGTAGTGAAGAAGTAATTATACCATACAGATCACCAAAGGACGGTAGAGTTCATAGATATTACCCAGATTTCTATGTAAAAGCGGTTACTAAGGAAGGTCATACGACCAAAAGCATAATCGAAATTAAGCCAAAGAAACAGACTAAACCTCCAAAGAAACCAAAACGTCAAACTATAGGATACAAAAAATCAGTTCTAACATACCTAATAAACCAAGCTAAATGGGAAGCTGCTGAAAACTACTGTGATCACAGAAGTATGACCTTCAAAATACTAACAGAAGACCAATTACATGTCTGAAACCTTATTCGAGACAATTAAAGAAAGAGCAGGTGATCAACCAAGATCTGTTGGTTGGTATAGAAAACAACTGCGATATTTAGCTGCAGACTACCATAATAAGCCAATACAACAACTATTATCAGATGAAGCAGCAGATTCTCTGACCGATGAAAACTTTCAAGATTCAAATCAATCAAGAAAGGAAGTTAGAAAGGGTCATCTATATCTATTTGAGTATAAAGCATCATCAAAATGGTTAAAATGGTATGATACTTATCCTCTAGTATATGTAATAGATAGAGCTCAAGATTACTTCATAGGTTGCAATTTTCATTATATCAATCCAAAATACAGACCTAAGATCATCGAAACCTTAACTAAAGATGATATACTCAGTGTTCCCAAGGGTTCCTTCCATAAATACTTAGTAGAAAACGTAAAAAGTGGAAAATACCTAGATTTAGGTGTAGCAGAATGGATGACTGCTATAATGATACCTATAGATAATTTCGTCTATATAAAGAACAATAAACAATTTAATGTACGAAAAAATGATGTTTGGGATGATTCCTATAAAAATAGGAAGCGAAGAGTGAGAATGAAACGTACTATAGAACTATACCCCAATCAAACATCATGACAGAAGAAGCTAAAACTGGTGCAGGTAAAACCTTAAGGTATCCTCGTGATTTGAAGATAGATACAGATACCGATTATATAGAATTTGAATTTTATTCATACAGAGCACCATTTAAAAAATATGGTTCTTACAACTTACCTGATGGAACAACTCAAGGGGGTAGATCAAATCCTCAAGGTGGTAAGGATAATAATAGGAATAGGGGTTTAAATAATACTTGGAGAGATGCTCTTGCGAAATATAACCAATTAGGAGATAAAGGAGAAAACGAAGCTAATTGGGCTGGTAACTTTGGAAAGAAAGCAAGATCGTTTGCTGGTACAATACAATTGTATATGCCTCAAGATGTAAGTACATCATTTGCATCACAATGGGGTGGTAAAGAATTTAGTAATATGACTGCTGGTGTTCTATCTGGTCTGAAGGATCCAGCACAAGCATTAACTGATGGTGCTAGAACACTTCCAGCTGGAATGGTTGGACTTAAGACTGATACTATACGTTGGCTTCTAAACCAGGCAAATCAAACCGTAACTCAAAATGATGTTATGGCTGGTACATCAAATGCAATACTAAACCCCAACGTAGAATTGATGTTTGGTGGTCCTCAATTAAGGAATATAGGATTTAAGTGGAAAATGTCTGCTAGGAGTAATAATGAAGCACAAGACATAAACTCAATATGTAAGATATTCAAATATCAATCTTTAGCTACTTATGATGGACATAAAGATGATGGTGACGAAATTACAAATATTAGTGGTTGGGGTAATTTCATAAAAATTCCAGATTTAGTGAGAATGAGGTTAATGATGGGTGGTAAGCCACATCCTTACCTATCACAATATAAAGCATTAGCACTAACTAATGTTGATATCAACTACACACCAGATGGATCATATACTACATATGAAGGTGGTATGCCGACATCAGTCGAATTATCAATTCAAATGGTAGAAACAAAAATTGTCTACAAAGACGATATCTGGAAACAAGACAAGGAGTGGTCATACTAATGTATTTTTCTATTTTACCAAACCTCTACTATGATAAGAAACCACAGAGTTTCCCATTTTCTAGTGCAGACTTTATAGTAGTAAAAAACTTCTTCAAGAGATATCAAATACACAAAGATGTATTCAACCATACTGTATTTTACAACAAATATGCAATAGAGAATGATCTAAGAATAGAGCAAATTGCAGAAAAAGTATATAATGACGTAAATCTTGATTGGGTGATAGCTTTAACCAATAACATAACTAACGTACATAAGGATTGGCCACTATCTAACTATTCCCTACAAAAATGGTTAAATGATAGTTACGAGAACCCAGAGTCTATAATCAAATATTATGAAATTACAGAAGATGTTAAAAATGACTCAGGAACGGTATTTTTGAAAAAGGGGCAAAAAGTTGATAAAACCTTCCATGAAGGTAATTTCCAATATAACAACGAAGACACAAATAACTCAATTTCAACAATTCCTGGAAATACGATAAGTTCTCCAATTTCGTTATTTGACGATGAATTTAGAAAAAACGAAGCAAAACGAGAAATCTATATTTTAAAGAGTCAGTGGGTTAAACCATTAGTAGATGACCTAAAAAAACAGAGCACCTACAAGAAGTGCTCTGCATTCATTTCTTCTAAATTAAAAGAAACATTAGTTTAGATCGACTTTTTTAGTCAATTTTTGTCGGGATTTTTTTTCCCGAATTCCCATAATAAAAAATTCAATTTCGCCACATATATACTAGTCTTCTTCTGCTAATTTAGCAAAGTAACTCAAAGCATCATCATCATCGGCCACAGGCGATGGTTCACTCTTAGGTGTATTAAACTTAGGAGCAGATGATGTAACTGGTACAGGTACTTCAACTTCTTCTCTATAAACTGGAGTTGGAGTTGGAGCACTGTTAAGTACCAACTGCAACCTGTTATTCAGTTCTTCGTATGATTTGAACTGGTCTGGTGCTGTGAATGCTTTGAGACTGTGCTCCTCCTTGTAAATAGCTTCCAATTCAGAATCATCTGAACTAAGAGCACTAGGAGAATCGAACTCACTGCTATCATAATTCCAGAAACCTGCTACTGTCTTAATCTTCAACTTGAAATTAGCACCTTCCCAAAGATCGAATACATCAACTGGTGTCTCGTCTTGGAATTCTGGTTGCATTGCTGCAAGGATCTTATCAAAGATTTTCTTACCGTAACGATAAAGGAATACTTTACCTTCATTGTTAGGATCATTTGTATCTTTAACAACATAGACATTACTATAGTAAGACAGTCTACGTTTTTGCTTACGTGCTAACTCTTTACCTTCTTCAGTACCTGCATTCCAATGTTGTCTATTAACCTCACCAACAGGATCCTTTTGATTAAGGGTTGTTAGGGAGTTTTCAATGTACCAACCGCCAGGTCCTTGGAATGCATGAGAATATACTTTTGCCCAAGGAATACCTGGAGTACCATCTGCATTTTTATCTTGATCTGGTGGTGGAAGGAATCTGATAACAGCGTATCCACTACCTGATGAATCAAGTCCTGGTTTCCAGAACCTATCATCTGCATTACTATTACTGCTTGTCTTTTCTAACTCTTTCTGTAAAAATTCAAAATTTGCTTTACTCTTTCTCTTTAACTCTGCGAACGACATAGGATTTATTAGATTTAATTGGATTTTGTTTTTTGGGGTGGGAGGTTGGATTCATGTTTACCAACAAGTACAGGGCATTGCTACATTAGTAGATTTTTACTGTACTATCTGAGACCCGACTGGTAAGTCGATTCTTCCTTGGGGGAAGCAGCACCACCTGTGTCTCATCACCTTAACTAGCCTTATGCCAGCAAGTTTATTCAGTCACTCCCGTATCAGGTAGCTAACCCGATATATTATTTATACCACATTCTGAAGGATAAGTCAAGTACTTTTTTGTGTTTCTTCCAACATAAACTCAACCTTCTCTCTTAGCTCATTGAACATGGTCTTGATATCTTTCTTGGGGTCAGCACCCATCATCACAATGCCTTGCTTCATGTTCTCAAGGACTGTCTTTGCTTCTGGGTCATCACTCAACTGCATACGTGCATACATGATCTCTTGCTTCTCTAACATCATTTGCAATGCTTCTAAGTACTCAAGTTTTTTCTCCCTATTAAGGAGAGGAAAACTCATAGCATACTTAAAACATATCTGCTGGAGTTCCATCATCTCTTGGATGTCTCCTCTCACTAATTCGGATTTAAAAAATTTACTGGTCATACTAGCATTAACTTGGCTCTGGATGTACGTTTAATAAAATTCAGTTGCTGTGCATCAAACTTCAATTTTTCTTTTAAAGGTTTGGAAATCAGTTTAGGAACAGTCTCCAATTCAATTTCATTCTCATCACAGTAGTGTATAATAGCATCGATATAATTCATATCTATATTATTTAAAACTATTCGTTCCACTTCCTGCGAGAACTTCGCAGTCGTCATAAATTTATCCTCTAATAGTTTACTTTTTTCCATGTTTGTTCTTGTATTCGTCTATGTACTTAAAAAGTGATGCAAGATATTCCTTCTTAAGAGGACGAATAACTACTTGTGTCTCACCATCTTCACAGGAGACTATAGTAACTAACTGTTTAACTCTTAACTTATATCTTTCCAGAAGCATACATGCATAAGCAGTTTCCTGAACAAAATAATCATATAGATATTGTTCTTTCTTCTCCTTAGCAGATGTCTTGAAATCTATGATAGATAACACTCCATTATACTCTGCTATGCAGTCAACTCTACCTGCTAGTTCTAAATGGTCTGAGTATAGAGCTGCTTCCTGTAGTAATATATTATTTATCTTGTTAAGAGAGTCTCTAGAATTCTTAAACATTACTACAGGAAGTGGATACTCCTTGTAGTCGTTCAAATCTAGTTTGTTATTAAAATAGTCTTCAACAATAGAATGAAAGTGAGTACCACGAGTGGTAGATCTCTTCGTAATATTGTTTGCTTTCTCCTCACCTATATTCTTTCTCCATCTAGCAATTGCTTTAGCTTTCTTAGGATTAGAAGAGATGACTGTAGTGACTGATGGATATTTCTTACCTTCTGGTGTGAGATAAACTCGTTTACCCTCAACCATCTCAGCAGTCATCTCGATGGGAGTTAGATCATTACGATGAGTGAACACTATGATTGTCCTGCATTAATTTTACTGATAAGGTAAGATTTAACAAGACCTGACCTAATGATATCCTCGACACCAAACTCAACGGAAGAAAACTCTTCCATACCCTCAAGGATACGTTGGAAATCTAGGATACCATTCTTCTCATTCTGTTTGATTAGATCAGTCTGGAAGACATCACCAGCAAATATAATCCTAGAGTCTTGTCCTACCCTAGTGATTATACTATCTAACTCATGGAAGTTCAAGTTCTGTGACTCATCAACCAATACAATAGCATTGTCTAGTGTAGTACCACGTATGAATGAGGTAGACCAGAAAGATATAGTCTCTTGATGCTTGAGGTTTTCATACAGCATATCAAATGCATTATCATCAGGCATCTTAAACATGTTCTTAACCATGTTCTTGTATGGTATCTGATATAGTAATGCCTTATCATCATGGTCACCAGGTAGGAAACCAATCTCTCTTGTAGATACTAACGACCTAACAATATATAATTTCTGATATGGATTGTTATCTGATAGTATATCCTTGAGTGCAAGATACAATGCAACGAATGTCTTACCTGTACCAGCACAACCATAGGTGAAGAGGTTCTTACCCTTCTCCCACTCATCATACATCACCATCTGATTCTCAGTCAGTGGTGTGATATCAAGGAGAAAATTCTGATTGATAGGTTTCTTTCTCTTCGCTGTCCTCTTGGTAGGTTGTCCGTTAGCTTTAGTAGTAGCCATTACCAACCCCTCACTCGTGAACCAGGTTGTTTCTGAACTTTATTCTTCATAATATCTGCCCATCCTGGGTGTGTTTTACTCATTTTATCACGCCATTCTCCTACCTCACCGACACCAGCACAACCTTTAGACCAGTCCTTATCCCATTCAGGATTGTCCTTCTTCCATTGGTCGTACTCTTTCATGGACATGACGAGTTCTTTAGTCTCTCCTGTCTCTTTAT
>VTLG01011655.1_pt1 | contig 16086 bp, 12 predicted proteins | sample 4694571 | NCBI WGS metagenome assembly VTLG01 (sample SAMN12604809, study PRJNA352737) | marine metagenome | biome: ENVO:00000447; feature: ENVO:00000209|ENVO:00000569|ENVO:01000036; material: ENVO:00002151; isolation source: viral sequences binned using virsorter ...
TTTCTGTTCCAATACCAGTGATTGTTGAAACACCAGCACCAAATGTAACTGATAGATTATCAGCAAAGTTAACAGTTGCAGCAGTTCCAACAGCAGTTCCACTATCTTGAACCACGAAACCAGATCCGATTCCAATTACACCTGTTAATGCAGAACCATCACCAGCGAATGATGTTCCTGTGACAATTCCAGCGTTGATATTACCATATGATGTTGCAGTCAAAACACCTGTAATATTCACACTACCATGAACATCCAATTCTTGAGATGGATTTGTAGTGCCAATGCCAATCTTATCAGCACTTACAACAACTGAATCTTCGTCCTTCGATACGAGACCGAACTTTCTCCAAGTATTCTGTGTGGTGAAAACCCAACCAGCATAACCAGACTCTGATGGTTTGGTAGTGAGAACCACATCTCCAGCAGCACCACCGACTGATGGTGTTGCAATTCCGACTGTAATCTTTCTTGCTACCTTACCATCACCCTGTAGTTGTAGTGATACAGCTTCGATACCATCAACAGATGTGGATGTTACCTTGTTAGTAAAGATAGATGGGCCATTGAACTCGGACAATACATCTTTGTTTGCACCACCTGTGACTTTGATTGCATCTGTGTCTGTCTTATAAACATCATGTCCTTCACCAGTTACAGATGTGATAGGTGCATCAAATATTTCCTCTTCACCTGTTGTTCCTTTGATAACCTTGTTACCGATGAAGTATTCACCAACATCATTGAGACCTGTGTAGAAGTTTTGTCCTCCACCTCTCTTCTGTGTCTGACCTAACTTACGATCCTCTGTAGATAAAACCTTCGTTTGTTTCTCTGGTAGAGCAACAGAGTAGTTACCTTGACCAAATCCAACATACTCAAATGTCTGGTTCGCAGCACGAATAAGTGAGTTTCTTCTTGATTCAACAGGAACTACACGGACTTTCTTAATCTGTGTTCCTGATATATGGTTTGTTGATTTAGTTCCAAATACACCCCTAAACACTTCATTGATTGATGTGTTTTTGATTCTCATCATCTCATCATTGACCATGATGTAATCACCAATGTTCAATCCACTTGCAGTTGCATCTGAGATACTGATTGAAGATGATGTTGATGTGATACCAGCAGAGAGTGTTGTAGTGATTCCAACGAAGAAGTTAGACATTCTACTTCCAATCTTCTCATCATCAGCACTAATCGCACCATCAGCAGATGAATATCCGCCAGGGAATCCAAATACAGTTCCAGATAAGGTAGGTGCAGATACAGTCGATACACCAAGATTGACTGTAAATGTAGTGAGTCCTACGTTCTCTTGAACAACAAAGACACCATTATATACAGTTTGACCAGCACCAGCTAACTTAACTTTAGATCCAGCGAGTAATCCATGTGCAGTATTACCGCATGCGACTGTGGCAATACCAGTGTTAATATCATATGAAATACTTTCAACATTGACCGCAGGGCCAACAAACGCCATTGTGGCATCTGATGTCGCAGATCCAACCGTAATATTATTACTATCTCCTCCCAATGATCTACCAAAACTAATAATCTCAGTAGATGCAAATGATACTTGTCTTGAATCAGGCGTTCCTGTAACTCGGAATGTATTATTCAGTTTCAAGTTAGTGTCAGAACGAATACCAGCAATCTGAACAACTTGATCTGTGCCACTATAAACATTTGTGACTGTTAATATACCAACAACGTGTCCAGCAGCAGTTGTAACACCAACCACTTGAACAGAGTTACCAATACCATATGCACCACCACCATTTACAATCGTGACTCCAGTAATACCACCACGAGCATCAATTGTGATGTTTGCAGTCGCACCACCACCAGCTGTACTACCAAGTCCAACACCTACAAGTTTTGCACCATGTAATGTTGTGGCAGAACCTTCACCATATCCAACACCAGATGAACCGATACCAACAGATAGAATTGAATTTAGATTGTGTTCAACAGCTAAGTATGCAGTGTGAGCGAGACCAGCACCATTATCAGAAACAATACTTGTGATTCCAACACTGATACCATTCTGTAGTAAGAACTTACTCTGTGCATCTTTTGTGATACTATCTTTTAAATCACTTGATGCAACCTTACCGATTGTCTTCGATACAGCATGACTGATTGCAGCATCAGGGTCAGACTCTGGATTATCCCTATCAACCTGTGGATATAAATCTTTGACTGGTTGACTGAACTTATAATTCGTAAACGGTGATACAGTCGGTCTTACATCATAATGTAAACATGTTAGATGATAAACACCATCTTGCTCTCCTGTAATATGTTCTTTAACTTCTTCTGACTCATAGATGTAGAAACTTTGTGCATACTCATTCTTCGAGAAGTTGGGCATGTTATCTACAGTTCTTGTCTGTGCATCAAGAGTAGATGAGCCTGGGTTTGCGTTCAATGAGTATTGGAATCCTCTTGCACTTGTAATACCTATGACTGAGAATCTTCCGTTGAATCCAGAACTACCAATACCAGTTGCGTTGTTACCAGATGTAACCTTATTAACATTAACGACAGAACCAACAGTCAAGTTATGTGGTTCCTCTGACATCAATGTTGCAACATTATCTGATGATGACCAGTTTGCCTCATTAATAAAGTGGAAGTTTCTTTGATCATCAATGTTAGTCAAAGATGTGGCAGTGATTTCTGCATCAGTCGAACCAGTTGTATCACTGGTCTCCTGTAGAATATAACCTTCAATAGGTGGTCTTGCAGTTGTAATACCAGCAGGGATTACATATCTAAACTTATAGATTGAATCTTCAAGACTTCTTGAGTTTTCTTTTCTTATAAAGTATGACTTCGGTGTATTTGCACCAAGAGCAGTTGTTCCAACACCTACGAATGTAGGATAAATTTCATTGTTAGTTCCCTCAATAGAAACGTTTACATACCAATGTTTGTTAATATTGTCAAACTGAATTGGGTGTCCGATATCACCAGACTTCTTATCAGATACACGACTAGCAACTACAAGTTCTCCACCAGTGTTGTTAATTGTAAGTGCTGTGCCTTCTAATGCATCATTTAAAGTCCTTGCAATCTTGATATCATTGTTGTTACTACCTTTAATTGTAAAGTAAACTTGATCCTCTTCTAATCCATCAGGTAAGAAACCATTATTTGCAATAACACGAATTGATTCACCTGTAATTAAATCATGATTAGTCTTTAAAGATATAATATTTGAACTAATACTACTTACACCAACAGCATTATCAACAACATATCTCTTTTCACCTGTGAGAGTTGTAATACCAGTTGCAGTTGGCATCACAATCTTAGAAACGAAGTCACCTTCATTTCCATTAACGTTGAGTTGTAATCTTATCTTATCATCTAACGCAGCACCAAAACGATATCCATCAACAACATGTGGGGGTGGTGCATCTTTGTTTGTAAATCCCTCAAAGTATAGTCTTGTTGATGCACCTACACCGATTGTTTTATCTACATCAAGGGATAAGTAATCAACATTTGCATTTCCATCAGTAATTTCTTTTGGTGGAATGATATGTGTAATGTATGCAGCATTGTCTGGGGTGAATGCTGATTTTTTGAAACCCTCAGACATCAAGGCGTTCTCACCAAAGTTTGCATTACAGTTTGCAAGTGAGAGTTCACCACCTGTGTCTGCTACATATTGACTCTTATGTCCGATTGCAAATACAGAAACTGCCTGAACAATTGAATCATTTGATGCACGGACATGAGTTGACTCATACTCTGGACGATAAATTGCAGATGGATCTAGGTGTAAATTATCTACACTCGTGTAATCCTCATACTGTCCAGATGTTGAATTATATCTTACAAATGCCTTATCATCTTTCTGAAGTGCATTACCTGTAAACTGTGCAAGTAATCCACTCTTGAATCCAGTCACCTTAGAACCATCTAGGTGAATACCATTCATACCAAAGACAGATCTCTTCGATAAGTTAAACAAGTATGGTGAAGCAGAGTTGATTGTATCAACTTCGATGTTCACGTTCGCACTTGTTAGACTAGGTAGTGGGTTATTAGGTGCAGCACCAACTACATATTTAAACTGTGTGTTTGATACGACTTCTGATACCACGAAGATACCGTTATATCCTGATGTGCTGATACCAGAGATACGAACAGGTGTGTCAATTGAAAGATCTGTGAGTGTGGAATCTAAATCAACAGTAACTGTTGTAGATGAGGTGGAACCATCGCCAGACTTGATAGATGAAATACCAACCTGTTGACCTTTTGAACCAACAATACGATACTCTTCAACTCTTGTCTGGAAATCAAGACTGCCTGATGGGAAGTCTGGTTCGATTGGTCTACCTGTACCAGCATCATATACGTCACCAACCTTCTGGTAATACATATCAAGATCAGTTGATGTAGATGTGACATCAATAAAACTATCTTTGATGCGAACTGCGTTTGCACCATCAGCGTATTCAAAACAAGTTAGTTTATGGTGAGAGAAACTTGGTGTGAATAGGTTTGAAGTATAGTCTTTATATACGTTACCTGATGGGTCTCCATCAAATATAGTAAACTGTGAAATATAACAAGCACCTGTGAGTCTGAATATTGCACTAGGTTCGATATTACCGTTCTCTGGGTCTGGAACATATTTTGGTCTTATCTTTGTCTTACGAAGGTCTTTACCTACAATTGATGTACCTCTAGGTATAATTACACCACCACGAACACTATTTAATTTGAATAGTTCGTTATCAGGTGATGTTAAATCAAAATTACTACCTAATCCAAAAGGACTTAATATCTGATTAGTATTTCCAAATCTTGTTGTATATCTCGCTTCTGAACTTACATCAACAGGTATAAATCCTGGCCTGTTGTCCACTGTATGTGTACCAGCAGCGAGGATTATAGTTGTTAAATCAAACTTATCATTTCTTTGCCCTACAACATAAGAGAACCTAGCAGCTTCAATCAGAGCTCTCTGTATCGTTTTAAATGGTCGTGTTTGGGAGTTTCCTTGATTTTCAATACTATCAGTCGCATCCAATTCATTGGGGTCAACGTAGATAACATTACCTTGTATATTCTTTAGAAAATTCTCCAGTCTTGAAAGAGGCATCCTATTCTTCTCTAATTACAGATTCTGTCTAAGTTTATTTATTCAAGTCGTAATTGTGTTTCTTGGGAAATTATATTTAGGATCACGGTAATTACGATCCTCAAGCGGAATGTCAGATTCTTCACTAAAGTTTGGATCTGGATAATCATATCTGTTATTTCCCTCATACTCAACTAACAGTGGATTCACATCTTTTCTTTCACCATACACATGATAGAAACAATCAATGGTTGATAAATCAGTAATCAAATCAGTATTAGTTGAATCTTCTGCAATGACAATGAATTCATTATTAAACTCTTGAATCACAAGATTTTGATTTGATCCGATTGGTTGTAACTGAACAGTGATACTATCTTCATGAACTAAATCTTTCCAGTAATCAGGTAAAGTAATTACATTAGACTCTTTTAATCTACCACGGCAGTAAACCGCTGATTCTGGGCCTTCTAAAGAAACATAACGAAGACGATGACCCTCTCCTTTTGTAGGGTGTTCTATATCGAAAGCTTTTGGTGGTAAACTATCAGCAGTTCCAAATCTGGAAGCTAGTCTCCCTTTATTACCACAATCAACCGCACCACTTACAAACAAATCACCTACAATATGAACGGTATCAATAGATGAACCACCAGATATGAGTAAGGCATTCGCAGTCTTACCATCACCAGCAACAGTTAAATTACCGTCAGCTTTAATTGCAAGAGATGATTGATATGCTGGTTGAGTATCAAGTGAATTTTGTGACGCACCATTTGAAGAAACGTTCAAAGCACCTTCATATCCTGGCGCAGCTGATGGATTCCCAATCAAGACAGGGCCATTTAAAATGGCAGATCCTGTGGGAGATGTATCAGGTGCAACATAAGAAACATCATTAGTCCCTACAATTAGTTTATCTGTTTGAAATCTAGATATGTTCATATTACTTTGGAGTACTCCTTGCTGTTGATAATTGTGTTTTCTTCAGATTTGCTGTCAATGCACCAAAATTTTCATCAGCAAAGGCCGCAGCGACCATGAATCCATATTTAAGTTCAAATTGACCTTTGGCAATCACAGTCATATCCTTAGACGCTTTGACTGTGATTTTTTCACCTTGAACACGAATATCAGGAGCTCCAATGTCTGCAATCCTCTCTGCCTTGACAGTGAATTGACCATCTTGACCACCACCATTCGCATCAACAAAAATGTTTTTTGCTCTTAGTATTATATTACCATTTTCACACTCAAATATCATATCACCTTTTTTGGCTTTTACAATCTTTGCAGGGAGTTGAGATATGTCACCAGCATCTCTAACTTTCAAACCCTCACCAAGAACTTCCATTGACATTCCTGGCGTGTACAAAACATGTTTACCTGTTCCAGGCCCTCCACCAGAAGCACCTTGACCTGTATTTGCATAGAAACCGAAGGATTGTGCCTCCGCTGTCTGTACTTGATACAAGGTATCTCCATGTATTGAACTTTGTCCACTCTGAACGGCATATCTTAATTTTACCGTTCTCTCTAGATTTTTTTTATCGTCTGGTGCTTTTGACATTTTATTTTTCAATACAACTAATTACGGTTACAACAGCGTCTTGAGTTACCTGAGCAAGTTGAGATGCATCATCAACCTTAGTAAATTTAAGAACTGGTAACAATCTAGCACCAGCTCCAGTGTCACTATTTATCGTTAAATCTGGAAGTTTAGTAAATCCAAATCCACCATTTACAACATCTGCTCCGACTATAAATCCATCTTGAATATTTAATTCAACTTCTGCTTGACCAGATTGTCCAGATCCACCCTCAACTGTGAGTGTGTCATTGTCTGCATATCCAGAACCAACATTTTCTATAGCAATACTATCTAATGATGTAACATAAGAAACTGCTCCATCATAGTTGGCATTTGGATCTGGGATTACTTCCTTCTCAGTCAAAGATCCATCTGAATTGAGAGTTGTCTCTGTTGTGTTTGGTAGATACTCTTGACCTCCACTTGTTATTACAACACCTGTAACTGAACCATTTTTAATTTTAACATATCCTCCAGCTCCATATCCTTTATCACAACTATCAAAGAATGAAAGTAAAGGTGGTGATGTATATCCACTTCCAGGCCCTGCAATTGCAACTCCAATCACTCTACCAAGTGCATTTACAATCGAACTTCCACTTGCACCTGTGCCACCTCCACCTAAGAAATCAACTCTTGGCGGGCCACATTTAAGAACGTTGGTGCTACAATTTGGAGCACTCGGTAACGCTGGAATTCCATCTGCAATACTATCAATATTACCAGCGAAATTAGTAATAGCATTCAATCCAGCCTTGTCAAGTATATTACCAAAGACATCGAAACCATCCTCAATCGCCTGCGAAACTCCAGACTTTGATGAAAAAGCAGTTGTTGGTGGACAGTTTACCTTATCACAATCAAGGACATTTGTAATGATATTTGCAAATTTAATTGCCTTTGAAAACGTTGCACTTGGGAGAGGTAATCCAGTTCCAAGTAAATTATTTAACTGTCCAAACATGCCTCCAAGAGCTGAGTCTATAAGGTTGTTGATCTGACCAAACATATCACCTAGAAAATTTTCAATACCACAAATCGGAACATCTAATACCTGTCCGATCATATTTTCTAAACTTTGAGCAAGATAATCTTTTAATTCATCCTGTATTTTTTCAATATTACAGAAAATGGTGCTTGTTAATGCATTTGTAGCTTGTCCTGTAGGAACTTGATTGAACTTATCAACCTTGTTTGCTAAATCTAAATTTAATTTATCAAGCGTATCTTGAATCAACCACGAACGGCCACGACGAATCAGTTTTGTCATGGAGTTATGAACTAAGTTAGTGGTTGCTTTTATTTCTTCTTGCATATCAACCACACCACCGTAAAGTGGATCAATCGTCAGACCAGTTCCAACAGTCTGAAGTGCATTCACATTCCGTGTAAAACTTTTTATTGCATTACTGATCTTTGATATCTCATTATCTTCACAGGGACTAAAAGTATCAGTAGTTATATTTGTGGAGTTTTGTTCTTGATCCTGTGCGTTTGTTTTATTAACTTCACCAGCCGTATGTTTGACATTTGTTGGATTAGTTTTAAATATCTGAGTCTTGTTTGCCATCTGTTTCACTTTTGGTGGTGTATATGGCGTGAAACAAGTTTGTCTCTTTGCGTTAAACATTGCAGTCGAGAGTTCATCATCAACAAATGGTTGTTTAAATAGTGTTCCAAATATAACTGGTTGTTGACCATCATCACCATCAGCGAAGAAACCAACAACCACTTCTCCACCCTGATAATTCACCGTATCACCACAACCACCAGTTGTGGAAACATTAGGTGGTAGTAAAATATGTGCTAAAGGTAAATCCTTATCTGGTAGATCATCAGCACAGTCATGATATCCAACAATACGAACACGACATCTAAACCCATAAATGTCCTTTTTATCAGGATCATCTGCTTGTGTCTTTTCTAAGGAATCTCCCCACTCTCCTTTCTCTGGATCGGTCACTTGACCAATCCACCACTTCATAGGATCTTTTCCCCAAAAATTAGTCGATTGTTGATACATTCAGTTAGTCGTCGTATATTAAACACTCTGGTTCATCAGGATGCATATCACAGAATAATTCTAAAGCATTTGGATCATGATGATCGCCAGCTTCGATTTCTTCTTTGTGATGTTCTGCATACTCTTCGAGTTCATGTAACTCTTCTTTTGCATGTCTTCTTGCTGCTGGATTCGCTTGTGGGTCATCAGCAATCTTTTTGTCGTATTCAATGTGATCTTCGATTGATTTCATTTGATTCTCCTGTTTCTTTTATTTAAGCGGTAAATACATCACGAACTAATTTTAATTGTGTGTTTGCCTTTTTATCACCTATGATGTGTTTTAATTCAGACACCAAATACTTTCCACTAATATCATTATCTCTATCTGATCCATAATCTGTTTGACTTTGATCCTCACTTTTTTTCACTGGTAATTTGACCTCAATCATTTGACCAGCTCTCATGTCAGGATTAAAAGGAACAGAGATACTTAATGCTTGTGAGAATAGTAAATTATTCCTAGCATAAGACTTGTTTTGGAAAATGGCAAGCTCAGTTTCCTTCTCTCCTTCATCTTTTTTAGAACCTTTTTGCATCGCTCCTTTATCTAATAATCTTAACATCAATCGAGTTGGAAAGTCCTCTAATCCATTTGGTAACTTTGGTGGTTTTTTCAAACCAATTTCAGATATTTTATAATCAGTTGTCTTAGTAGTGCCAGTTTCTAGATCAACATATATTGTTTTATTTGCATACATTCCTAATCTGCAATTCATTCCAATATCATTTGATGAATCTAAATTATTTTCAATAATTCTAAAATCTGATTCTACTGGTTTTTCTGGTTTTTCATATACAATCGCATCAGAGTCTAATAAGTTTTGAATTGATTTAAAAAAGTAACCATCCAACGTCTCATAGAACAAAAACCCACAATTTTTATCATCAGTTGCAGCTTTAGGGCACAACCACTGAATTGTATCAAACGGTCTTTTCATATTACCTATGAAAGAATATTTGTTAAATGCTTGATCTTTATCAAGGTTCTTACTTGTTTGAATTCCTTTTTTATCACCTATAAGTAATTCCATGACAAGATCAGATATATTACCAGAAAACCTCTTTGAAACTCTTGATGTTTCATTTATAATAGATTCCACCGAAACAAATTCTAAGGTAGCTATCTGTTTATTTGATGTGGTCTTCACATCTTTGACAGAATTTAACATTAAAAAATGTTTATCAGGATTAATTACAAAATCATCAAATCCAGGCACTTTAATACTCAGATCGATATACTCGCCACCAGTTATACCCTCACGACTAATTAATTGGTCAACATCAATGAATTGAAGAGACAATGAAATAGAAGGACTTTTAAGACTCTCATAATATGTAATTGAAGGATTACCACCAGATATCTCAAACTCTTGAGATAATGATGAGCCCTCCGTTGGAATTAAAGTGCAATTATTGATAAAATATTTATTTTCCATTAATTTATCATCTTAGCGATTGATGGTGGTAATTTTGATTTAGAAGTTTTAATAACTTGTGTACTCGATCCCATTGGCATGGGAGTTGGAACTTGTTTTGTGTTTGTCTGAATTACTGGTTGAACTACAGTTTGCACTCTAGGTTTATTTACCATACTACTAGTTATGCTACCAAATTCATTATTATTAGATTCTGCTTGTACATAATTAGAAATCGCACTACTTACCTTATCCTCTGGGGTTTTAGGGGAAGCAAATTTTTCAGTTTCATCAACTGGTGATTTTATTCCAAGTAAAAATCTAGCAGGAATAGTTAATGATTTAAGCACATCTGTTGTATATCCACCAAACGTCTTAGTTTTTGCTTTAGATGTGATTGAATCTGTACCACCACCTCCACCACCAAGGCCTGGCAGATTTGGCATAAATTGCTCTACACCAGCCTCACCAACTAGATATGGTTTTCCTTTTGTAACAGGGCCACCATATTCTCTTTTTTCTGGTCTTTTTAGAAATCCCTCATCAAATCCCAAATTATATCCCTCTGTGTATCCCTCTCGATATCCTTCCGATCTTCCTTGTTCATTTCCTTGAGTATCTCCATCTTCTAGTCCTCTTTCATATCCAAACTGAAAAAATTTATTGGTATTGATCGTGACGTTTGATTCTTTGTCGAGTAATCTTTGTTCCCTCTCAGACACTCTTTTCTCAATCGAGTCTAGTCGCTTCTCTTTTGTAACTATTCTCGTGAACATATTTTTAGAATTAATTCTCATTTAGACCACCGATAAGAATGGATTTGATATAACATCAATAAAAGGTATCTCACTCTCAGTATCTGTTATTTCATTTGTTTCTATGTTTGATGTATCAAAAGGCGCTGAGGTTTGAGCAAGTTCTTGATTACCACCTGTATCACCGATAGGTGGTAAAGTTATGCTACTAAGATCCTCCGCTGGTGGTGTTAAATCTTCAATACCAAACTCACTCATTTTATTTTTTATTCTTGATCCAAGTTCCCCAACTGATATGAATCCATCGTTATCTGAATCAAGTCCAATATTTCTTTCATATCTGGCTCTGATAGTAGAGTTAATTTTTTCCCCATCATCAAACTGATCTCCTGATCCTAACAGCTGAAAATCTGGCCCTTTATCAGCGTATGAGGGCATGAAGACTGATGAATACAACTGAGATGTAGTTGCGTTATCAGGTAAATTTTTTGACAAATATTTATCAATCAACGGTAACTGATCAACCAGACTCATTCCTCTTATATCATCCACGGTTGTTCCAAACTCTTTTGCAACTTCTGGTTTGAATTGTATCAATCCACCAGCTCCACTGGCTTCATTCAATGCATCTCCTTTAAAACCAGACTCTGATGCGATCAATCCTAATAACTCCGATGCCTTTATGTTGTGTTTATCAGCTATGTTTTGTATTCCACTCAAAAATTCTTTATTACCACCTATCAAATCTTTTGATTTTCCACTCAACTTAAATGTTTTATCTTTTAAGATGTCATTTGGAATTATTGTTCCTGATGTTTTAGGCACAAAAACCTCAGGCCCCTGCTCACCCACTAATGCTGGTTTATTGATAGGAGGATCTCCACCCTCTGCAAAACCAGTCATTTTTGAAAGAGCATTTAAACCAAAGGCCAGACCAGCAGTTATCAATCCTCCTTGATTTTGACGAACAACATTAGCAGCTCCCTGTCGTAAAGAATCTGCGAAAGTTTTACTTCTCTGATCACCTAAACCCTTTTCCTGTTCATCCGCTTGTTTTTGAATTAAATCTTCTTGTTTCGCTGTTTGTTGTTCCCTAAGTTCAAGTTGTTTCTGTCTACTCTCTTGTTGTATTATAAAATAATTTGTAATGTTTGATATATCCTCCTCTATTATTTGAATACTTTCTTGTATTCCTTTTACTAGTTCATCATTAGATCTGATTGTTGTAAGATTTTCTTGAGATGAAGTCAAGGCACGACCAGCCACATCTTGAATCTCTTCAACTGATGCAAATAAATTAGCAGCTGTAATTTTCTTCGGTTGTTGCGCCTCTTCATCCATAAGAATTTTCTCTTTGTTGTCTCTTTAGATTTTCAGCTTCAATATAATTCTTGAGTAGAGTTAAATAAATGTCTCTCTCCCAAGGCATCATATTTTCAAGTTCTGTCAAGCTATATTTATGGTATTGCATGAGAGCAAAATTGATTCTATAAAAAGACTCAAGACTCTCTCTTGCAATACTCAACCGAAAAAATCGGCTAGACCCTCCAAAACGATACTACTTTTCTTCTTAGTGTTTGGATTTGTAATCTCGATGGTGTGAGATAATTTAGGCATCGTTGCAAAAAACTTTTCAACTTGTTTATATTGTTTTGAATTTAATTGTTCAATAAACTCTAATCTCTCATCCGATGTATAATCTTTAGCTTCCCATGCCTCTTCCTCTGTAAAAACAGTGTCAATACAATCTGCGATTAATCTAAAAGTTTTATTAACAACTGTTTGAGGTTCTTCCTCCACTTCAAAATTATTTTCTATAAACTGATTAAGTGATGGGTATTTCATACGAAGTGATAAATTTTTATCTAATGAAATATCTGTGGTGTGTTCCTTTGGTTTGACAACTTTTATTTCATCAACGTATATTGTCACTGGCACTTCAGTTTCATTATCATCTGGACATGTAACAATTAATTTAATATCTTCACCAATTGACTTTGCACGAATGTTTAAAAAGATATATTCAATATCAAAAGTTGGAAGATCATCAACTTTAATACCTCTTGTTAAAATACATTTTTTTAATACATCTTTAACAGAGTTTGTAATTTCATTTTGATCTTTAGATTCTAACGCTATGATTAAAATCTTTTCCTCTTTGACTAAAAATGGGCGATACTTAATTTTTTTGCCTGTTGATGGCATTTTCAACTCATAAGTTGGAGTTGTAATTGTTGGTAATGGCATAATATTGAATCAATATTTTATATAGGAGGGTTGATTACCTCTTTCTTTTATTATTATATCTTGATTTATTAGTATTGGTTTTGGTTTTAGTTATGTTGAATGAGCCCTCTGGAACAGTGTTTCCGTACAACAATGAATCACGAAGACCATGCCTTCTTGATTGTTCTTTACTATTCAGTAAAGAGAAAGCATCTGCAGCGACAGCTTTGTTTGTGTCAGTATAATTAAAGTCTGCGACAAATCTATCATAAGCAAGAGTTACACTACATCTTAACACATTTGACTGCCCATAGGCAACTCTCATTGATGTTAAATTAGTGGGCCAGATGTTTATAAACTCATAAGTTGTCATTCTTGATGTAGGTTCTTGTCTTCTTATATTTCTCTTCCTTAATTCATTATTATTAAGTGTGGAAGTTAGATTATCTACAAATAAATCTCTCTCAAATTTAGTTACATGAATCGTTTCTTTGTAATCCTCTGGATAATTAAATCTACCATACGCATTTGGGTTTTTACTATATCCTTTTGGGCCAGTGATGGGATTTATATATGTCATCCATGATTCCAATACCTCAATGATTACATGATCAAGATCACAGTAAAATGTTAGATTAAGTGGTGGAAATGTTCTAAGATTTGGAAATTCCTCTTGAATACCTTGATGATGTCCAACTGCAAGACTTGTCTGAAAAGATGTGCCTGGCAATTCTGCCTCAGCACACATCAATGACATCTTTTCCATGAAGTCATTACCACTTGATCTTCTTCTGGAACTTGCAGCATTTCTGTTTATATTTGCGCTTTCTAACCAGTTCTGCCATTTTCCAAATGAAAATGTAACCTGATAAAACGTATCTAATGAGGGACGACCAACAACTTCCCTAACATCAAACATGTCTTTTGAGAATATTCTATTTCTATTTGGAAAAATACTATTGCTTGGCACGATAAATAAATTTGTGTTGTTATTACTATATATGAGCTATAAAGGAATATATAAGCCTTCTAATCCTAAAAAATACAAAGGTGATCAATCTAATATTATTTATAGGTCTTTGTGGGAGAGAAAATTCATGAATTATTGCGATTTAAATGAAAATATTCTTGAATGGGCATCTGAAGAGTTTTGGATTCCCTATCTAGATCCTACAACAAATCGTGTTCGTAGATATTTTCCTGATTTTTTCATTAAATATAAGGATAAAACTGGTGATATTCGTAGATCAGTGATCGAAGTGAAACCAATGAGAGAAACACTTGAACCAAAGGCAACAAAGGGAAAATCAAGAAAGACAATGATAAATGAATCAATGACATATGTTAAAAATCAAGCAAAGTGGAAAGCAGCGAGAGAGTTTTGTGCAGATCGTAAATTAGAATTTAAAATCATGACTGAGAAAGAACTAGGAATCCGATGAGTATTCTTCAAAATATATTGAATAGAGTTAGTGGTCAAGTCAATGAGGATTTCTTTCGCCAACAATTAATGCAAGAACTTGGATCTACAAATTTTGATGATGATGCTGCAGATACTGGCGGATTTGCTGCTGGACAATTATATTTCTTCACCTATCAAGCACAGACAAGACAACCATTTTATGATATGTATCCGTTGTCATATGTGATTGAAATGAGATCAAATGGATTTTTAGGTTGTAATCTTCACTATCTTCGATTGAATCAAAGAGAAGAACTTGCAATGAGCTTACTAAATAACTCTGCTCAGGGTGCAGTTGCAGTTCCTCCTCGAACTCTGCATAAATATGTTTACGCTGGTGTCAGGGGTCAACCATATCGCATTCCAAACTCCGAATGGACAGATGTGGCACAAATGCCTACTGAAAAATTCGTTGATATGAGAGGAATTAGTGTTCCAAGAAGCAGAATTTACAACACAAACTAATGTCAAAAAGTAGACAATATACAATAAATGGAGAAAAAGTCTTTTTCACTTTTGATAAAGATAGTAACTTGAATGGTATTTCCGTAGGAGCAGGACGTAATGGTCAGTATAGAGAAACCCCAATAGATCCATCTAGTGATAAGTTCAAATCATTATCAACATCTGAAGATGCTTTAGCAGCGCTTAATGTTCATAAATTTAAAGGAAAAACGACACAAACTGCCATGCAGATAGCGTCAACTGAGGAATTAAATAAAGTTTATGACGATAAAACAAAAAAACGCACTAATGAAGATTTGGATGTAAAACCAAAAGATGTTACTCAAAGTGCGAACATTTCACCTAATTTTGGAATAGGAGATCCATTTTCATCCTATAAAAGAGATCCAAGAAAAGAGACTTATGCTACTGTTTTAGCGTATCCTCTTGATATTGACCCTCAACAGGATCACTTAAAAATTTCTAAATTTGCATATACAAGAACCAGCATTAATGCAAGTAGACCAGCTAGAGTTGAAAAAGAAACCATATCATATAAGAAAAAGAAGAAACAAACTAAGCAACAAGAAGCTAGACATGGTGCAAAATATACAACAGTTGAAAAAGAAATCGATAAAAATGTTGCTGGTGATAGTGTAAAAGGAATGGAAAGACTAGGATCTGTAATATTACCGATGCCAAAAGTGGTTGATACGAACGGTGCTGAGTGGGGAGAAAGTAAATTAAATATTTTTGGTTTGGCAGCTGCAAGTATAGGTGATGCAGTAGGATTAGGAAAACTTGGATTATCACAAGAAAAACAAGAAGAAATAAAAAAAATTCAAGAAAATATTGATAAGGGTAGAACTAGTGGATTGGGTGATATTTCTGGTGCATTAGGTGCTTCTGCTTTTTCACAAACTGCAGCAACAGCTGCTGGTATCAACATAGATCAGAACGCATTTCTAGCAAGATCAAGTGGAAGAGTTTTAAATCCAAACGCTGAACTTCTATT
>VTLG01004656.1_pt1 | contig 16085 bp, 36 predicted proteins | sample 4694571 | NCBI WGS metagenome assembly VTLG01 (sample SAMN12604809, study PRJNA352737) | marine metagenome | biome: ENVO:00000447; feature: ENVO:00000209|ENVO:00000569|ENVO:01000036; material: ENVO:00002151; isolation source: viral sequences binned using virsorter ...
TAATCTCAGAACTCTATTTGATAATTCATTGGTAGGGTTAGTAGTCTCAACTTGCTCTACAGAACTAAAATAGTTCTTCCGTGAGCAAAAACCACTGCTAGAGGCATGATAATACTTTTCCCTATCCCTATACCTCTCCTCGTAGTTTTCTTTGTATTTAGCTTGAATATAGTCGTTATATAGCTTTTCTATATCTACAGGACATTTCATTTACTTATTTTCCTGTATATATGTAGTAATTAAATGTGAGACAACACGATTCATAGCCTCACCATTTGTATAACAAACACCCTTGAACTTATTCCAAAGTTGTGTATCCATGTTCGTTAGTATAATATGTTTTTTCTCATTCATTCTCATATCCTTTGTTTTTAAATTCTATGGGAGCTTGACCCTCGTTAGTATTAGTAAGTTCGGCTAGCATTACTCTTTTGGTACTCGCCTGTCAATATCTCCCATAAAACTATGTCAATAAACTTGTATATTTTATTAATGATTAAGTTAATATACAAGGATTATTTTTTATTCTCTTGTTTTATTCTTAACATCGTCTCAAAATCTGGAAGATTATCCTCATCCCAACGATATTTATTATATTCTTCTTTATTCCCTACGATTTCTAGGAAATCTACTATGAAATCTGCCATGCTACTCATTATCTGCCTCCTTTCCAGAAACTTTCTATGAAACTAATTATTACCATGAATATTAAAAAAATTTGAATTATCTCTAACATTACCCTTTCCCCTTCGCTAATTTATTTCTTCTATTAACCAGTGTGGTGTATGCTATTGCTGAAACATAATAGTTTTTCAATATTATATTACCAGTGCCTCTGGGGTATGTGATATGTATCGTTTCAGCTATTTTTCCATCCATTTGCTCTATCAGGTTATCGTACACCTCTATTATTTGTCTACACGCCATGCTCTTACTCCTTTGCCTTTATTTTAACTCTTTGAGTTTGTTTTTTAGTTTACTAGTATATCTTTCCATTGCTTCATCTCGTCCTTCTAAAACGTCTGATTCAGCATCGTCTTCTTCACCTTTGAATAGGTGTATTTTTATGACAACATTTTCATCTTCTTTTGTATTCCAATTCCACTTGAAACTTCTATCTCTTTGTAAATCGTACAAATCTTCTTCAGTTAGATTTACATCTATGCTATATTCTTTCATTTTAGTCCTCCTTATATCCGAATTTATTTAAATAGTCCAATACTTTTTGTCTCTGTGGCTCTTTGCATACATTAAAAAGCCATCTCTCAATCATAAGCAATCGTTCTATCTCATCTATTGTTTCTTTTGGTTCGCAATCAAGCATCGTACATATCCCATCTAATATGTCTCTAGGTGCTATGTGATATTCTTTTTCTAGTTCTTTAATGTTCATTTTAGTCCTCGCTTTCATTTTTATCTATACATTCGTTACATGCCCAAACTTCATCACCATCATCTCCTAGGTGATTATATATGAGGATAAAATCGCCCTCATCTTTAGGTATACCATTTTCACATAAAAAACACTCCCAGTACATAATTACTCCTCCACTTTTATTTTAGGTAGTTTACTTGGTTGCCATATCTGAAGAAACAAGTCCATTATCTCATCATTATCTTTTATTCCATTATATCCTTGACATCCATCTAGCAGTATCTCGTACATATCACTCGCTTGTATTGTATCAGCTTCATGATAAGCTAACATCTCTCTCATTTTATCATAGTCTGGTCTTCGCATTTTATTCTCCTTTTGATTAGTTTTAATATAAATATAAAGATTGACATTTGCATGATAATTCGTGTTGCAGAATCAATTAAATATATCATGTCGTATGTAAATTCACTCATTTTAAACCTCTCCTTTTTCTTTCTTTGTTTACTGTTTTTATCGTTATAGTTATCACCACAGCTAAAATTGTTGTCGTGACTATAAATAGAACTATAATATTTTGGTCTATCATTATTAATCTCCTATATAATCGTATGGATTATCGTTGTTATAAAACTCTTTTATTATTTCTTGTATGAATTTCTTTTTATCTATTTCTTTTAATTCATATTTGACAATTAGCTGTGCGTATTTCTTTTTATTCATCTTTTTTCCTTTCATGTAGTAATCGTGGATACATCAATATGCTAATTATTGCTATTATTATTATTAGTAGTATTATCATTTATATTCCTTTATAAAGCTACAAATTGCCTCATCTTCGCTATATCCTATATACCTTTTAATTATTATGTGATTGTCTATTATATCGCTTACAGCTATACAATTATGGAATATCTGTATTGTAAGGTCTTTGAAATTTTTCTCTTTAATTAACATTTAATAATCCTCCTCTAATCGTTCACCAGCATATCCCTCATCAAAATATCTGTCTTTACGATAAGTATATTTCTCTTTATCTTCGTAGCATTTATGACAATATAGTCCTGTATATATTCCATATGCGTCATTTCTTGCCCATTCATGATATTCTATTGGATTACATCTAGGTGTGTAATATTCTTCCGTATTTTCATCTTGTACTTCTTTATCAGGATAGTTCTTATCGGCTTTATCACAGCCGTTGCAATGATATAGGTAATCTCTATCTCTTTCCATTATTTAGCTCCTTTATTTTTCTCTTATATCGTTCCCACCCAGCTGATGCGTCTTCAAACTTTATACCACGTTTTTTGAATATCTTATTCATTTCTATTAAGACCTTTTTATATTTTAGTTCCTTTTCTCTATCCATTATTCTTTCTCCCTTGCTTTATCTTTTAGTTCTTGAAATTCTTCACTATTAATAAATTCAGATAGACCGCTATATATTTGTTCGTATAACTCTGCTTGGATTACTTGATATATTGGTGTGTTATCGTTGCTTTCTAGATGTGATAAATATTGGTTGTGAGCCATATATTGAGCAATATCCCAATAATAAATTGGAATTTCATTATCTGCTATTTCATGTATTGCATCATCAATATCATCATAACCTTCGTATTCATCTTTTAATACATCAATAGCATTTTCTATTAATGACTCAATGCTATAATCTGTTTTTGTTCCTATTTCATTTTTCATTTACTCATCTCCCTCATAGTTAAAATCATTTATAGAACGGCTAGATAAAGGACAAAAAATCCATTTAGGTGGTATATTGTCCAAGCTATTTGAATCTTTGTTAATTAGGCTATGTATGGCTACAATAGAGCCACATAAAAATACAGCCTCTTCAGCTACACTTTTTATCGTTCCGTTATCCTGTTTTGTTTTAAGTAAATCTTCTACTTTTTTTATTACTTGGTTTACTTGCTTTTCTTTTACACTATTCTTCCTCATTATCTTCCTCACTTTCACAATAACAATCTTCTTCTTCACAATTATCACATACTTCTATTATTTTTTCTTCCTTTTGCACCATTCTGCCCCAAACTTGACTCATGACATATTCATTCCAACATTCAATCTCACCACACATAAAGCCACCACTTACATGGTTTTCGGCTATCTCCGTATCTTCAGCACTTGCACCACAATATTCACAACTTGGTGCCTCCTCGCCAAAGTCATAGCCGTCTGATTTATACGTTATTATTATTTTTTCCATTTATTTATCCTCACTTTCTTGTTTTTTAATTGTTCCAAATATAAAATGACTATGTATATGGTCTGTTAGTGCTTCAGCCGTTCCACAGTCGCTACATATTTCTGTTTCGTTATCTCTCCTAGATAGAGCGTTTAATCCTTCTTCTCTCATCTCTTCAAAACATCTTGGACAAGTTTCTTTTTTCATGTTATCTCCTTATCTCTGTTAATACTTCTTGTCTTACATATTCTTCTACACAGTCTTTACAGACTATTATTTCTTGTAGCATACTTTCATAGTCTGCTTTACTATCACAATAATGACATAATGTTGACCAGTCGTTACTCATCTATTTATCCTCACTTTCGGATTGGTATCCCTCTGCTAGTGTTGATATTAATTGCTGTATGTATGTGAATAGCATAAATTGGTACTTTTTAGGTAGCTTACTTAGTACGTCTTGGAATTGTTGTGCTTGGCTTTCTTCGTTGTGGAATGGGGCAAATAATCGGATTGGTTTTTGGTTTGGTATTTCTTTATAATTGGTAGGTTTTTTCTTGGCTTTACTTGTTGATTTGTTCATGTTGTTGTTCCTTATATTGTTAATGCTAATGACTAAATATATATAATAATATGCTAATAAACTAAATAAATAAAATATATAAATATATTAGCAATAAATAGATAGTAGTGTTAAATTAAGTATCAATTAAAATGAGGTAATAAAATGGATACACTAGAACGCATAAACTGGAAGCTTAACAGGTTATCAAAAGAACTTGTTATTGCATTAAATAAGTTAGAAAAGGGAATAGATATATTGACTGAAAAAAATAATGTGCTACAAAATGAGCTTAACAGGCAAGAAATAGGTATTAATCAACTATTTGAGAAAGTAAAAGAGTTACAAGAAAATCCACCACTTGAAAGAGTTTTTAATAATCTTAATGTTGAACAGGTTGCTACAAAGAAAAGAGTTAGACATATTGAACAGCATTTAACGAATAGAGAAAATAACACAGTTGAATTCACATCATATGAGGGATTACAATGGCTGAAGAAGAAAAAAGCTGAGTTTGATAACTTGAATAATAAGTCTAATAAAAAAGGGAGTAAATAATAACATGAGTACATTTAACAAGAGACTAGAAGGCCAAGAGCTTGAAAACTATATAGCAAAGCGTTTCACATCACCAAGCAAAAGAGTTAGCCAAGTTGGAACACATAAAACTAACATAGTAGAGCTACAAGGATTAACTAGTATAGTCTATCATTCAACCGCTGTTGTACAGTTTGATGATGATAAGATTATATTAAATTCTGGAGGCTGGGAGACTGTGACCACTAAAACACGCATGAACCAAGCAAGCAATGAATACGGTTTAGGCTTTGATGTATATCAAGTAGATTTTACTTGGTATGTGGCTTATAAGGGGGAGACTATACCATTTACAGACGGCATGACATTAAATAGATAATATTCTTTCGTACCTACCACACGACCTACCAATAAAAGCGCCACCTGTTATGGGTGGCGTTTCCTTTTCTGATAGATTATTAAAATTAATATATAAATCTAATCTAGATTATAATCTATATGGAATTTTCAACGTAATAGAGGAGGGTATGCGAACCCGTCGGGGGGTGGGGTGGTGTAAAAAAAGAGAGAGACGCATTCTAAGGTAATTTTTCTAGTTTTGGGTAAATTTTCAATAATTCGTCCCAATAGAGTTTTCTAACGTATTTCTTTGTTTCGTCATCAGAAGCTCTATATTTCTTTAATATCCATTCTCCATATAATTTTTTATTATAAAAATCGTCTTTTTCCCAGTTTAGGCATGAGTATTGTTTAATTGGGTCTATTCGGGGGTTATAGATATTCCATGTTTCGTCTATACAGATAGAGAGTATTATAGAAGCGTAACTAATAATGAGTATACTATACATAATTTTACTAATTATCGTAGTTGCTTTGGTGAGTTTTGGGTAGAGACCATCTAATCCCCTAACATAAAGAAAGAAGATTAGCCTCTACCACATAGTTCCTTCGGAGCCGTTTAACTTTGTAGGACAATCATTTCGGTAACTAGCTCAATTGTCTTCGACTTGCTTTGTAGCTGTGTTACAAATCCCCTTCTAGTAGCTACTTTTGTTAAACTGTGCCCTAAAAGCGTTTAGCCAACCGACACAGCGAATTAAATATAATATTACTAATAGTTCTATGCAATAAGTATTTTTTATATTATATTATTTTATGGAAATAAAGAAGATTAAAGGCAAAGAACACCGATTATACGACAATATGAAGGAATTTATGGCTTTTAACCCTAGAATAGCTTGTTCTGGTGATTGGAAGCGTGGAAAAGAGGGTGATTGGGTCTATACAGACGATTTACATGTTTGTCAAGTTTTAAAAGTTTTTTTTATTACAGTCCCGAGTAGTAAAGCAAAGAAGAAATGTATAAGGACTGTGTGTGGTTCATTCGTTGTTGGCCAGAAAAACGTCAAAATGCTAGGTGAAAAGGGTATTGCGGAGAATATTTACACATTCTCAGGGAATTATGACTCTATTAACAAAATTAGGGATAAAGGTGTTTCTTCAAAGAAATTGCTTTTTGCTCAATATGTGGCTGCAGGTGTAGATTTAAGTCAGGCCTATAGCATTGTATATCCACGAGCCCAAGACGAAAGTTACATAAAAACTGCAGCTAACAAATTATTACAACAAAAGAAGGTACAAAAGATGGTTAAAGAGGAAATAAAGGAAATATTACAAGCAGAGGGTGTTTCTCCTGAATATATCATACAATTATATAAAGATATAGCTGATATCTCTGAGAGAGATTCAGATAGATTGCGTTCTTTAGATGCGCTTGCTAAGATGTCAGGACTGTTTGATACAGATAAAAAACAGGAACAATTAACAGTTTGGTCTGGATTTACGCCAGAACAGTTGGAGGCCCTCAAAAATGACAAAGTCGAAACAAAAGTACTCGCACACGGAGAAAGAGACGAATAAAGACAAGTGTCCTGTATGCAGTGCGAATCTTTATTATGACAAAGTAACAACTAAAAGAATAGGAATAATGGACGAAAGGGGCGAAGTAAATGAGTGGAAATGCCCTTATTGTGCATCAGAGTTTGATTTAGACGATAATATTTTGTATATTTATGGGCATGAATCTACTAGTGGTTTAGCATAAACAATAATTTGATGATAGATAAAAAGATTTCAGTAGGAACAGTTATTACAATATTAACAGTATTGGGTACATTTATTTATACCCAAGGTATTATGACAAGTAAATTAGAATCACTTGAAACAGAAGATTCTAAGAATACAATGAAAATAAGTAATAATAAAGATGATATTGTAGAATTACAGATAAGTGTAGCTAAAATTGAATCAAAGATAGATGAAGGGTTCAAAAGGCTAGAAACTCTATTAATAGAGAATTAAACAGGAATAAAGTATGCCAAGATTTGGAAGACGTTCAAAAGAGAGATTATCCACCTGCCATGAAGATTTGCAGGATTTGTTCAATGAAGTGATAAAATATGTAGATTGTAGTGTTCTTGAGGGCCATAGGTCAGGAGAAAGGCAAGATAAGCTATATGAAGAGGGAAAAACAAAAGTTAAGTACCCAAATGGTCGTCACAACGCTAATCCTAGTAATGCTGTTGATGTGGTCCCTTATCCCGTTGACTGGAATGATAGAGAGCGTTTCCATCTTTTTGCAGGCTTTGTTCTGGGATTAGCACAGTCTATGGAGATAAATATCCGTTGGGGTGGAGACTGGAATAAGAATTTTGAAGTAGATGATAACAAGTTCGATGATTTCCCACATTTCGAGCGAATAAAGGAGTTTTAGTATGGCAGAAAATTTAAAATTAAATGAAGAATTAATAAAAGCATTAATGTCTCAGGGCGCAATGGAACCAGACCCTGTAGGAGAAGGTTGGTATACCAAAGAATGGGGCGACCCAAAGCAAGGGTGGGCCATACCAACAGAGAAACAGGGTGGTCCTAAATCAATATTACAAGGTGGTGCAAGAGGTGGAGCAGATGCAGCAGGTGTAGGAGGTTTAGCAGGTGGCCGAGTTTCAAATAAAGAAGATTTTAATCGAGTTGATTTTTATGATTCATTAGAACAAAATTATAGAAAATCTCCAGAAGGAGAAGCAGAATTACATGGAGTAGGGTCTGCTTCTGGTGCTATTGTTAAATATTTAGAATCTATCATACCAGGATTACTTGAAACTGGTAAGGGATATGCTAAAACAGGAGTAAATTCATTAGCAGAGTTCGTAACAAAACCTGCAGGATTTCAAGGCTCCCAACCAGCAGGAATGTCTTATGCTAATGCACATAGTAAGATAGACGAACTTATAGTCCAAAATGATGTAGTAAATACATTGAGTGATTATTTAAGTGAAGAATTTGGAGGAGTGCAATCGATTTATCCAAATAAAATGCTTAAATAATGGCCAATCTCAACCTTAATGGTAATATTTCTAAGAATGAAGAAGCCTTAGAGGTTGCTTATAAAGATTTAATCACATTTGGAAAGCTATTTAGTCCACAGGACTTTTTAGCTTCCGCTACTCCAGATTTTCACAGAACTGTCGGCGAGAAGCTTCTTGACCGTACAAATCAGCAATTAGCACTAGTTTTACCCCGAGACCATGCAAAATCCACTTTAGCGGCCTGCGCTGTTATGCATAGATTCCTTTTTGCAACAAAAGAGACTCCAGAGTTCATTGCATGGATAGGTGAGGCTCAAGACCAGGCCAGAGATAATCTTGGGTGGATACAGAACCATATATATTCAAATCCAGCAATACATTACTATTTTGGTGATTTAGAAGGAGATAAATGGACAAAAGACGAATTTACCTTAAAAAACGGATGCCGAATGATTGGCAAGGGTACTTCACAAAGATTAAGAGGAAAAAGACAATACTCAACACGTTACACTGGAATCATACTTGATGACTTTGAATCAGAGCTAAATACAAAAACTCCTGATTCTAGGAGACAAATAAAGGAATGGGTGACTGCAGCCGTGTATCCAGCTATTGATTTTGACAAAAAAGGATTTTTGTGGTGTAATGGAACAATTGTGCACTATGACAGTTTTTTAAATGGATTGGTTACTAAAAGCAGAGAATGCGAAAAAACAGGAGAACAGTTTGCTTGGGATGTATATACTAAAAAAGCACTAGAAGATGGCGTACCTATCTGGCCTTCAAGGTGGCCAATTAAGAAATTAGAAGAGCGTAAGCAATTCTATATAGACTCTGGTACCCCAGCTAAATTTTATCAAGAGTATATGAACCAAGCAAAGTCTCCAGAAGACCAGATTTTCAGTGAGGAGGATATTAATAATGCAATGTATAAAGGATTTACTAGATACGACCAAGAATACGCTTCATGGTATATTAAACTCAAAGATGGCAAAAAAGAGTTCATCAATATTTATATCGGTGTTGACCCTGCTTCAACCCTTGGTGTTCACAATGATTATTCTGTTATTATGGTCATTGGTGTTACTGCTGAGTTTGATTACTACGTTATTGAATATTGGAGGCAAAGAGTCTTACCCATGGACTGTGCAGACAAGATATTTGAAATTACAAAACAATATAACCCGATAAGACGTATAAATATTGAAACAATTGCATATCAGGAGATGTTAAGAGATTATGTGATGAAAAGAAGTAAAAGAGAAGGATTGTTCCTTCCTGGTATAGAAAAGGGTATTAAAAATTATAATCAGAAGAAAAAGGATAGATTGTTTGAAGGGTTGCAACCAATGTTTAAAGCAGGCGCAGTTCATGTTAAAAAGGATATGCACGACTTTATAGGTGAATTACTTGATTTTCCTAAAGGAAGTCATGATGATACGATTGATGCCTTTTGGTTAGCGACTCAGTTTGCCAAGGGTAATCCAAAGGCAGGAGTTAATAAAAAGAAGGAAAAGAAAGATGGAAAATGGTCTAAGCCACGAAAAGCATATAATTGGCTTACTGGAGCTAGAAAATAGCTATTGTTTATGAGAATAAATAACATTATATTATAAGTTATGATACGAGAAGATATTCGGGTAAAAGAAGTAAGAGAACTCTTTGACCGCTGGCAAAAGGCGAGAAAAGACTGGGATGACGCTGCTAGAGAAGATATTGACTTCTATTTAGGTAATCATTTTACTGCAAACGAAGTAGATGAATTAGATTCAAGAAATCAATCATCTATGCCAATGGATAGGCTTTATTCTGCTATTGAGCAGTTTAAGGCTATTATTACTTCTAAGACTCCTAAATTTTCTGCTATAGGCAGAGAAGATTCAGATAATAAGCTTGCCAATGTATGGAGAACAATACTTGAATATATATGGGATACATCAAATGGAAATGAAGTATTTAAACAAGTTGTACATGATTATGCTGTTACTGGATTAGGATACTTCTATTGTTATCTTGATAAAGATGCAGATTATGGTAGAGGTGAAGTTAAATTTACTTATGTAGACCCATTTAGAGTATATGTAGACCCTAATTCACGAAATAGATATTTTGATGATGCATCAGGAATGATAGTATCAACAATTCTTAGTAAGCAACAACTTATAGATTTATATCCACAATTATCACAACCTATTGATGAAAAAAGTGAAAAACTACTTATAGATGAAATAGAAGCTATTAGTGGAGAAGAAGATTATCCAGATGCTACTAATCAGACAACTATGCAATCTTTTACTCCAGATAATATTAAAGATAAAGATTATATGCATAGCGATAAATATCGCTTACTTGAATATTATAGAAAGGTTCGAGTTCCTTATTATAGAGTCGTAGATACTAGAACTGGTGATGAAAGAATCATGACTAAAGAAGATTTTATGCAAATGGCTCAAGATAAAGATTTTGCAAACGCAGTAAAGAATAAATTAATAGATTATGTTGAAGTAACGCAGCCAAGAATTAAATTAACATGTACTGTTGGTCAGATTGTATTATATGAAATGGTATGTGAAACTGATATATATCCTATAGTGCCTGTACCAAATATATGGACAAATACTCCTTATCCAATGAGTGATGTCCGAAAAAATAAAGCATTTCAAAGGTTCCTCAATAAGACGGTGTCTCTTATTACATCCCATGCTCAAGCTTCAGCTGGTCTGAAGCTTCTTGTACCTCAAGGAAGTGTTAGTGATATCGAAGAGTTAGAAAGAGATTGGGCTAATCCTAATGCTACTATCGAGTATGACCCCTCATTTGGGGAACCTCATTTTCCTGCTCCACAACCATTATCTAATTCTATTATGACATTGCCAAAGATGGTTGAGGGATATATTGATTTAAATATAGGTATTTTTGAAATGATGCAGGGAAATACTGATGCTGCACCAAAAACGTATTCTGCTACTATGATGATGGAGGATGTAGGACAAAGAAGGTCTAAATCTAAATTAAGAGATATAGAAGGCTCATTAAGAAGATTAGGTCAAGTAGCATACAGTATGGCTAGACAGCATTATAAATTTAAAAAGACATTTAGAATAGTACAGCCTAATAATGATATAAATGAATATACTATTAATAAACGATTGTATGATGATAAATCTAAAGAATTACAAGCAATTGAAAATGATATTACTGTAGGGCAATTTGATATAAGAATAATAGGTAGTTCAACATTACCTTCTAATAAATGGGGTGAATGGCAGATATACATGGAAGCATATCAGGCAGGACTCATTGACAAGGTTGAAGCTCTTAAAAAGACAGAAATCTTTGATAAAGAAGGAGTGTTGCAAAGAACTGACGAAGTTAATAAATTACAGGGTATGTTACAGCAAGCACAAGAACAACTTAAACGTGTTGGTGGTGACCTGCAAACTGCACATAGAGAGTCTATATCATCACGTAAACGTACTGAAGTAGAGAAATTTAAAACAAGACTTAAAGAACAAGAATTAGATAGCAAAGTAAATAGTAAACTGCAAGTAGGCAGATTAACAGATGCGGTGAAACTCGAAGCTGAGAAATTACGAATGAATACTCGTAGTGAATCTCAAAGAGCAAAAGAGAAATCGCAGGAAGGAGCTAAATAATGACAGACGCATATGAAGGTGGACATCCAGAGGGTGAAACCACAGATAATGTAGGGCAAGACGGAATGGACAATTCGCAAGAGAGTTCTGGAAACTGGGAAGACCAAGCAAAGTACTTCCAAAGTGAAAAGGACAAACTCGCAGCGGAAAATTCAAACTTACAGAAATACGCTAAACTAGGAAATTTATTGGAATCACGACCAGATATCGCAAATGCAGTAGCAGGGATGATACAAGGAGGTGGTGGTCAACCAGCAGGTCCTCAGAATGTCGTAATGGAAAAGGATGAATTTGACCCATGGGAAGCCTACAATGACCCACAGTCTAAATCGTACAAGTTCAGACAACAAGAGTTACAGGACTCCATTCATGGTGCCGTTAACCAACAAATGCAAGGATTGCAGAGAAATCAAGGTGAGATGCAATTAAAGACCGAACTACAGCAAAGAGGGTTAAATCCCGCAGAAGTAGACTCTTTTATGCAATTTGCTTCTAATAATCCTGCAGAGTATGGTGTTGATGGTGCTATTAAAATGTGGAGGTCAGTAGCTGAGTCTGGCGATACCAGCAATCAAGTACAAAGTCCACTTGACGACGTTCGTAATACACAGGGGAACCCTGCACAGGGTGGGGTGTTGCAAGGGCAACAGCCACAGGCTCCTAAATCGGATGGTGATGCAATGTGGGATGCGATAACAAGTGCTGGTGGACGTACGAAAGTATTGTAAATAATAATATAACTAAGGAGAAAAATAATGGCTTACAATAGTGGGCAAGTAAAATTCGGAACTCCTGGTGGTGCAACTACTGATAGTGCTAGTTTAAGTACTAGAAGATTGTATGATTTTAGCGATAGGGTCGCAGATTTGTCTCCAGAAGAGTCTCCGTTTTTTGTATATTTGTCAAAAGTAGGTAAGGTTTCTACTTCCGATAGTCAATTCAGATTTTTGGAAGATAGAACAAAAATAGCAATAGCCGATAGAAGTTTCCTATCTACAGGTGGAGCAACGCTTGTGGCAGAAGGAAGTGATATGGACTTGATATTTGATACGACAGGTGGGGCTGCAGTTTCATGGTTAATCCCAGGAATGATTGTAGCTGTATCTTTAAATGCAGAGGCCGCTGGTACTACACCTTCATTCGGAACTGTTAGAATTAATACAGTTACACAAGGAAGTTCGTCAACAACATGCGGTATTACATCAATATCAACAGTTGGTGGTGCTGCAATGACTATTGCCGATAATGCACAATGTTCTGTTATTGGTACTTCATTTCAAGAAGGTTCAGGGGCTCCTGACGTATGGTCAGAAACACTTGATAATGGATTTGGATATACTCAAATCTTTAAAACAGCATGTGAAATGTCTAATACTGCAAGAGCAACTGTCTATAGAGGATATGCTGATGAATGGGCACGACTATGGAATCTTAAATTAAGAGAACATAAAGTGGATATTGAAAGAGCAATGCTTTTTGGGCAGCAAGCTTCAAGAGGTGGTATTCAATATAGTGATGGTGTTGTTGGTCAAATAATAAGAAATTCAACAGTCGAAGGTGGTGGCGGTCAAATGTCATATACTAAAGACAAATCTTATTATAAATCAAATACAGCAGCGCAATGGACATATGATGACCTATTATCTGATTTTGAAGTAATGTATGACCCTGCAAGGGGTGGTTCTGCTTCTAAATTAGGATTAGCATCGTTACCAGTAATATCTTACTTTAACAAGTTAGGTAGTGGTGGTTTTGTATCTAGTCTTTCTTATAATAGAAATGCTAGCGAAACTACAACTCCAACTGCAGCAGGTACAAATCAAGCACCTAATAGATATAATATATCTGCTAGTGATGGTTCATTTGGACATAAAGTAATGAAGATTGAAACTATTCATGGAGATTTAACTTTAGTTAAAGAACCATTGTTTAGAGGATTTTCAGCTGGTTTCTTAGCTCTGGTTGATTTAGACCACTGTTCATACAGACCTTTAGTTGGTAATGGTGTTAATAGAGATACTTCTATAACAACTAATGTGCAACAGGCTGATGAGGATTTACGAAAAGACATGATTCTAACAGAAGCAGGTCTTGAAGTTACTCTTCCTGAAACTCATGCACTTATCAATTTGGAGGGCGTGTAAAATGAGAAGTGATGTTTTAAATAGTAATAGTCAAAAGTATGGTGGAAATGCAGAAGGGCTTGTTAAAGTCGCAGATGCCGCAACATATACAATGTTAGCAGCAGATTCAGGTAAAATTCATGTTATACCTGATTTGACAGCTGATTGTGTATTGAGTTTTCCAACAGAAGAAGTTGGGCTTGTATATGAGTTTTGGTATGGCGGTACTACTGCTGATGCTCATGATTGGTCATTTGACACAGGTTCAAATACTAACTACTTTGTTGGTGGAGCTCATCATGCTGATACAGATGGTGAACTTAGTGCTGTGGTAGATTCTAATGGTAGTAGTAATTCAAAAATGGCCGTTTTAACACCAGAATGTGGAACTTGGGTAAAGTTCGTGTGTGATGGTGTAAAATGGTACGTTAATGGAGATGTTATATCAGCTACTAATACTGCAATTACTTTTGGTGACCAGTAATCCGAAATCATAAGGATTAACAGTTTTGTAGGACTGTGCGGGGTATCAATAAAAGGTACCCTGCGAACCTACTAAAATTTTTATAACAATAAACAGGAGAAAAAAATGGGAATGTACCCAGGTGGAAATATAGTAAGAGTTAGCCCTACATTAGAGACAAGCGAATATGCTGTTGGCGATGTTCTTTTTGACCCTATTGAGATTGCAAATGCAGTCCCTTCTAGAGGTGGAACTTCATGGTTAAGAAATATGTATTTAGTAGATAAAGAAGAACAAAGTCAAGATATAGAGTTTTACTTTTTTGAAAAGAGCACATCCATAGGAACAGTTAATGCAACAGCTAATGTGTCGAATGATGATTTTGTTGCTGGAAATTTTATTGGTATGAATATGATAGATTCAGACCAATCAGACTCTACGCAATTAGATAATATACATATAAACCAAGTCCACAATTTTGATGGAACAGATACTCTATTTAGTCCAATAATGCTTCAAGCAGCTGGAAATTCTACAAGTGTATATGTAACTGCCGCATGCTTAGGAGGAACAGCTACATATGCAGCAGATAGTCTGCAATTAGTATTACATATAGAATTTTTAGGTTAATATGCCTAAAAAGAAGAAATATGTCAGCGGTGGTAAATTAAAAGGTCCATCACATGACAAGGGTGGTATACCTATTGAAGTTGAAGGTGGAGAGTATATAATAAAGAAAGATTCGGTAAATGAAGAAACGTTACCAATATTAGAAGAAATAAATAGAAATGGCAAATATGGATGTGGTGGACATGTATATCCTACAACTGATGCCAGGAAACGTAAAAAAGGGGGCAAGTGATGCCAGAAGTAAAAGATAGTGAAGGAAATGTAATAGCAAATTTGCCTTATACAGATGAAGGTATGGAGCAAGCTAAAGATATGGAAGAGGCTAATCCAAATTTAAATGTTGATTATGCTCCAGGTGGAACGTCAGATGGTGCCACTAGGTCAGTTCAACAGTATGCAGGTGGTGGATTAACTGGATATAGTGCAATAGGAGCAGAAAGACCTATGTATAAAGAAGGTGGTAAAGCTGAACAAGAGGATGAAAATTCTGGTGAAGAAGTAAAAAAGAAGCGTAGACCATTTAAAAATCTAAGAGATAAATTAAAAAATATTAAGTTTACTAAAACACAAACTGGAGTTGATGCTGAAGGTAAAAAGGTAACTAGGGAAGTTAAAGTAAAAGCTCCTAAAGCTGTAAAAGACATTGCAGATGTAGGAAAGAAGTTTACTGAAGAAATAAAAAAATCTGGATTTGTTGGAGAAGTTGCTGTAGCTAAAATGATTGGTAAGGGTGCGAAAAAAGAATATGAGAAATTCAAAGAAAGCAAAACTGGGAAAAAGGTTGCTAAGCATTTCTCTGAAGAAGAACAAGCAAAAAGAAAAGCAAAAAGAAAAACTAAGAAAATTGAAAAGAAAAAGGGAAAACTTCATAAAAGAGCTAGTAAGATTAGTAAAAGAGCTGATAAGGTTCGGAAGAGAAAAGACAAACTGCACCGAAAATCAGATGATTTATATTGGAAAGCTGCTGAAATTTGGGCAAAGGAAGAAGCGCTTGGAGGGGATACAACAACAATAAAGGAAGCAAAAGAGAAAAAGAAATAATGGCTAGAATACGTTGGGAAAGAAATGAAAAAGGGGAGCTTGTTCCTGTAAAACCAAAGAAGTTTGATTTTGCAGATAGTGCTATTAGCAATTATATTAATATGCGTAAGACATGGAGTGG
>VTLG01014196.1_pt1 | contig 16085 bp, 9 predicted proteins | sample 4694571 | NCBI WGS metagenome assembly VTLG01 (sample SAMN12604809, study PRJNA352737) | marine metagenome | biome: ENVO:00000447; feature: ENVO:00000209|ENVO:00000569|ENVO:01000036; material: ENVO:00002151; isolation source: viral sequences binned using virsorter ...
CAGTTATTAATTTACAAAATGTATCACATAATGTTATTAGAGTTAAAATGGTCGGTGATGATGTTTATGGTGAAGTTGAAATATTATCTACTCCAGCAGGCAACATACTTAAAGAATTATTCAGAAATGGAATTACTGTTGGGATTAGTTCTCGTGGAATGGGTTCTGTTCAAGAAAGTGGTAATGGTACTGTAGAAGTACAAGATGATTTTGAATTATTATGTTTTGATTTTGTATCAACACCTTCAACACATGGTGCCTTTATGAAACCAGCTGGAAGAGCAATTCAAGAATTACAAGAAGGTAAAATTCAAGTACCAGAATATAAATATACAAACGTAAATAATATAATTCGTGATATTATTTGCGATAATACAGGCACTTGCGCCTGTTAGTTATGAACAATTAAATGTTCACTTCCTAAAAATTTCTATAAAAAGACGTGGTTTTTCCAAAAACTAGTTATATGTATGCGAAACAATAAAGGTTATAATAATATATAAATCTCATGAGAGACTAAAAAACATATAGTACACAATGTACATAAAAGCACAAGAGTAGTAGTCAGCTGCTCCTGTTTTTCAATTAAACTAAATATTAACTAAAACAAAAATTATGAAAAATTTAATTATGACACTAGCTGTAGCAATCTTTACAAGTTTTGCAGCATCAGCTCAATTTATGGTAGTAACTACTGTAAACACTCCTGACAGCGACTTAAACGAAGAATGGGGTACAACAAATTTCACTGACAACTTAGGTATTGGATACATGGTAAATGATAAGTATGTTGTTGGTTTGGTAAAAGCAGGTGAAGATGCTGAAGGTGAAGCTTCATATGATTTATGGGGTAGATATCTTTGGAATGAGAATCTGTATGTTTCTGTTCAAGCTCCAACAGAAGAGATGATGGACAACTTAACAGTTGGTCTTGGTTACTCTTATGATGTTTGGAAAGGACTTTGTGTTGAACCTAACTACAGTATGGGTTTAAATGAAGATGAAAATGGTGAAAGAGAAGGTTCTTTCAACTTAGGTCTATCTTACAAATTTTAAACTTAGTATTAATTAAAAAAGACCTCGTAAAACAGGCAATTTAAACATGGAAAAAGTATTTTCAACAGTATCAGGATTTTTAGGTGGTTTAGGGTCATTATTTATGGCTTTAATCCCAGTATCAATCCTTTGGTTCGTTTTAACAGGCGGATCTGTATTTGGAATGGATGTAATCGCTAACCTAACTGCATTAGTAAATGGGTTTGGTAATGGTGGTTTTGTAGGATTAATCGTATTAATTCTAGTAGCATCATTTTTTACAGGTAAAAAGTAATAGTTTTTAGAACATATTATTAAGAGAGGCGCTTCGGCGCCTCTTTTGTTTTCCATTTTTTTGTTATATGTATATTCATAACATACGGACTTCCTAATAAGCCGTCCCTGATAATTTATAACCCTATTAAGGATCCTAATATCCTTATTTCCCGTACAATTTATTAACGAGACTCGAAAGAGAAAAAACTAAGAAAAATGGCAAAAGACATTTTAAAAGAAGCTATCGCTGACGCTAAGGCTGTTCGTGAAGTTGCTCTTGCAAATGCAAAGGCCGCACTAGAAGAAGCTTTCACACCGAGACTTCAATCTATGTTGTCAGCCAAATTATCTGAAGATCTAAACGAAGAGTATGATGAGGACGACAAAATGGAGGAAACATACATGGAAGATGAGAAAGATAAAATGGATGAGATGATGTACGATGAAGATGAAGCTGACGAAGATATGAAAGAAATGGCATATGATGAGGACGCTGATGAGGACATGAAAGAATCTAATCTAGATGAGGAAATTGATTTGGAAGAAATTCTTGCAGAACTAGAATTAGAAGAAGGGAAAGACGAAGACAAAGACATGAAAAAGGAAGGCAAAGACGAAGCTGACGAGGACATGAAAGAAGGCAAAATGAAAGATGCTGACGAAGACATGAAAGAAGGCAAAGACGAAGCTGACGAAGACATGAAAAAAGAAGAACTAGACGAAATGGGTCGTCCTGTATATAAAGCAGAAGAAGCTAACTATGTTGGTTATACTGCAGATAGAGTACATGAAAACGAAACTTTTGATTTAGATGCTCTTCTTGAGGAAATTAACAATTTAGACGAAAAAGAAGACAAAGACGACGTTAAAGAAGGCATGACTAAAAAAGAAGAAGAATACTGGAAAAAAGTATCTTCTGGTGGTGGTGGTTTTGGTCATTTTGAAGAAATGAATGTTAAAACTGATGAAGAATGGTGGAAACAATATAATTCATTCTTTGAAGGTGTTAATGAAAACATTGATGAAATGAGAATGGCACCTAAATCACCTGAAGAACTTGAACAAGCTCTTAGAGCTAAAGGACATTCTGATGAATTTATAGACAAAATGACTGGACCAATGGGACCTTATGGTAACATGATGGAAAATCAAACTAACGAAGTTGTTGGTGTAGCTGCAGGTATTGCAGGTATAATAGCAGCGGCGGGTGGTTTATCAGCTTTAGAAATGGCTGCTGATGATCCAGAATTCAAAGCTAAGTATCCAAAAGTAGCTAGAGCTTTAGAAAAAATGCAAGCTCTTGGTAAAGCAGCAGCTGACACCAAAAGAATGGAAGAAGAAGCTAAAGACAAAGAACTTGAGGAAACTAAATCAGCTCTTGAAGCAGTTCAAACTGAACTTAACGAAGTTAATCTTTTAAACTCTAAATTATTATATGTTAACAGAATCTTTAAAGCAAACAATTTGGATGAAGCACAAAAACTACGTGTAGTTGAAACTTTAGACAATGCGACAAACGTTAAAGAAGCTAAGTTAATATATGAAACTATTAAAGATACTTTCAATGTTGCTAATGCAAAGAAAGCGTCTTTTAAATCTAAAACGAAATCATTAAAAGAAGGTATTGGAATGGCTTCTAAAGCAGCAGGTACATCTACCGCTCCTAAAAAAGAAGTAATTTCAGAATCTAATAACATGATAACTCGTTTCCAAAAATTAGCAAATATTAAAATTAACGAATAATTATTAACTTAAAAAATTTACAAAAAATGGACAATGTAAATCATTTATTAGAAGGTGCAAGCCCTTACCAAGTTCTACAAAACCAAGCTGCTAAATTATCTGGCAAGTGGGATAAATCAGGACTTTTAGAGGGGATTGAATCTTCTACGGAAAAAAACAATATGGCCATTCTTCTTGAAAACCAAGCAAAACAATTGGTAAACGAAGTTTCTGCAACAGGAACTGGTACATCAATTTCAACTGGTAATTCAGAAGCATGGGCTGGTGTTGCTCTTCCATTAGTACGAAGAGTATTTGGTGAAATCGTTGCTAAAGACTTAGTATCGGTTCAACCAATGAATTTACCAGCTGGATTAATCTTTTATTTAGATTTCCAGTATGGGTCAAACCAAAACTTCAAAACAGCTGGAGAATCACTTTATGGTGCTACTGCAGATCTTAAGAGAACTGACGGTGCGTTTAATAAAGGTCTTTATGGTGCAGGTGAGTTTGGTTACTCAGTAACTCAATCAGCGGTAACAGTTACAGATGTAGCAGCTGGATATTCAGCATCTTTAAACGGAGCTACTGAAAATGTAGGTGGTGGCGCAGCAGGATTAGCTACAATGGGTATCTTAAACATGGATACTGAATTTTCAGCTTCAAATGCTGGTCAGTTAGCTACTGGATCTTTAGCAGGTGTACAAACTGCAGGTAAAGCTCAAGTTAGAAAACTTTTAATTCCAGTTACTTCAGCTTCAGGATTTGATAGAGAAGCTGTTAGAGCGTTTACTGTAGCACAGTCTACAAATATTGTAGAAGTGTTCCCACAATTCACAAGAATTGAAACAGGAACTGTAGGTGACTATACAGGAGAGTGTTTTGCATTTGTAATTTCAGCTTCTGGAACAGCAGATACAACTTCACCAACTTTAACTTTCTTAAAGAAACCAGTTAACTTAGATGATAGAGGTGACTTTGAAGCAAGTGGTTCAGCTACTTTCCCATCAGCGGGAGTATCAACACAAGAAATTCCTGAAATTAATGTTCAATTAAGATCTGACACTGTTTCTGCAAAAACACGTAAATTGAAAGCACAATGGACTCCTGAGTTCGCTCAAGACTTGAATGCTTATCACTCAATTGACGCTGAAGCAGAATTAACTTCAATCTTAAGTGAGTACATTTCAATGGAAATTGATCTTGAAATCTTAGATATGTTAATCCAAAGTGCGGATACAGTTGAAGCATGGAGTGCTAAAGTTGCTCAAGACTTAACAGTAAGCTCTAATACAACTGCAGGTGGTACTAATGCCCCAACATTTACTTCAACAACTAATGCATCAGGTGTATATTACACTAAAATGTCTTGGTTCCAAACTTTAGGTGTTAAATTACAGAAAGTTTCTAACTTAATTCACCAGAAAACTTTAAGAGGTGGCGCTAATTTCTTAGTTGTTTCTCCAAAAGTTTCTACAATCTTAGAATCAATCCCAGGATTTGCTGCTGATTCAGCTGGAGACGCTGACAAGTACAATATGGGTGTTCAAAAGATTGGTGCAATTAATAACAGATACCAAGTTTATAAAAATCCTTACATGATTGAAAATACAATCTTAATGGGTTATAAAGGATCTCAATTCCTTGAAACTGGTGCTGTATTTGCTCCGTACATCCCATTAATCATGACTCCACTAGTGTACGATCCAGTATCATTCACGCCTAGAAAAGGTATTATGACTAGATACGCTAAGAAAATGGTTCGTCCTGATTTCTATGGTAAAGTACATATCGCAGATTTAGACGCAGTTTAATAACTTAGTTTAATCATATTTAAAAGAGAGCCGCAATAGCGGCTCTTTTTTTTATATGTATAATAAAACGTTACATTAATGGCTAAACAAAATACGGCAAAAAAGCCTCCAAAAGGCTCGGTTAGATTTTCATTATCACTTTCACTAGAACAAAAATCAGCAAAACAAGCAATATTACACCACCCATATAACTTTATTGTAGGTAAAGCAGGTAGTGGTAAAACATTATTAGCTTGTCAAATCGCCTTAGATTTATTCTTTAAAAGACAAATAAACAAAATCATTATAACTAGACCTACAGTGTCAACTGAAGACAATGGATTTTTACCTGGTTCTGAAAAAGAAAAAATGGAACCTTGGTTAGTACCTATTAGATCTAATATGAGAAAAGTATACAATAAACCTCTTATTTTAGAAAAAATGGAAAAAGAAGAATCAATTGAATTAGTTTCTTTAGCACATTTTAGAGGTAGAACATTTGAAAATTCTTTAGTAATAGTTGATGAATTTCAAAATTTAACTAAATCACAATTAAGAATGACTTTAGGTAGGTTAGGAAAAAATTCAACAATGATATTTACAGGAGATAATCAACAAATTGACTTAAAAGATTCTAATTATTCTGCAATACATGAATTACCTAAAATCACAAATTCTCAATATGTTTATAAACGAGTATTAGAAGATAATCACCGTCATGAAGCTATAGACGAAGTGTTTGAAATGTTAAACGGAATGTAACCTCTTCCAATACCTTTTCATATTTATAATAGAACAACCTAATTCTATTAAAATGGCAAACATCCCTATATGGCCCGGCTCATCATCATTTGACGCAAGTTTAACACCTTTCTCATTTTATGATAATGATACCTCATTTCAAACGGATGCAGTTAATGTAGCTGATTGGTGTGCTAAACGTTTAGGATACCCATTAGTAGACATTGAATTACAGTCAGCTAACTTTTTTACTTGTTTTGAAGAGGCAGTAAACGAATACGGAGCTCAATTATATAATTTTCAAATAATTAATAATTTCCATACTTTAGAAGGAAATACAACTGGTTCTAATTTTAATAACCAGTTAATAACTCCTAATATGGGATCCACTATTAACTTATCTGAACAATATGGAAATGAAACAGATGGAGCAGGAGGAGATTATAAAATAGAAAGAGGTACTTTAGACGTAAAAAGAAATGGACAAAGATATGATTTATTAGAAAATGTATCATCATCTATAAGTGGTTCCGAAGCAGTTTATATAAAAAGAATATATCATTACGCCCCTTCAGCAATTAATAGATATTTTGACCCTTATGCTGGTACGGGTACAGGAATTCAATCATTAATGGAAACATTTGGGTTTGGTAATTATTCACCAGGTGTGAATTTTATGTTAATGCCTATATATTTTGATACTTTAAAATTACAAGCAATAGAATTAAATGATGTAATTAGAAAATCAGGATATCATTTTACTATAGAAGATAATAGATACTTAAAATTATTTCCTATTCCTACAAGAGATTACACTTTATATTTTGATTATGTATTAAAGTCAGTAGCTAATAATCCAGTTAAAAATCAAGCAACAGATTTAATAACTGATATATCAAACGTACCATATACTAATCCTACTTATTCATTTATAAATGAACCAGGTAAACAGTGGATTAGGAGATATTCGTTAGCTTTAGCTAAAGAAATGTTAGGAGGTATTAGGGGTAAATATCAGTCAGTTCCTATTCCCGGAGATTCTACAACTTTAGATTATGCTAGATTATTAAGTGAGGCAAAAGATGAAAAAGATAAATTAATAACAGAATTAAAAGAATTATTAGAATCAACAACAAGAGTTAAACAGTTAGAAAGAAAAAACGAAGAAGCAGAATTAACTCAAAAAACATTTTATAAAGTACCATATCCAATTTACATAGGCTAATGATAAAATTAAAAAACATATTAAACGAAGTGTTAAATACTTTTTCAGTACAAGCTTTTATGTTAACTGATTCTAATTTTAATATTACAGATATATTAGAACAAATTAGAGCAATAAGAAAAATAACAATAGTAAGAAATATAACTCCTCCGGAGTATATACAGAAAAAAAATATTGAATATACTTTAGTTAATATTAAATTTGTAACAAGAGGAGATGCAAAACGAGATTTAGAAAAAATAAAACAAGATGTACTAACATCAGATAGATCTGCAACAGATTTAAGAGTACCTGGTGTTAAATCATTTAAATATAAAGAAGGAACTTTAAGAAGATTATAATGGCATTATTTGGAGGATCACGAGACATATCACTTTTTAATTCTATAAGTAAGGAACTTATTAATGATATTATTCAAGTAGAAGTTGGATATTATAAGTTTGTTCTTGAAAAAACAACTAGTAATGTTTATGGGGAATCTATGGGTAAAATGTTTTATGAACCTGTAAGAATAGCGTGTTTAATGAAAAAAGAAGACCAATCCTGGTCGTCTGATGATTTTGGATCTGACGTTGATCAAACAATTGATTTTCGTTTTTTAAAGAAAGAATTAAAAGATATAAATCTAGTACCTGAAGTAGGAGATATATTATTATTTAAAAATAATTTTTACGAAGTTGATACAAGAGTTGAAAATCAATTAATATTAGGTAAAGACCCAGACTATGCTATATCTACGGGAGCAACAGACTTTGGTAATAGTCATTCTATTATATTAACGGGTCATTTATCAAGAGTAGAAAAATTAAACCTAGTACCTTTAAGGGGTGGAAAATATCCATCTACAAATAAAATAACAGATGGAACAGCAAATTTATTAGGATAATATGGCACAAGACAATACAGATAAATTTAAAAGACCATTACCTTTAAGACAAAATGAAAGGTTAAGAGATAGTTTAAGGGCTCCTAGTGTTACTAACCCTAATAATCCTTCGTTTCCAGTAGAGGATATAGCTCCAAGTAATTTACAACCACAAAAATCAAATTCTACTAAAAAGCCTATAAATAGAGGTGAAATTACACGTAGAGAAGATGATAAAATAAACGATATATCAATAGGCTTACAAGACCATGATGAAGCTATAGCATTTTATTTTGATAAGATAATTAAACCTTCTGTGGTTATGAATGGAGAAAGAATTGATGTACCATTAATTTATGGAAATCCTGAAAGATGGAAGGGAGTTCAACGAGACGGTTACTATAGAGATAAAAACGGAAAAATACAAACTCCTATAATTATGTTCAGGAGAGATAGTATCGAAAAAAGAAGGGATTTGGGTAATAAAATGGATGCAAATAACCCCCAGCTTTACTATGTATTCCAGACAAAATATAATTATAGAAACCAATATGATAATTTTTCATTACTACAAAACAGAAAACCTAATAAAGAATTTCATGCTGTTGTAGTACCTGATTTTGTAAGATTAAAGTATAGTTTCATAATTTGGACAGATTTTATTGCTCAAAACAATAAGATAGTAGAAGCTATAAATTATTCTTCAGATTCTTATTGGGGAGACGCTGAAAGATTTAAATTTAATGCAAGAATTGATTCATTTGCAAATAGTGTAGAAGTGGTACAAGGAAGAAATAGAATGGTCAAAACAAATTTTGGGTTAGATTTACAGGGATATATTGTGCCCGAAGCTATGAGTACAGCATTAGCTAAAAAACCACAAAAATTCTTTAGTAAATCAGCAGTTACTTTTGGAACAGAAACAGTTACTAATTTAATTGATCCTGTTAAAACAAGAGAAGAAATTAGAAGAGAAGCTGGAGAATACCAAGTTGGTAGAGATGGTGATGGAATAAGTTATGATGATGTGGGAACAACAAATGATATATAAGTAAAATAACAAATGGCTAAAAAAACAAGAAATATATTAAAAGGATTCTTCGAAACAGGTAAAAAACCTACAGAAGGAAATTACATTGATTTAATAGACTCACAATTTTTACTAAGTGGAGAAAACACAGGTAGTTTACTTTTAAAAGGAGAAGTAAATTTAAATGGAAGTATAACATCTTCTAAACATTATAGTGGTTCTTCAACATCAACTATAACAATAGGAGGAGCATTATCTGCAGGAGCAGGTACTTTTACTACTGTAGACACAGGTCAAGGAGCTAACGAATTATACGCTATGAACCAAAATGTTCGAACTAGCGATAGCGTTACATTTGTAAACATAACAGCCACAGGAAATACTATATTAGGTAATTCAGCAGCAGACACACACACTTTTACAGGTGATGTAACTGCAAGTAGACATATAAGTGCAAGTAGTAAAATTTACGCAGACCAATTTGTAGGAGATGGTAGACTAATAACAGGAATAACTTCTTCTTTAATTAATGTGTCTTCAGTTACTACAATGTCAACTTCTTCCTTAATGGTAAGTGGTACTTTATACCATCCATCCGCTTCTTCTACTATACTTTTAGGTATAAGAACAACAGGTTCTATTATACCAGGGGGAGATGGGGATTTTGATTTAGGTTCACCTACACATTATTTTAAAGACTTATTTGTAAGTACAAGTACAGCAAATCACGTTAAAGCAACTACACTTACAGTTGGTACAATAACTGCTGATAATTTTACAGGAAATGCTACAACAGCAACTTCAGCAACTTCAGCAACAAACGCTAGTAATATAGCAGTAACTACTAACACTACCGATGAAACTAAATTTATTACATTTGTAGACGGTAATAGTGGAAATCAAGGAGTAGAAGTTAATAATAACTTTACTTATAATTCAACACGTAATCAGTTATCTTTAGGCCAAATAACGGCATCAAGTCATATAAGTGCAAGTGGAGCTATAACAGCTAGTAGAATTTTTGCATCAGGTAACATAAGTGCAAGTGGTAATATAATTACACCAGCATTAACAGCTAGTGGGGGAATATCATCAAGTAATATTGCTGTAAAAGAAGGTAATTTTAAAGGAACAGTATATATAAGTGGTTCTAGATATTCTGCTTCAGCAGCTCACTCATCTTCATTAGTGTCCTTAGTAGTAACAGGTTCAATTATACCTAAAGGAGCAGGAGAATTTAATTTAGGTTCTCCAACTAATTTCTTTAAAGATTTATTCTTATCTTCAGGATCCCTTAAATTTGTAAAAGGAACTGAAGTTTCGGAATTTAGTCAAGATGACGTTAAAAAATTAAGAGAAGGAAAACCTATAAGAGCAGCAGCAAAGTCAGTAGCAGGAGCTGGAGATTTTGCAAGTGTAGATGGTCTTACCAATTACATTAGACCACAAGCAATTTACCATGAAACTGACGACGAAACCGTAATTTTATTACAAACAGCAGGTAAATTGATGTATAGAACACCAGGAGGAGACCCATTTTCTGTAAGATCAAATGGTGCTGGTTTTGCAGAAGTAAAAATAGGATCAGATACAACAAAAAATGATCCAAACGCACACGCAGGATCTTTTGGTCGTGGTACAGTAGTTAAAATACCAGGTCATATTTCAGCAAGTAATCAAAACACACCACACCATATAGGAGGTACTCTTAAAATTTATTCAGGATCTTATGCAATACATTTATTTGGATCAGGTTCAGCTGCTCAAAGAGGAAATATAAGTGCGTCAGGAGGAGGATCAATCACAGGATTTAGAAACATTATAGGTGTTGATACTGTAGGCTCAACAGTATCTGGATATAAAACAGGTTCATTTGGTTCAGTACACACAACAGGTAATATAAGTGCAAGTGGAACTATAACTGCTAATAAAATAGAAACAGATAATTTAGTAGGTCATGTAGGGGATGCAAACACAGGATTAAAATTTGCTGCAGATACAGTAACTATTGAAGGTAATGGTGTAAATATAGCTAGATTCAATACATCAAATATTGAACTTAATAAACCTATAATAACTGATATAACAGCCTCAGGTAATATAAGTGCAAGTGGAGTCATAATTTCAGACAAATATCAATTTAGTGAAAATACTGGTAATACTTACTTAGAAAAAACGGGCACATCTGGTTTAACAGTCAAATTTGGTACTAGTAGATTTACAGGAGAAATAACAGCTTCAGGAGACATAAGTTCAAGTGGAACCATAACTGGAAATGATTTACGTATTAAAGATCAAATTCTAAGAAAAAATAATAATGTTATTGAAGCACCTTCAGCAGGTTTTTCTACAACTGCCATAACAGCATCAATAGTAAGTATAAGTGGAAGAATATTTACAAATTTACCAGCGGGAACAGATAATTCAGTTGTAGTAAATTCAAATGGTCAATTAGTAACAGATGAAGTTCAAGCAGCGATATTTGGATCTGATCCTATATTAACTCAAGAATTAGAAGCATCAGCAGAAAATCTTACAGCAGGACAAGCAACAACAGCTACTAATGTTAATGCAGTAGCAAATAACTCAACTAATGAAAGTAATTTTATTACATTTATAGATGGGGCAAGTGGGGTTCAAAGAATAGAAACAGACACAGCTTTAAGATATAATCCAGCAACTAACGGAATTACATTAGGACAGATTTCAGCTTCAAGTGATATAAGTTCAAGTGGAACTGTTCAAAGTACAACAGGTTCATTTAATCATATTAGTATTGGTAATACCCAATTTAATGGAAATACTTTCACAACAACAGGCGATATTGTTTTAGATACAAATACTGATATACAGTTAGATGCAGCGGGGGGTAACATTGAATTTAAAGACGCAGGTACATTACAACTTACTTTAGATATGGATGGTACCGCAGGAGCTCAAGTAGTAAAATTAGAAGTATCTGGGGATGATTTAATATTTAAAAGTCAAGGAGGCACAAACTTAATGACTTTAAAACATGAAGGTCAAACAGAAATTCATGGAAATATAACAGCATCAGGCAATATAAGCGCAAGTGGAACTATAGAAGCAGATAGTTTTAATTCAGACGGTAAAAACGCTATTGGAAATACAGGAGCAGCAATAGTTGTTGGTAATCAAGCTGATTTTCCGGTTAAAATAGGTAGAGGGGGAACTACTAATATAGAATTAAGAGGACCAGTAACAGCCTCTAATATAAGTGCAAGTGGAAACTTAATATTAGATGGTAATATAACAGCTTCAAGTGATATTAGTGCAAGTGGGACAATTACAGCTGCTTCTTATGTAGGTTTACCTAGCGGAATAATTTCAAGTTCAACTCAATTACCAAGCGGAACAATTTCAAGTTCGGCTCAACTTCCAAGTGGAATAATTTCAAGTTCGACACAATTACCTTCAGGTATAATTTCAGGTTCTACTAATATATTTGCAGCTATAACATCATCAGGTAATATAAGCGCAAGTGGAACTATAACTGGTTTATCAGGTTCTTTCTCAGAACTATCAGGTAATAGTCCTTTAGTAATAAATTCCGAAACAACTTTCATAAAAGCTATCACAGCAAGTTCACATGTAAGTGCAAGTGGTAATATAACTGCAACTGGTAATTTAGATATAGATGGAAACACAACCTTAAATGGTACTGCAAAAATAGTAGGAAGTTTAACAGCAAGTAAACACATTAGTGGTACCTTAGCAGGAAATATTTTAGGATTTAATTCTGGTTCATTTGCTTATTTAACTACAACAGGAAATATAAGCGCATCAGGAACTGTATTTGCAGATAATTTCCAATCAGCAGGAGGAGACGTAGCTGGAATTTCATTTACAGACAATTTAAATTTAACAGGAGATCTAACAGCTTCAGGCAACATAAGTTCAAGTAAAACAGTAACAGCAGAACATTTCTTTTCATCAGATGATGCTGTCATAACAGATCTTTTAACTGTAGGACATATAACTTCAACAGGTAACTCAATTTTAGGTAATGCAGCTTCTGACACTCATACAATAACGGGTGATATAACAGCTTCAAGACATATAAAAGGTACAAACGGGAATATATCAAACTTTAAATCTGGTTCATTTACAGGAGAAGTATTTGGTAGAGGTATAAGTTCAAGCACATTTATTCACGCTGCAACTAACTTAGATGTAATTGGAAATACAATATTGGGAAATACAACAACAGATACCCACACAATTACAGGAGACGTAACAGCTTCAAGACACATTAGTGGTACAATTGCAGGAGATATTTTAGGATTTAATTCTGGTTCGTTTGCCAATTTACATGCAACATCGAACATAAGTGCAAGTGGAGTAATTACAGGTTTAACTAGTTCTTTTAATATTATAAAAAGTAATCATATAAGTGGAACTTTAAAAATAGATTCATTTACTAATTTTACAAAAGCAATAACAGCGAGTTCACATATTAGTGGAACATTAGCAGGTAATGTGACAGGATTTAATTCAGGTTCATTTGCTTACTTAACCACAACTGGCGATATTAGTGCTAGTGGAAATATAATCAGTAAAGGATTTATAAACTCAGAAGGATCTACTACCCTTGGGGATAGTATAACAGATACTCATACAATTACTGGAAAAATAAGCTTAACAGGACCTATAACTGCAAGTTCACATATTAGTAGTTCGACTGGGATATCAAATATATTAAATTTTAAATCTGGTTCATTTACAGGAGAAATAAGTGCAAGTGGAACATCTAAATTTGGTGCTATAACTTCAAGTAATAATATAACAATTAAAGGAGCCCAAAGCGAATCCCGAGAATTACAATTAATAGCAAGCGTCCCTTCTCATGTAGCCGTAATAAGACAATTAGATTTAGCATACACTTCAAGTATAACAGCTTCTGGATTAGATTACTCATTAGACATAAGAAATAAATCAGGAGAAAATACAGCTCACTTAATTTTAGGAACAAAAAATATTGAAAGATTAAGAATAGGAGCTACAGGTGCTATAACAGCAAGTCATCATATCAGTACTAGTATGGATTTACTTGCAAATAATTCAACATTTGCAGGTGGAGTTACAGCAGGAGGAAATATATCTGGATCTATTATTAGTGCTAGTGGGGGAATACACACCTTTGGTACAATAACAACTTTAGGTAAATTAGTAGCAGGATCTAGTATAAGTGGTAGTCACATTTCAGCTAGTGGAAATCTTACATCTAATGGATTCCTAAAAGTAGGAAAAAGCATAACAGCTTCAAGTCATATTAGTGGAACATTAGCAGGTAATGTGACAGGATTTAATTCAGGTTCATTTGCTTACTTAACTACAACTGGTGATATTAGTTCAAGTGCAGGAACAATTACGGCATTATCAGCATCATTTGATAGTTTAAATGTAAGTTCATTTGGACAAATTACAGCATCGGGAATTATTAGTACAAGTAAAGCAGTAATAGGTTTATCTGGTTCATTTAGTAATTTAAGTGTAAGTTCATTTGGTGAAATTACATCTTCGGGTAATATTAGTTCTAGTAAAAAAGTAATAGCATTATCAGGTTCGTTCTCAGAAATAAATGGAAATAGTCCTCTAACAGTAAATGCAGCAACTACATTTACAAGTCCTATCACTTCTAGTGCTATTATTAGTTCTAGTGTAAATATAATTAGTCCTAATATAAACAGCTTAACTAGTGCAACAGCAAGTTATGCTTTATTATCACAAACAGGATCTTTCGCTACAACATCATCCTTAAATGCTTTTACAGCTTCAGCATTAACTACAGGATCTAATACATTTAACGGAAATCAAACAATAGCAGGATCAGTATTAGTTACAGGATCATTAACAGTAAGTGGAAGTGGAACACTTTCAAATATCGGTCCTTTCTCTCAAACAGGTATATCAACATTTACAGGATCTATTATAGTAAGTAGTAGTGGAAAAACAAATGTAAATGTATTAGGAGAAATAACAGCTTCAAGTCATATAAGTTCAAGTGGAAATGTAAACGCTGGATTATTAGGAACAGGTTCATTTGCTCATGTAAAAGTAGACACTATAGATGAATTTACAAATGCAGGAGTAGGAATAACAATTAAACCTACAATATCAGCAAGCTCAGACTTAAAAGTAGATGGAAATACAATATTAGGTAACACAGCAGGAGACACCCACACAATAACAGGAGACGTAACAGCAAGTAGACATATTAGTGGAACCTTAGCAGGAAATATTTTAGGGTTTAATTCTGGTTCGTTTGCTAATTTACATGCAACATCAAACATAAGTGCAAGTGGAACAATAACAGGATTAACAGGATCGTTTAGTAATTTAAATGTAAGCTCGTTTGGACAAATTACTTCTTCTGGAATTATAAGCTCAAGTAATACGTTTATAGGATTATCTGGTTCATTTGAAACTTTAAACTCACCTATAGCAAGCAATTTACTAACAATTAACGCTAAAACATCATTTGTACATCCAGTAACTGCAAGCTCTCACATAAGTGGTGCTAATGGAAACATTTTAGGATTTAAATCTGGATCATTTACTGGAGAAGTAAGCGCAGCAGGTATAAGTTCAAGCACATTTATTCACGCTGCAACTAACTTAGATGTAAATGGGAATACAATTTTAGGTGATGCAGCAGGAGATACTCATACAATTACGGGAGATGTTACAGCTTCAAGACATATTAGTGGTACACTTGCAGGAGATATTTTAGGATTTAGATCAGGTTCATTTAATAGTTTACATATTAGAAATGCAAATGATTTAAGTGGTTCACAAGGAAATATAAATAACTTTAATTCAGCTTCCCTAGCATATTTAACTACCACAGGAGACATTAGTTCAAGTGGTAATTTATTCAATACAGGAAATATTCAGGTAGATGGAAATACTACATTAGGTAATGCTGCTACAGATACTCATTTAGTAACTGGAAAAATAAGTTTAACAGGACCTATTACAGCAAGTTCACACATTAGTGGAGCTAACGGAAATATATTAGGATTTAAATCAGGCTCATTTACAGGAGAAGTAAGCGCAGTAGGTATAAGTTCAAGTAATTGGTTATACGCAGCAGGTACTCTTGATGTAGACGGAAGTACAATTTTAGGAAATCAAACATCATCAGATACACACACAGTAGTAGGTAAATCTTTAACAATATCAGCTCCTATTACAGCTAGTACTGCTAAAACTCACATAAGTGGAGCAAGTGGAAACATATTAGGATTTAACTCAGGTTCATTTAAATATTTAAATACAACAGTTGGAGACATAAGTTCAAGTGCAAATATAAATGCTGGGTTATTAGGAACAGGTTCATTTGCTAATATAGCTTTAAGACAAACAGGTGAAATT
>VTLG01008167.1_pt1 | contig 16082 bp, 25 predicted proteins | sample 4694571 | NCBI WGS metagenome assembly VTLG01 (sample SAMN12604809, study PRJNA352737) | marine metagenome | biome: ENVO:00000447; feature: ENVO:00000209|ENVO:00000569|ENVO:01000036; material: ENVO:00002151; isolation source: viral sequences binned using virsorter ...
CACAAGAAATTTTAGCTGAAATTAACCGTGAGGTTATTAGAACTATTTACAAAGTAGCAAAAACAGGCTCAGCCTCAACTGCTACAGCTGGAACATTTGATTTAGATGTTGACAGTAACGGTAGGTGGTCAGTAGAAAGATTTAAAGGTCTACTATTTAACATTGAACGAGACGCTAACGTAATTGCACAAGACACAAGGCGTGGTAAAGGTAACTTCATCATCTGTTCTTCAGATGTTGCTAGTGCTTTAGCTATGGCTGGTATCTTAGATTACGCCCCAGCATTATCAACAAATTTAAATGTTGATGACACAGGTAATACTTTTGCTGGTGTATTAAACGGTCGTTACAAAGTTTACGTTGACCCTTATTCAGCAAACACAGGAGCTGCTAGCCAGTTCTATGTTGTTGGTTATAAAGGCACAAGCCCTTATGACGCTGGTATTTTCTATTGTCCATATGTCCCACTACAAATGGTTAGGGCGATTGACCCAAGCACATTCCAACCTAAGATTGGTTTCAAAACTAGGTATGGCATGATTGCTAATCCATTCGTAATGCAGTCAGACGGAACTACTGATGCTGATACATTTACAGCAGACAGGAACCAGTATTACAGAAGCGTAAAAGTTTCTAACTTAATGTAAATTAAGATCTATCCAATTCATTGGAAACTAAAAGGGCTACTTTGTAGCCCTTTTTTTATACCTGGTGGAGCTGGGGAGACTCGAACTCCCGACCTTCTGGATGCAAACCAGACGTTCTCCCAACTGAACTACAGCCCCATAGATTTATTTTTGTGTAACGAACTGATTAAGCTCTGTTGCTACATTAATAACATCTTGTGCTGTTATTGTAGATGTAGGCAAAGGCTTTTTATCGTTTGGAAAAGAGTCGTTGTGAACATGAACTGCATCAACTTGTCTTTGATAGTTATCCATAAGGATACCTTGTGCTTGTGAAAGTAAGTCGGCTCTGATTTCGAACCCTGATTTATTATCTGACATAATTTTCTCCTGTGTGTGTATGTCGTCCTTAATTGGACTATAATATTTATAATTATGGTATTATGCCTAATTGACTTATGGTTAGATAGAAAGTATTATAAATACACTATAAGACCAGGAGTATATATGGCATACAGTAAAAAGGTAGTAGATAGATTTAATGATGTGTTAAATAATCCACAATCGCATGGAGTAGGACGATTTGATCCTAATGATCCAAATGTTGCAACAGGAATGACTGGAGCACCAGCATGTGGAGACGTTATGAAACTAGACTTAAAAGTAAATCCCGATACAGATGTTATAGAAGATGTAAAGTTTAAAACTTATGGTTGTGGTTCAGCTATTGCTAGTTCTACTATGTTCGTTGAAATGCTTAAAGGTATTACAATGACACAGGCTTTAGAAATTAAAGATAAAGATATAGCAGCAGCACTTGAATTACCACCTATTAAACTACATTGTTCAGTATTAGCAGAAGATAGTATTAAAAGAGCATTAAAAGATTGGGACGAAAAGAAATCACATAGACAGCACAATCAAGGTCCTAATGGAAGTTAATCAATTTATACCTATTGCTAATGCAGCACCGATAATAGACTTTACACCTATTGCTATTGATAAAGTAATAGAAAGATTAGATGAAGAATCTAAACAAGGTGTAAGGTTTAGTTTACTAGGCGGTGGATGTGCTGGTTTTAGTTATGTATTTGATTATGCAGATGAACCACAAGAGAATGATATAGAAATTGACTTTGATAACTTTAAACTATGGGTATGTCCCATGTCAGAAGCTTATTTAAAAGGAACAGTTATAGATTGGAAGAAACAAGGATTGAATCACAATTTTATATATATGAATCCTAATGAAGCTAGCTCATGTGGTTGTGGAACATCTGCTAGTTTTGAAATTTAGGAGAATATTATGCCAAGAATGGTGAGACAATACACGGCGATTACGCCAACAAGAAAATCTTCCTCCCAAGGACAAGGTGGAAGGGGTAGACGAACTAAAATAGGTATGTCTACAATGAATAAACATAAGAAAAGGTCACACAAGAAATATAGAGGACAAGGTAGATGACATCAACAGTAATAACTAACGTATCAGACGCATCGTGGGATAATAGTAATCCAAATGAATTAGATTACCTACGTCCTAATGCGTTTAAATTTATGATTCATAACATTCCAAACGTTAGCTATTTCTGTCAAGCAGCAAACATACCTGAGATAAACATACCACCAGCAGAACAACCAACACCATTAGTAGATGTTCCTCACCCAGGAGACAAATTACAGTTCGGTGCTTTAATGATTAGGTTCTTAGTTCAAGAAGATATGAAAAACTATAAAGAACTATATGATTGGTTGATTGGATTAGGTTTTCCAGAATCACATGATCAGTATGCAGCGTTTGGGAGAAAACAAGAATATAGATTCCCTGATATTGATCCTAAAAAACAACAATCATTAGGACAATATTCAGATGCAAGTTTGTTTATGTTAGATTCTAATAACAATCCTATTACAAAAATTACATTCAGGGATGCTTTCCCTATTAGTTTACAAGGATTAGACTTTGAAATATCTTCTGGTAACACAGATTATATGGTAGGTGTAGCTATGTTTAGATACAGAGACTACACAATAGAAACCTCAGCTTAAAACGGTATAATAACCACTTGACTCTTACTATGTAAGAGCCTATAATGTATATATTATGATAACTCTACAAGAAATACAAGAACAATGGGAAGACGATTGTAAACTCGATGAACTAAATTTGGGTCAAGAGTCTACAAAAATTCCTGAGTTACATTCCAAATACTTGAACATGTTGACTACATTCAAGTTACAATTACGCAAGAACAAATCAAACTTATTAAGCCTCAGACGTTTGAAGTGGAAATATTTTAGAGGCGAATTAACACAAGAAGAATTAAATAGATTGGGTTGGGATCAGTATCTAGGTAATGCTCCACTTAACAACCAGATGAATGAATTCTTAGACTCAGATCCAGATATAATTAAATTACAAGACAAGGTTGAATATATTGATGCTTGTCTTACACAATTAGATTATATTATGCGTTCTATTAATAGTAGATCGTTTGATATTAAGAACGCTATAGAGTGGAGTAAGTTTACGAGTGGTGTTTTATAATGAATATATTTTTACTACATGAAAATCCTACTATATGTGCTGAGATGCATTGTGATAAGCATGTTGTTAAGATGGTTATAGAATATGCACAACTTATGTCCACAGCACACAGAGTTTTAGACGGAGAACTTTATGAAGACCAAACTGCAGCAGGCAGACGAATCAAAAGATGGCGACATCCTAACAATGTTATGGAGACACTCTTATACAAGGCTTCACATATCAATCATCCAGATGGTATATGGACTAGAGCTAGTGATGCCAATTATCGTTATCTATATAATTTATGGTTTAGGTTGTGTGAAGAATACACTCACCGATATGATAGGGAGCATCTAACAGAAACTAAACTTAAACATTTATTACTACACCCACCTAAAAATATTAAACATGTATCAATGGCAGATATGGATTTACCACTTGCTATGCCTGATGATGTTAAGGGTAAGAGTGTTGTAAAGTCTTATCGTAGGTATTACAAAAAATATAAAATAGATTTTGCTAAATATACGAATAGAGAAACACCTAAATGGCTATTAGCGTAACAAAAAAAGACGAAGTATATCTTAAAGTAAAAACAGATCTTAGCACAGACCAAGAACTGAATGACTTCTTTACCTTTGATGTTCCTGGTGCCAAGTTTATGCCACTATATAGAAACAGAATGTGGGACGGCAAAGCAAGACTATACAGTTTATACAAGAAAGAATTATATGTAGGTCTTTTACCTTACTTAAAAGAGTTTGCAGAAACACTAGAATACGATTTAGAAATAGACATTCCCAACATAGGAGAAAAATGTGATGTCAAAGAACTCACAGACAACCTTAACCTCCACGCAGGTGGACAACCTATTAAAGCAAGAGACTACCAAATCGACGCAGTTAATCATTGTATTAACAAAGGCAGAGCTTTGTTGTTATCTCCTACTGCTAGTGGTAAGTCCCTTATTATTTACAGCCTTATACGTTACCATCAAGCTCGGGGGCGTAAGCAACTTATTATTGTTCCTACAACTTCTTTGGTAGAACAAATGTATGGTGACTTCTCAGACTATGCTAGTAAAGATAAACATTGGGCAGCACCTGATAATTGTCATAGGATATATGGTGGTAAAGAAAAGAGTAATGAATTTCCTATTACTATAAGCACATGGCAATCTATATACAAGTTTCCTAAAAAATGGTTTGAACAATTTGATGTCGTGTATGGAGATGAGGCACATTTATTTAAGGCAAAGTCATTAACAACATTAATGAATAAACTTACTAATACACCTTATAGAGTAGGAACAACAGGAACATTAGACGGAACTAAGACACATAGGTTAGTATTAGAAGGTGTGTTTGGACAGGTTCATAAAGTTACTACAACAAAAAAATTAATGGACAAAGGAGAGCTTGCTAATCTTAAAATTATTTGTTGCACTTTAAGTTATAAAGATGTAATAAGAAAAGAATTAAAAGGAACATCATATCAAGAAGAGATAGATTGGTTAGTTAGAAATCCAGATCGTAATGAAATTATAAAAAACTTAACTATTGCACAAGAAGGTAATACACTTGTGCTATTTCAGTTCGTAGAAAAGCATGGAACAGTATTACATGATTTGATAAAAAAATCAGTAAGTAAAGACAGGAAAGTGTTCTTTGTGTATGGAGGAACTGATACAGAAGTTAGAGAAGAAATTAGAGCAATAACAGAAAAAGAAAATGATGCTATTATAATTGCTTCGTATGGCACATTTTCAACGGGTATAAATATAAGGAACCTTCATAATATTGTTTTTGCCTCACCTAGTAAGAGTAGAATAAGAAACTTACAATCAATAGGTAGAGGATTAAGACGAGGAGATAAGAAGGTCATGTGTAACTTGTTTGATATTGGTGATGACTTATCGTGGAAGTCTCACAAGAATTATACACTCAACCACTTAATAGAAAGGGTAAAGTTATATAACGAAGAAGGTTTCGATTATAGACTAAAGAAAATAGATGTCGGAAGTTAGCATACTAAAATTAAGAGATGGCTCAACAATAGTTGGTAAGGTCACTTATGAAGGTGAAAAATTTTTAATAGAACACCCAATAGAAATGGTTTCTAATGCAGGGTTTTTAAAACAAGGCTTAGGAGAAGCTATTAATCTAAAACCATGGGTGTCAATTGCAGACGAACAAGTGTTTACAATTGAAAGGGAGAACATTATTACGGTAGCAACATTACAAGAGAAATTTATTAATGGCTATCATGATATGGTTCAGGCAATTTACTTTCAAGATCCATTATGGGCAGGAGACTTTGTAGATCCTCCCACAGAACAAGAAGCAGATGTGGATCTTGATACATTAACAGAATTAGCAGATGCTATTCTGAAGAATAAGCTACATTAATAATGGAGATATATTATGGCAAAAAGACGTGACCCTAACTCGGCTCACTACATAGATAATAAGGAATTTTTAGCAAAAATATCTGACTATCGTGAGAAGAGAATAGAGGCAGAAGAATGTGGAGATCCAAAACCACAGGTTACAAATTATTTAGGCGAGTGCTTTGTTAAAATAGCAAATCACTTAGCTTACAAATCCAATTTCGTAAATTATACATTTAGAGATGAGATGATTTTAGATGGTATTGAAAACTGTCTAACATATATGGACAACTTTGATCCAGCAAAATCTAATAATCCTTTTGCATATTTTACACAGATTACATACTACGCTTTCATTAGACGTATCCAAAAAGAGAAACGTCATATGGAAACAAAGTTCAAATATATAAAGTCATTAGACATAGATCAAATTCTACAACAGAGTGCAGATGGTTCTGAAGGTTCTAATGAATACATCTCATATATGAGAGGAATAATTGAACAGGCAGAGGCAGATAATGAAAAGGCTGATAAAGCTAATGAAGGTAAAAAGATGCCTAAGCGTAGACCAAAGTATTTGGATGAAAAAATTAAAAAAGAAGAGGCTGAAAAGGCTAAAAAAGCTAAAAACGGTAAACAAGAGTCTTGATAATAGGTTCAGGATTCATATATAATATCACACTATGGGAAAGTTAAGATATAGCGAAGTATTTTATAGCGTTCAAGGTGAAGGCAGATGGGTAGGTGTTCCAAGTGTCTTCCTGAGAGTGTTTGGTTGCAACTTTGAATGTAGAGGATTTGGACAGGAGCGAGGCAACTTAATTCCTGTAGAAGAAATGCCCTATATGAAAGATCCTAAAGCAGAAAAAGATCACGAAGAAGCATATAAGTCAATTGAAGAATTACCTGTTACTCCTTTAGGTTGTGATAGTTCAGCTTCTTGGGCTATGAAATACAAACATTTACAATTAACAGAAACAATAGAACAAGTCCACCAAAGAATAATAGACTTACTCCCTAACGGTAAGTATGATGAAAAAGAAGACATACATTTGGTTATTACAGGTGGTGAACCTTTACTAGGTTGGCAAAGAGTGTGGCCAGAATTATTAGAGTTAGGCAGGCAAATAGGTTTGAAGAATGTTACATTTGAAACTAATGGAACACAAAACCTACAAGGACAATTTATAGACTATCTCAATGAAGATGGTAAAGACTTACACATAACATGGAGCACATCTCCAAAATTAAGTTTGTCAGGGGAAGATCAATTCGATGCTCTTGTCCCTGACTGCTTACTTGATATGAATAAGGTAGAGAACAGTTATCTATATAACAAATTTGTAGTTAGAGATATGGATGACTTTGAAGAAGTAGACGTTTTTGTTTCTGAATACAAAGATGCAGGTGTAGAATTAGATGCTATCTATTGTATGCCAGAAGGTGCAACATTTGAACAACAAACTCTAACTGCAAAAGGCGTTGCTGAGGCATGTATGCAGACAGGATATAAGTATAGTCCTAGATTACATATTGATTTGTTTGGTAATGCCTGGGGAACTTAAATATGAAATGGTGGGAAACTTTATGGAAACAAGATGTTGAAAAAGACACTTGGAAAGATCCAGATCCAGATGAAATAACAATTGATAATGCTTATAAGACAAGATGGATTTGGTATCACACTATATTAGGTATAGGAATCTTTATGGTAAACATATTATTGATTGCTATATTACTATTATTAGCGGTTAAATTATGACAGAAAAATTATTCGTAACTTGGGACGATATTAATGATATGGTTTTTAAGTTATACAAAGAATTAAAAGACGAGAATATAGACAAGGTGGTTGGCGTATCACGTGGTGGATTAATACCAGGTGTTATGTTATCACACTGGCTAAAAGCTGGCTTTGAGCCTCTTGAATGGCAAACCAGAGATGGTGAATTCAAGGATACAATTAAAGCCAATAGTTTCAACAAAAATTTAAAAGGCACTATTTTTGTTGATGACGTATGTGATAGTGCCTTAACAATAATGCAGATCAAGGAAATCATTCCTAAGTCAAGGTGGGCTGTATTACACCAAAAAGCAGATATAAAACTTGATTTTGTAGCTGAAAGACTCTATAATGATAATAGATGGATAGTATATCCTTGGGAGAATGACTAATCTCATACAGGAGAAGAAATGAAAGTTAGTGATAAAATAAAACAACGATTAGAGTTGGATAATAAAAGATACTTTGCTTGTGATAATATTTCTAAATATATCCATGCAGGTGAAACGGCGGAACTTATTGAAGAACTAGAAGTAGGTTTTGAACAAGTTCTACAAAGTCTAATTATAGACACAGCAAACGATCCTAATAGTAATGGAACAGCACATCGTCTGGCAAAGATGTATGTGAATGAAATAATGGGAGGCAGATACAAGAAAGATCCTCGCATTACAGCATTTCCTAATGACGGACAATACGATCAGTTGATTGTGGTTAGAGCAGATATTAAAAGTATGTGTTCACACCACCACCAACCTGTGAGTGGGACATGTTATATAGGTTGTATGCCAGGTGAGGAAGTAATAGGACTTTCTAAATACACTAGGGTAGCACAACATCTATCTAATCGTGGACACTTACAAGAAGAACTAACAGAAATGATTGCAGAAAGAATTGAAAAACTTACTAAATCTAAAGCTGTTGGTGTTTACATTAAAGCAAGACATGGTTGTTGCGAGAATAGAGGTATTATGGCAAGTAATAGTTCTACACAGACAACTGTCTTGAAAGGTGAATTAAAATCCAATCCTTCTTTAAAAGAAGAGTTCATGGATAATATTAAACTACAAGAAATGGGCCATGGATATTTATAGTAAACAAGTCGTAGTAGACTTGGAAACATTAAGCACACATGCTAACGCATGTATAGTTTCCATAGGCGCAGTAATGATAGAAGATCTTGAAATAAAAGATACATTCTATACTAACATAGACCCAAAAACATGCAAAGAGGCAGGGCTACACATTGAAAAAGAAACACTTAACTGGTGGGCAGAACAATCTAAAGAGTCTAGAGAGGCGTGGCAGAAAAACCCGCAACCTCTTTCGAAAGCTCTTATGGATTTTAGTTCTTGGTATGGGAATGACAGTATTCCTATTTGGGGGTATGGCGCTAATTTTGACGTTGTCATATTAGAGTCTGCTTTTAGAGCAGAGAAAGTTATACCTATCCCTTGGAAATTCTGGGACATTTATTGTTTAAGAACGATAATGAATGTGTTAGATAAAAGATTGCCTAAGGCTAATAATCACAATGCACTTGATGATGCAACAGCACAGGCAAATATGTTAATGGAGATATTAAAATCATGATAGATCAAGTAAAAGCACAGATAGAAATATGTAAATGTCATTGGAAAACTTTATTCGTAGGTAGTTTTATAATGCACTTCTTTTTCGATTGGATAGTATTTGGATTGGGTGTAGTATTAGGTATGCATTTAGGACATGGATAAGAAAAATATATTAGAGTATGTAGTATCAGGAACTTCCTATATGAGGTTAAGTAATCCTGGTATATGTCATGACGAAACAAATACTGAAATTGTAAACATGTTAATTGATAAACTTGTTCAAGATCAATTCTCACATAAGTTTAGCATGTTATATAATGGACACACAGAATCTAGTTTTGGAGAAAGATTTAAACCTTATAAGCCATATCAAGTCCATGCAGATAGTGGTGGCTTACAGATGATTACATTAGGTTTAGATATTACAGACGAACTAAAAGATAAAGTTTATGAGAATCAAGCACTATATGCTGACGTAGGTATGTGCTTTGATGAGATACCTGTTAAGGTAGCAGATGGTAGAAGTGAACGTAATGATACAAAAGGTAGATCTTTTGACAGAGAAAACTTTGAAGACTATGCTAGAAAAACAGGAAAGAATATTAAAAGGCAATTAGAAATATTTGACAAACACGAGAGTAGCTGTAAACCCTTTGTTATCTTGCAGGGTAATGATATTGACACATACTTACAATGGTATGACTACATAATGGAAGAAATCCCTAATGAATGGCACAACAGATTAGGTGGTGTTGCATTGGGTGCAGCTGCTCTCGGAACTGGCACACTAGAAGATATAAAGAGAGGCTTTATTGCTAGTGAGGTAAAGAAAAGATGGCCACAAGAAGAAATGCACTTACACGTCTTAGGAATAGGTTCCATTAGACGTATGTTGCCTTATCTTGTATGTTTACAGAACGGTTTATACAAGGATATTAATATATCTTATGACTCTACAACACATAGTAGGGCGGTTGAGACGGGTTTATATTACATGGGACAAGGCACAACTAAGTTTAGCAGAGAGATGTCCAATTACTACTACGAAATGCACAAAAACTGCATGGAAACAATCAATTTAGGCGTAGAATTAGACGAATTTCACTCTCTTTTAAACTTGCCTAGTATGAAGGCTAGAGACAAATATGGAGACTTACATAAGTGGCTCTATGTTAGAACAGCTTTTATATTAATGTCTGTTAGAAACTTTATGCAACACTTAGAACAGATGATGTTATCAGAAGCAGACTTATTAAAGTTTGCAGGTAGAATGAAATTGAAAGAAGTATTTGCTACTCTATATCAAGTTAAAGATAGAAGTGATTTCGAGGCATGGTTAAATGCTACAAGGAATGTTCATGCACTAAAGAGCCAGGCAATAGGCACAGGTGATGAAGGTTCTTTAGAGATAGAAATGACACAGACAGATCAAGATGCTTTGAAACAATTTAAGAAAAAGAATTTTAAGAAAGACACAATGGAGTTATTTTAATGATAAAAAATAGATATATTAAAGTATCCTTTAGAAAAGAAGGAGTTCACATGTTCCCAGGAGCAGACACAGACCCAAAGTATGCAACAGGAGATTGGGACGATGTTAGCTTTTTAGGATATCCACATAGACATAAATTTTATTTCTATGTAACAGTAGGTGTTGAACATAATGATAGGGACATAGAGTTCATACAGTTTCAACGAGAATTAGAAAGACAATATGGTGATGGAGAACTACAACTAGATCACCGTTCATGTGAAATGATAGCAGAAGATCTAATAAATTATATAGAAGAGAACTATCCTGATAGACCTGTAAGAGTTGAAGTATATGAGGATGATGAAAACGGGGCAATACTAGAAAATGATTTATTTAATTGATTTAGAATATGTAGAGACTCGTTATACTGCGCAATGGAAAACAGAATTTCCACAAGCAATAGCAGATAAAACGGACCAAGCAGTAACAGTTATTGAAGGACCACCTGATGTAGCTGGTGGCACAACACCTGGTGCGTTTTTAGACTTTGCAGGAACTAATATTTACAAGTCAGCACAAATAGCACAACTATCTTTATTCTTTAAAGAAGGCAAAATACAAGATGGAGATCATTTTGTATTTGCAGACGCTTGGCATCCAGGCATAATACAATTAAAATACATGTTATCTTTATTACAATTAGATTGCACTATACATGCATTATGGCATGCAGGAAGTTATGACAAACATGACTTCCTAGGCAGGTTAATAGGAGATCAGGCATGGGTAAGGCATACAGAAAGAGCTTTATTCCATTCAATAGATAAAAACTATTTTGCTAGTAACTTCCATATTGATATGTTTGTAAATACTTTTGGAGAAGAAGTAGCAATACAGAGTAAAATTGTTAGAACAGGTTGGCCTATGGAGTATCTAACTCCTGTATTAGATTATGAAGCTAATTGGGCAGAAGAAAAAGAGAATATTATATTATTCCCACATAGAATTGCACCTGAGAAACAAGTAGATATATTTAAGGACTTGGAAAAAGAACTACCACAATATAAATTTGTTGTATGTCAGGAACAAGATCTTAAAAAACAAGAGTATCACGAACTATTAGGTAAAGCAAAGATGGTATTCAGTGGTAACTTACAAGAAACATTAGGTATATCTTGTTATGAAATATTAAGAGCTGGTGGTATGCCACTTGTTCCTAATAGACTTTCATATAAAGAGATGTATCAATCAGAATTTGTTTATCCTTCAGAGTGGACAGAAGACTGGAGTAAATACCAGGAGAATAAAGAACTACTTAAACAAAGGATAGTAGATTTAATGGAAGGTTTTAATGGCAATCAAATAAAAGATGCTATTATTGAAAATAGAGATATGCTAGAGAAACAATACTTCTCGGCAACTAACTTATACAAGGAGCTTATATGACAGAACCATATATAGATTACAAATATTTATCAACAAAAACTTATGGACATGAACAAGGTTTGTCTTGTGCTTTTAGACAGCCATTGGCAACACATAGTCATTGCAGTCTATTACACGGTTACGCTTTGTCTTTTAGTTTTAAGTTTGGTTGTGAAACACTTGATGATAAAAATTGGGTCGTAGACTTTGGCGGTTTGAAAGAATTAAAACAGTGGTTAAAAGATAACTTTGATCACAAGATAACTGTATGTAAGGATGATCCTGAGATAGATAGAATTATGAAATTACAAGACGAAGGATTAGCAGAAGTGGTTGTAATGAATGGCGTAGGCTGTGAAAAGTTTGCAGAACATGCGTTCCATTTTGCTAATGATCTTGTTAGAAAACAGACAGGAGGTAGATGCTTTGCAGTCTCCTGTGAGGTAAGAGAACATGGAGCCAATTCAGCGATTTACGAGGGTTAGTAATGAAAATAGCTCTGGTAACAGATACGCACTTTGGCGCTCGTTCAGATAATTTAGCATTTGATGCTTACTTTGAAAAATTTTATACTGAATGTTTCTTTCCTTATCTAGAAAAGGAAGGCATAAAAACAATATGTCATTTAGGTGATATATTTGATAGAAGAAAGTATATAAATTTTAATACACTTAGATCTTGCAAAAGATATTTCTTTGGCAAGGCAGCAGAATTAGGTATTGAAATACACATGGTGCCTGGTAATCACGACACTTACTTTAAGAATACAAATGAAGTAAATAGTCCTAACTTATTACTAGGCGAATATAATAATATAACATTATACGAGGAACCTACCGAGATAATGTTAGATAGACACAAGGTATTATATTTACCTTGGATTTGCGGAGAAAATTATGACAGGACTATGGCCAAAATTCAAGAGACAGATGCAAAAACTTGCTTCGGTCATTTCGAATTCGCAGGTTATTACTTACTTCCTGGAATGCCTAATATCCATGGCATGGATACTGACGCTTTTGCTAACTTTGATCTTGTGGTCAGTGGCCACTTTCATCATCGCCATAGCAGAGGCAATATTACATACATGGGCAACCCTTACGAAATCACTTGGTCTGACTATGACGACCCTAGAGGATTCGCCATATTCGACACGGTTAAAGGAGCTTTGGAATACGTCAATAACCCGTTTAGAATCTTCCACAAAATTTATTACGACGATTCAGATTTCGAGGGTGTCAATGACATTAGCAATTTTGATTTTAATAGTGTTACTGGCTCTAATGTTAAGCTAATTGTAACTAAGAAACAGGACTTTGCTAGGTTTGATCATTTCGTAGACAAACTTTATCAATGTAATCTAATTGATTTAAAAATTATAGAAGACTTATCTGAGTTTGAAGATGAGGCATTAGATGAGAACATTGATTTAGAAGATACAATGACACTCTTAAAGGAATATGTAAATTCTGTTGAAACAGACTTAGACAAACAAAGGATAAAAAACTTATTGCAGACATTATATATTGAAGCACAAGATACAGTATGATACATTTTAAAAATCTTAGATGGAAAAACTTTTTATCCACAGGTAATGCTTGGACAGAAATAGACTTTGAAAGAAGTCCTTCTACATTAATTATAGGTGAGAATGGAAGTGGTAAGTCTACATTACTAGACGCTTTAACCTATGCCTTGTTTAACAAACCTTTTAGAAATGTATCTAAACCTCAGTTAATTAATTCTATTAATAATAAAAATTGTTTGGTAGAAATAAACTTTAGTATAGGCAGTAAAAACTATTTGATAAGACGTGGTTTACAACCAAGAGTATTTGATATAGAAATAAATGGTGATAAAGTAGATAAGAATGCGAACATAAGAGACTTTCAGAAATTTTTAGAAGAGAATATTCTTAAACTTAATTACAAATCATTTACACAGATTGTGATGTTAGGTAGTGCATCTTTTACTCCTTTTATGCAGTTACATTTAGGAGCGAGACGTGAGATTATAGAAGATATTTTAGACATTAGTATCTTTACAAGTATGAATAAAGTCCTTAAGGACAAATATACTGAACTAGAAACAAAATTAAGAGTAATAACAGGTGAGATAGATGTAGCAAAGCAGAAAGCAAGTATTCAAGAACAATATATACAAACACTAGAGTCCGATAAACAATCTAAAGTAGAAAAAATACTGGAAGAAATAAATGAAACAGACGAGAAGATTAAACAGTTTCAGGAAGTTGCTAAGAAAACAACAACAGAGAAGGAGAGTTTGGGTAATGCATCTCAAAAACAACGACAGCTCGACGAATACAGAACAAAATTTGAACAACAAATCACAAAGCACAGAAGAGACTTAGACTTCTTTCATAATACAGACGAATGTCCTACTTGCCAGCAAGGCATAGAACACGATCACAAAGAATTAATGACACAAAGAGATGAAGACAAAATCTCTGAACTTGAAGGTGCTCTAAAAGAACTGGATACGCAGTATAGCGAAGTAGAAAAACTTGTATCACAAATACAAGAATTGGATAACAAGATAATGGAGTCTAACAACGAAGCTATATCACAACAAAGAATCTTACAACGATTACAGTTAGAATATCAAGACACACAGAACAAGGTAGGCGATATAGATGTTGAAAAGAAAAAACTTAAGAAACTAGCAAAGGCATCTATAAGTAAGACAGAAGAGAAGATAGAACTAGGCGAACAAGAACATTACTATGATGTGGCAAAATCTATGTTACAAGATTCTGGTATTAAAACTAAGATTATTAAAGCATATTTACCTATAATTAATAAATTAGTTAATAAATACCTGGCTAGTATGGATTTCTTTGTTCAGTTTGAACTGGACGAAACATTTAAAGAAAGCATAAAGTCTAGGCACAGAGATGAATTTAGTTATGCATCTTTTAGTGAAGGAGAGAAACAAAGAATAGACTTAGCATTAGTGTTTACATGGAGAACTATTGCTAAGATGAAGAACTCTGCTAGCACAAATATACTATTATTAGATGAGGTATTTGATAGTAGTTTAGACAACAATGGAACTGAATATGTGATGCAATTGTTGAACACAATAGGAGAAGATACGAATGTCTTCGTAATATCTCACAAGGGTGATCAACTGTTTGACAAATTTAGATCAGTAGTTAGATTTGAGAAAAGACAGAATTACTCTGTTTTAGAAAATAGGAAGATGGAAAATGAATTACCATAAAATGTTTTTACCATTACTCTTAGTCTTAACAGGATGCAACTCCCAAGGTTATGCTACTGTTGGAGACTATACACCAGGACCTGAAGAGATTAAATGTCCTAAAGATTACTTCGCTTACTGTGAAGGTAACACACCTAAAAATTTGGAATGTGGTTGTGTTGATAGAAAATTCCAAAGACAGATCCTCGATCGGTTGACTGGTGGTTGGTAAAGGTAGTAAACGTAGACCTGAAAAGAAAGTAGGTTTATACTCAGATAATTGGGACAAAATATTTAATAAGGAAAAGACTATGATAGAGATATACGGAAAGACCAGGTGCACGTTTTGCACCCAGGCAAAGATGTTATGTGAGCAGAAAGGTTTGGAATATACATACAAATTATTAGATGCTGATTTTACACAAGAAGAGTTTTTTGAAAAATTCCCTAATGCAAAAACATTCCCACAGATTATTATCGAGGATGTTTGTATTGGTGGATATCAAAATTTGGTTGAAGAGATTAACGAATTAGGACTCTAGTCATGTCTTTGTGGAGTTTATCAGAAATACAGACTAATCATATCATTAGCACACAACCAAAGAAAATGTTGGAGTGGGGCAGTGGAGAGGCGTCGAAGAAATTTGTAGAAGCAGGCATTGATCTTACAAGTATAGAACATAATGAAGGTATGCCTTCTCATTCAGGAAACTTTAGATTAATACCACCTACAGTAAGAACACATTTTGAACCTAAAGAGTTTTTAGACTGGTCTAGTTATATAAAAGTTACTGATATAGATCAATTTGATACTATACTAATAGATGGAGAATGTAGGGGAGAGTGTTTAGCATGGACTGCTCTTAGAGCTAACAAAGATTCTAGAATATATTTAGATGATTATGAGCGTGGTTATTATAGTTGGGCATTAGAGTTCTTTGATGTCATAAATGTAATACAAGGCTTTGCACACATGGCGGAACTGAGAATAAAATGAGTGAAGAAGTAAAAGAAGAAATAGAAAGTCCTCCTCCTTACGAAGGACCTATGTTATTACCA
>VTLG01011656.1_pt1 | contig 16080 bp, 18 predicted proteins | sample 4694571 | NCBI WGS metagenome assembly VTLG01 (sample SAMN12604809, study PRJNA352737) | marine metagenome | biome: ENVO:00000447; feature: ENVO:00000209|ENVO:00000569|ENVO:01000036; material: ENVO:00002151; isolation source: viral sequences binned using virsorter ...
AATCATTTCTTGGTTTGGCATTAATAAGAGGTGATGCTAATTTAATAAACCCACAAATCTTTCCAGTGTTCTTTTCTTGTACACAGATTTTAGTAACACGTGCGGGAGGATCATCTGGAGTAAAGCTAGCAGTCATCTCCAATAGATTCTCAAAAACTTCTCTAGTTCTTGTGACTACTTCAAATTCCATATCTTCGGGGTGCATGTCCCAAGCTTGAAATAAATCATCTTCAGGACCCATACCGAAAAGTGGGGTTGGGAATTTTTTGATTCGCTCTATTTTTCTTTTTCTAAAGTATTCATCTATACGATTAAAACTGTTGAAAAAATTTACTAGTTTATCAGCTGCCCAATATGTTTCTTTTTCACTTAATATCATCCAAATAACGCTTCTAGTGTTCGTTGTGTGCCATAACTTCTATCTACTTGCCAATTAATTTGGTCTAGAATAAAAGTCAACGGTTCGACAAAACTTTTGTCAAACATAACATCATAATTTATTGCTGAATTCAAATCAAACTCTCTAGGTAGTCTTGTCATAAACGATACAACATTCGTTTGAATTATATTTGGAGTTCGTAATTCTACAAATTTTATTTTATCGCCTTCTTGAATATTAGGATACTTGTGTGTAACCTTATGCTTTTTCAAAAAGAAATTATACATTAAAGCCCCTTTAACGTGCATGGGTGTACTCTTTTTATAAACACTTGTAGAGTCTCCCCACTTTTTTAAACCTTTACACGACCTAGGATAAGCAATCTTTTCTGGAGGCATATCAAAAAATTCTTTTCTAAATTCTTGAATAAACTCATTTAGAGATTTTTCATCTCCAGTAAGTATTAGCTTTATAGCTTCTTTAATTTTATCACGACATGGTTCTGGTGTTGATGACTTTACAGCCTCAATACCCATTATCTTTAATTGAGGTTCATCATATCGTACACCTTCACTGTCATGGACATTTAAAATATATCTTTTCTTGGCTGTCCATATACCTTTATCAGCAATGACTTCTCTAGCCATCTCCATCTTTTGCTCATAAGCATTTACATATTCGGCAAGCTCTCGATAAGATTTATCAATAAACGGTTCAATTTTCTCTTTAGCCACCTTATCGAGAAAGGATACAATTTTTTCCTGTGGTACATCACTTCTTCCATTAAAAGACTTATGTACCAATTGGTCAAATGTGACGTATATTGAATCCGTATCTGACGCAATGATGTAATCTTCATTTTCTGTTTCCAAGACTTTATTCAAATAACCATTCATAGCATTTTCAATCCAACGAATAGATAACTGACCTGCTGTTGTTATAGCAGTTGCCAATCTTGTATCATAATATCTAAAATACTGATTACCAATAGCACCATAAGCGCTATTCAAAGCAATCTTTCTAGCCATCTGTATGTTATTATATTTAGATATCTCATTCAGATACTTTGGGTCTTTTGATTTTTGATAATTATTTTTAGCGTCTAAAGTCCATTGTTTAAACTTAACACGGTCTGTATAAAATTTCTGCATTAAGGCCGGAAGAAATCCTTGCCTATCTTTTCTAAAACGTGCTCCATTTGGAGTCACTGTAAATCCATCATCAGGGATATCTACTTCTTTGTTTAACATCTTGTCTACATTAACTTCACCATTGCCTTCTCTGGCTATAGTTTCTGTAGAAATATTATACTGCATAATCAAATGTGGATATAGACTGTTTAAATCAAAAGACATTACCCAATTATGTAACCCCGTCTGAGGATCTTTTACATAAGCGCCTTCATACTTTGCATCTTTTCTTTGCGACGAATTCATCGGCACAACTACATTATGTTCTTTAAGATAATTATAGATAATTACATCCCACATACGAACTTGCGAAAATACATCATGTGGATTTATCTTCGCCTCATATGCCATAGTAAGATGTAATTCTATCAATTTCATCTTATCTTCCAATCTGTCTACTAGTTCAACGTCTTGAATATTATAATCAACAAAGGATTGATAATCATTAGTATACCAATCTTTAAAAGTCTCATGTGGGTTTTCATGTTTAGCTTCACCCAATTCAACATATGCGATATGATTCAAAGCATATGACTCTTGACTAGAATATGTATATTTTCTATACAAATCCATATAGTCTAATGATGATACTCCTAAAATATCATACGTTTGTAATTCTCGATTAGCAATATATGTTCGTTGTGGATGCACAACTTTCCAAGGAGATAGTCTATTTAACTCATCTTCACCTAGAATTTTTGTTATGCGATTACACAGATAAGGAATATCAAAGAACTTTGTATTCCAACCTGTAATGATATCTGGGTCATAATATTCCCAGAATTCTATAAACTTTTTCAGCAGTTCTTTTTCATTATAACATTCAACATACTGAACATCTGAATTATGTACTTCATAAGGATTTACTCCCCAAACCAGAATCTGTTTATTGGATTGATTCTTTACTGTAATACATAACAGTTGTTCATCAGCGGCCTGTGGATCTGGAAAACCATTCTCACACTGAACTTCAATATCTAAAGTTAAAATATTAAGTTTCTTAATATCCCAATCAATTATGCCGGGATAATTATCAGCTATCCAAGTAAATGGATAACGCTCCATTCCATAAACTAGTTCTGGCTGTTCATCATATTGTTCCATAAAGGAACGAGCTTCATAAACGCCGTCTAGTTTATAAGGAGTTACATACTGACCAGTTAAAGTAGTATATTCTGTTTTTTTATCTACTGGAACGTAAAGAGTTGGCGCATACTTTATCTTTTGCTTTACTCGTTTACCGTCTTTGAGTTCACGAACAAGGAGGTTAGGACCTCGTTGCATTACACTGATATAAAAGTCACTCATGGGACCAGTATATCACAGGTTTGGTCTTTTGTCAACTTTTCCTGCGGGCATTTCATCTCTTTCTGTCCAATCAGAAAGGATAAATCGTTTGTTAGGATTTACTGCAACTTTAAATCGTGTTAAAAGGTCTCTATTTACAAGCATTTCACTAAAGCTATCTTCTATAGTCAAACCAAAAGGCACATTTTCATATCTCTTATTGTTAAAAGTTACTGTTAATTCTACTATAGGTCTTTCCTTCATTTTATCTATATGTTTAGGTTGACTTTTCCCTATAATTTTAGATGTAAATTTAGCCTTATTCTTTTCCCAATGAACCTTATTACCGTCAATCTCCAATTTATCAACATGAAACATTGTAGCTTTTGTTCCATTGCCTGTGTCCATTTTAGCTCTAATTGGATCATCAATACCGTCAACCATTATAGACTCTATATAACCACTTTCTTGTGAAAATCTATTTCTTCGATGTTGTTCATATTGTAAATATTCCACGACCATTTTAAATATATCTTTATCAGATTTATTACCAATAGGTTTTTGAGGCCACTCGGTTACATCATAACCTTCAAAATTAGACCGAATACCAGGAGATCCATTGACTTCTAATATTACAGGTTCATTCTTTACTATACAATGGTCTACTCCAACCATATATCCACCAGTAGTTCGTGCGGCCGCTAAAATAACTTTCTTCTCTATATCATTTAAAGTGTAAGGTTTAGTAGTAGCACCCATATGTACATTACTTCTAAATTCTTCCTTATCTGTTATTCGTTTAGCAGATCCTATAATACGATTATTAAGCACTAAAGTTCTAACATCAAAATCTATATCTAAATGTTCTTGTAACAGAATAGCAGCTTCATATTTCCATAACGCCTCACAAACAGAAACTAAAGATTCCATATCTGTAACTTTTGCTACACCAATACCCTGTGTTCCGGTTAGCGTTTTTATAATTACTGGAAACTTACCGCCAATTCTTTCGTGAGTATCTTCAATACTTTTCTTATTATTAATAATAGATGTTTTTGGAATAGAAACATTATGTCGTGATAATTGAATAGATGTAGCCATCTTATTATCACACAACATCATAGATTCTAGGTCATTAACCATAAAACAACCTGCTGTTTCAAACAAACTAGTTAGTGCTTGACCAGCCATTCGCATGATGGCGCCACGTCTTACAAATACAACAGCCTCTAAAGATTTTATAGTTTCTTTAGTATCTTCACCATCATAATTAGAAATGGTTAAAGTTCCTTTCTCAATATCTTGGTCAGATATCCAAGCTTCTTCTACATTAACAGAAATACATTTAATATCCAAATCATCACAAATATCTTTAAGTATAGCATTTACAGTTTGCTCGCTCTCATCTATGCCTAAAACTATTACAGTAATTTTAGTTTTTTCAGATTCTTTGGGTAATTCTTGTTTCGCTTCAGCCAAAGTTCCTCTGGCTTTACGAATCATTTTAAATGATTTACTCATAGTCCTATTTAGTCTACGAGTAATTTATTTGTTGCTACTTGTATGCCCGAACCATAGTTAGTTCGATATCCATTCGTAATATCATCTGCTGGTTCTGATGTTGTAACTACCCAATCTCCTGGGATAGAAAATTTTGTACTTTTACTAAAAGGTTGCCATGGCACCATGCCCATTGACATTTCTCTACCTTGAGAAGCTGGCATAGGCATGAGTACCGCTGGCTTTTCTACTATATAACCTGAATCTATTTCTGTCACATCTCCGATAACATCTTCACCGGATTTCATTCTAATCAATTTAATCATATTATTCCACTCGTTTCTTTCCTATATTATATTTCGTTTCTAGAGTCCATTCATCTTTCTCTTTAAAAGAAAGTATCTTAATTTGTGATAATGGCGCTCTCGGTTCTGATAACCCCTCAATAGTAACTAATCCCCAATCTTCCAATAGCCCAGCTATTGTATTTCTTCGTTCAATATCGTTTTGTGTCAAATTAGTTGGCTTACCATCTAATGCAAACAATTCTTTAAAATGTACGATAAAGTATCGGCCTTGCTTATGTAGAATATGACAAGATTGGTATAAAGTTTTTTCTTTTCTACTAGCTACACCGATGCGGGACAAAGTTTCACGAATTTTTAGGAAGTCATCAGGTTCTGATAAGGTGACCTCAAGCATTAAGCCTGGGTCCCAATCAAGTTCTTCCATATTTTCCACCTCGATTTATTATTTTTTTTATTTTTTCAATTTGTTCATCATTTAGTATTTCAAGAGCCTGTCTGGCCTTTTCATTATTATATCCATAATACTCTTTAATTATATCAAGATTTTTAATCTTGCTGGATCGTAACCATTTAGCAAATCTTTTCTTACGACCTATACTATTTAGAAAAAACTGGAACTGGAGACGCTTATCGAGGTGATGCATCTTGTTCATTTCATTCACATATAGAATAGTATCAGCAAAAGAACCTAACGCCTTATTCACTATAAAGGCTGGATATTTCTTCTCCCAAAATTCATCTTCGCCATCCATCAAATCTATTTTTTCATGATTTATAGCATTCAAATAATGTTTTAACTGATAAGGTGGTTCGTTTTTCTTCATCGGCCTACATCACTTAAATATTTTTGTTTTGTTTCTTCCCAACTCATATAAATTAAATCATCATAAAATAGTATATTACTATTTAATCTATTACTTTCTGTAAGTGATTTAATTCTTTTACTAGCATACTTTTCTTTCCATATATCTACAAGGTATTCCGTAGATGTTGGAAATCTTTTAATTAACATGGGCCCTGTTATCTCTTGTCGGAGAAACTCTGCTGTATTTTCATATAGGTGAGAAAAATATATACCACGTTGATGCTTTGATTCTACATTCTTAATACCCAATTGTGAATATATAAATGTCAGCATTCTAAACTTATGGTCTCTCTTATATTTACTACCTTTATCATTCTTAGCGTGCCACCATTCCCAATATCGTTCAGGATGATTCTTATGAGTCCATCTCCTACACGCTCTTAGGTTTTGTATATTTGGTTCAAACACTACCTTACCAGTAGTCTTACCCCGTTTATTCCAATGTTTCAGATTATTATACTGTGAGAAAGACCCATACAAGGATGTTGTAGTCATACCTACTAATATTTGTTTATATCTTTTCTTCCAATCATTCTGGACTGTATCTGATAAACATAACAAAGCAAGTAACTTGCCACCAACATAATTAAATCCTAAAGGCTGTGTAGGTAATATACTAGAACAAATAGCAGTATGTCCTAACATTCCAGCATTACGTTGTTCTCTAGTCCAACCTACAAATTTATCTCTAGGAGTTAAGTCTATAAAATCTGACGATATACAAACTACACCTAAATATTGTCCTGTCGGTTTATCTACTACAAGATAAAATAAATTTCTACCAATATTATTATTGTTTCTTTGGGTATGACAAAATGTTCTTACAGCAGTCCATTGGTCTGTTAACCAACGATTGTAGTCTGTAAGAATCAACTCTGGTTGTAATTTTGTATAATCTCCGCCAGGCCAGACCATAGACTTTGCTTTATCTGTAATGTGTTTCTTTTTCGCATCAACCATCACATTCTCCACACCAAACAGTGTAGAGGTTTCTTCAGTAGGATATTTTGTATGAATTTCATTCCATTTCTGATAGAGGGTATATTCCTCTATAGACATGGAACGAACAAACTCTAGGTTATCAAGTAATAAAGTCCGTAAATCATCGTCACTAGGACAATCAACTTTATCCACAGGATTATTTGATAACCAATATTCATATTCTTCCTTTAATCTATCGTCCCAACCTTCTCTCATTTAAATTCACATTCTGACATGATTTCGGTTAAACAAGCTAATAGATTTACTTCACTATCAGCTACAAATGCAGAATAATATTGGTACTTGCCCAATACTAATACTGCTGCTGGAATACTATTTGGTTTCATATACTGATATAAAGTTTCGTATATTCTACGGAACACTTTCACAGGATCATTATCTATATTGTCCACAACCCATTTGCGAACTTGAGTAAATTCTTTCTTCTTCAAATGATTCATCAACTCTTTCATGTTGACTTCAGCAATGTTGACAAGAATTCCAGAATCAATTACACCACTAACACTATAGCGTTGTAGTTCATTTAACACTCTCCTAAAATCTGGAAAATGTTTCATAATTAATTCTGCTACTACTTCTTCTTCAAATCCAATATCTTCAGTTTTTAAAACGCCTTCTAGGCGAGTCATAAACTGTGAAGCAAGTATTGCTTTATTACCGTTTATCTTAAACTCAATAACAGAACACCTAGAATGTAATGGTTCTATAATTCTATTTTTATAATTACAAGTAAATATAAAACGACAGTTTCTATGAAACTCCTCAATGAATCCACGTAGAGCAGGTTGTGTTGAAGATGGATTTAAATAATCTGCTTCGTCAAGAATAACTGTTTTTTGTCCACCTTGAAGTGAAACAGTTGAAGCAAATGTTTTAATTTTGTTTCTCAATACATCAATGCCAGATTCTTCTGATCCGTTTATAATAATATAATCAGAATGAAGTTCCTCACACAACGCTCGAGCAACAGTTGTTTTACCTACACCAGAACCACCGGCAAGGAGAAGATTAGGAATCTCTCCTTGTCCGACAAATTCTAGAAAGGTATTTTTGATTGATTCAGGAAGAATACAATCGGTTATCTTTTTAGGGCGATACTTCTCTACCCATAGATATGTCTCTTTCATTATAAAGTTCCTTCTCACCGCACCAAGGACAGCACCATTCTCTTGTCATTGGTACATATCCATTCATAGCAATTGACCACCATCCTTTACAGTGGTCACATAAAAAATGATATAGTACTTCCGTACTAATCCGTTGGTTGCTCAAGAGCAATCCAATAATCAACTACACCACTTTTCCAATTAGATACTAAAGCAGTCGTTGAAATACTAACATCATAATCACCAGGAATAACTTTAATGTTTTCTATTTTGAAATTTACACTAAAATCTTCACCTTCATAATCCAAAGACAAAGCAAACTCATTAGATGTTACATTTTTCAAATCACTGACTTTCATTCCATTTTGGTCTATAACGAGGTCTGGCAACATCATTACTGCTGATGCTTTTGTTAAAGCCGCCATATTCTCCTTCGTCACTTTAATATTAATATCTGTTTCTGGTGCATTAAAAGTCTCGGGCGGAGTTACCAAAATAGATGGGTCTGAATACATATATTTAATCTTTGAACCGCCACCATTGATAACCATATGACTATCTTGATACGATACTTCTGGATCCTTTGTCAAACTCATCACTCCAAGAAATTCATTTAAATCATAAACTCCAAAATCCCTTGGGAAACTTTCATTAACTTCAGCTGTCGCCAAAATGTTTTTCATAGTAGACATGGTTTTCACCGTGTTACCTTCTTTAATAAGAATATTCTGATTTATAGCAGAAAAATTCTTTAATACCTCTAAAGTATCATTACTTAATTTCATCTCACTTCTCCTTCATTAGAGTATTTTTCAAATAGGATTTTAATCGGTCCCTAGACGTTATTTGTTCACCTTTACGGTCATGGTCTTGGTCAATTAAGTGTAACTTACCCTCACCCAATATTAAATTATGAGGTGCCAAATCGGGTGTACTATTTGGTAACTCAACTTCATCCAACATATTCATAATCATATCACCAGTAGGATAAACTCCATTAGCTTCAAGAAAAGTCCTTAAATTTAATCCTTGAATCCAAGGTCGTTTTTCTTTTCTATGTAAATATGTTGCTTCTAATTTATCAAAGGTAGAATGTGTAACTATACCACTATTTGGAAAATTATATAAATCTCCACCTGACCATCTACGTTCAATCATACCTGATTTTGTACCATCTAACATAGTCGGCTGTTGTAGTAATAGCAACTCTCTATCTATATCTTCATGCCTACCTGTATTTACTAGGCTCTCTGGAGACCAATTGTTTATTTGTAATTTTTCAGTTAGTAACCGATCTGCATTTCTAATCTTTTTCTTACCATCTGTACAGGACGCTTCCTTTTCGTCAGGATGTTCAAAGATACAATAATCACACATCTTCATTATAGTATCTAAAACCTCCTGCCATGGTTCTTTAAAATGATGTACCACATTTAATGCCAATATAACATCATAATGTTGCACTTCTTGTATAGCTTTTAATGTTTTAAGATTTAGTTTTTTCTGTAACAAAAATACTTTATTATTTTCATTTTCTATACAAAGCGGCAATACATTTCTACGTCTGTCATGTTCTACTGCTGTAAAAATTCCTTCAAAATCATTTGCCAATCTAAATGTGAAATAACCTTCGGCCGCTCCAATATCTAATACTGAAAATGGGCGTTTAAATTTTCGACAAAAAGTTCTTATGTGGTCATATCTATCTGAACTAGGTCGATATCCTTTTCGGATTATTTCGCCCTTTACCCAGACATCATTATAAATTCCATGACTACAACCTCTATACTTCATTTTCATTCTCATGTATATCTAGCATAATAATTCCATAATGTAAAATTTTCATTAAATCGTTTCTATTTTTTCCATCTTTACGTCCATAACGCTTAGCATACTTCATAATATTACCCATACAAAAACCTTCACCATGCCCAGCATCAATAATCATATCTGTTGCTTGGTATTTGTCTGTTGAATAATGCCCATCATAAGTTCTATCAATATATTCTCTTAATTCTTTAAGAGATTTATTTTCATGGAACTTATAACACGTTTCAGGTAACTTAGCAATTTTTGCTGTCATAATATAATCCTATCACTTTTTTGATGTTTTGTCAAGTTATAAAAACCACCACCAGGTCATAAACATTATAAACATCCAAATTAAAGAACTTTTCAAAAATTTCATAGAAAAATAAGCAATCTTTAATTTAGTCATCTTACCTGCTTCAAAATTTATATAAGCAGCTCTTACCAATTCCTGTCTAACAATATCTGGAAGTTTTCTAGGTCCATCTAACCATTCAAAAAATGGCTTCTTTACTTCGTCCACTTGTCTCTCTGGGAACACTTCTGAATAAGCAGTATCATAAACTTTTTCTGGAAGCCAATCTTCACAATAAGATAATAGACCAATAAGGTCTATATCTGTAATCTTTGCGAAATCTGGTTCTACATCTAAAATTTCTTTCATAATATATCCTAAAGAAATGGGGCGGCGAACCGCCCCACAATAATCATTTAATTGAAATTAAACGAGGTTTCTTTTCGTCTGGAACAACACGTTCCAACTGAATAAGAAGCATACCATTTTCCATCTTGGCTTCATTCACTACAACATCATCGGCAAGAGTCCACTTGCGATTAAACTGTCTATGTGAAATACCACGATGTAGCAATTCAGCCCCTTCTTCATCTTTTTTACCCACTGTTCGTACACACAGAACACCGTCGGCAACTTCGACTTCCAAATCATCTTTGGACATGCCGGCGAGTGCCAATTCTATAACAAAATTGTAATCACCATCTTTCCGAATATTATAAGGCGGAAAGCCAGTTGATGTCATTTGATGTGAAGCGTAGTCCTGTAACCGGTCAAAGACACGGTCAAATCCTACTGCATACGGGGTGAGTTGATTCCTATCAAAGGCGTCAAAAATATTTGAAATTGCTGTACTTGTAACCATTTTGAGGTCCTCCTGTTAAGCAAGGTTAAATGTAAGAAACCCCTAAGGCATTTCCTACACTCCTATTTATCATTAAATAGACTTCCAGGATAACATTAATTTACTTGTTTGTCAACCTTTTTCTTTATCCGAGCAGTCTTCTTCATATCCTTCAAAGCCTTTTGCAAATGGTACTTATTGGCACGTTCTTTGAAGGTAACACCATACAAATGGTCGATTTCATGCTGTAATATTCTGGCCACCATTTTATTATATTCTATATGATGTCCTTCGCCATTTACATCTTGATACATTACAGTTACCCCAACGGGTCTTTTTATCTTTAACCATAACCCCGGAAAAGTCAAACAACCTTCCATAAAGTAATCTGTTTCTTTACTGTGCATAGTAATAAGAGGATTAAAAAAAGAAGCTTCAAAATCTTCTCCTATAGTTCCTATAACTATAACTCTTGTATCAACTCCTACTTGATTAGCCGCTAATCCCACACCTCTACCCTCTAATCGAATCTTATGCATTTCTTCAATTAATTCTAATGGAGGAACTACAGGATTATCAAAATCAAATGCTTCAAGATTTTGTCTGATAATGGGGTTATGTGATTCTATTAATTTCATAATCTAAAATGCTCATTTACTTTTGCGTTAAAGGACATAGACCGGCGTTCACCGTCACTATAAAAAGGATATACAAAATGTTTTAGCCAAGCAGGAAAAATTAACATTATTCCTACATCAGGAAAAAACTTTAAGTTATCCTGTTTCCAATCCATTGTTTCACCATATGTAAACTGTATCATGCCATTTGCCGGACTATGGTCTTTTAATTCTTCTTTTATTTCTTCTTTTAACTTTGGTGGCATCTTCAAATATATCACTGAAGAAAAATCACTTCCATGATTATGCCATGGATTATAATCATTAGCATACTGACTTACTAACCAACTACCAGTTATGTCTATAGACTTTGGACTTATATGTAAATTGGGTGTATTATTATCTCGTTTTTTAATATTATAAATCTTATTATTATCTCTTAAATATTTTATATACTCACAAACTTTAGATTTCATAACAGATTTTAAATAAACTCCTTCTTCAGCATTTACAGGTATTGCAGTTTCTCTCCAAACTTTGCCTGCTAAATTATCAGACCAATCATATTGTTTAGATAACTCATCACTTCCTAATACCTTATCTCCAACTTTATTAACTATTTGGATAAATTTTTCGGGTACTTGTGTTTCCCAAATAACTGGACTAAAAGGTTCATGCCATGTACCGTTTTCTGTTTCTATCTTCATATCATTTTACCCTTTATATAAAATACACCACTCATTACATCTCTAAAAACCTTAATGGGCATTTTAATATTTTTACGTTCTTCTTCAATCCATTGATACATACCTTCACGAAACGCATCTCCTATAAAAATCAAAATAAGCTCATTTTCCGAAAATTTACCTTCTTGGGCATTTCTTAAAATATAAGGTATTTTCTCATCTGTAGAACCTGGATGAGATTGTTTTTTAATTTCTATTCTTGCTGTATAATTTGTTATTCTATTATAATAAACAAATTCTGTTCTACACATACTGTCTGGATAAATGCTCTCATAAGGAACACTTTTAATTAAAATATTATTGTTAATTTCCTTATATAGTTGAATAGAATTTTTTTGATTTTTAAAGTCTTTATATTTTACACATCGAATACCAGAAGAAATACATAAATCTTCAAATGCTTGTTCTTTGGCCATTCCTTCATGTTTTGCTCGAGCTGAAGGATGCATTGAATCACCTGTATCAAATATTGAAGCCATAATTATGTTGTTACCTTACTAAAGTTCTGTTGTTTTTCAAATCGTATTAGTCCATCAAATTTATCCACATTTAAATCACTCTTATGTGAAATAATAAATACGTTTTCGTTTGAAAGTGTATTAAGTATCTTTAAAAATTCATCTGTTCCGTTGTAATCTAAACTAGAATCAAAAATCTCATCCAGAATCAATAGGTTCGTGTTGGTTGAATTTTTCATTTTGGCTATCTGTCGCCATGTGAATAGTAAAGCTAAATCTATCCTCATCTTCTCACCTTCACTAAAGTTCGCATAACCAAATACATCTCGATATCTTGATTTAATCGTTTCGTTAAACTGTTCATCAAGCTCAAACTTAACTTGAAATTCTAAAGCAGACAAATAACTATTCACTAACTTATTCATCACAGGAAGATATCGCTTAATAATCTTTGACTTAATACCAGAATCTTGTAACAATTGTTTTGCTATAGCCAGATAATTATTATCTTCAGTAAGTTTATTTTTTTCCTTTTCAATTGTTTTCAATTCTTCTTTATACAATTTTAATTTTGTTTTTTGCTCTACCAAATCTGCATCTATAGTTTGTAATTCTTCTATTTGTGTTCTCAGGTCTGAATTAAAAGCTACTATAGAATTTGCCGATGTTTTCTTTTTTGCTGACTCAACTTCCTGATTTCTGGCATCTTCAGCTATATTATTATATAGCGTTTCTCTAGCATCCATTTCACTTAACTGTTCATCCATTCTTATAAGAGCACAAGCGTTTGTCATCATTTTATCAGTTCTTTTGTCTTGTGCCTTTTGTTTAAACTCATCATCTATAGTTTGTTCACACGTTGGACATTCATCATTCTCCTGAAAAAACTTTATTTCTCTTTCCATTCGCGATGAATTATCATTTAATTTTGCCTTAACTCTTATAAATTCTGACTGTTCATTTTTAAATTCTGCCTGTTTAGGCAATATGTTATCTCTCCAATCATCAACCTTTGAAGTCAGTTCGGAAACTTCGCTAAGTAATTTCTGAATATCTTTCTGATTTTGTTTTATCTTTATTTCTAAAGCCGTTTTACTAGCTTTACTTTTAGCTTTTGTAAAAGCTATATGGTCTGTTGTCATACTGATTTTAGTATTAGTCATAACAAACTGCTGTTTTACATTGCCTTGCTTTTCCTTCATATCTTTCATTTTCCATTTAAGGACTCTATTCATCATAGAGAAAATTTTAATGTCTAAAATTTCTTCTACAACTTCTCGTCTAGCCGCTGGAGTCAGCTGCATAAATGGAACAAATGATGATGACCCAAGAATAACTACCTGAGTAAACGACCTGTAATTTAATTTAAGTATGTTTTCCTCTAGATGTTTCTGATAATCTCTGGCACTAGCGTCTTGATTTATCATTGAGCCATTACAATAAATTTCAAAACGTCCAGGTTTAATACCTCTGATAATATGATATTTTCGTTTACCAATATCAAAATAAACTTCTACTTTACAATCACGTTCATTAACAGAATTTATTAATTGGTCTTTTTTGATATTACGAAATGCCTTACCAAACAATCCAAAAGTCAAAGCATCTAATACTGTTGACTTACCACTTCCATTATCGCCTATGATAAGTGTTGTATTATCTTTATCTAATCGTATTGTGGTGGGAGTATTTCCTGTTGACAGGAAATTTTTAAAATTTACTTCTCGAAATATAATCATCAAACACTCAATTGGTGACGTAAACTCTCACCGAGTTTACTAATTAAATTACCTGATACTGATACTCTTACAACATCAGATTCAAAGGGAAAAACATGATGAGGTAACCAAGCAGGAAAAATAATTAAATCTCCAACTTTAGGCATATGCATCCATCTAGAAATAGACCAATCCATATGAAGGCCATAATCAAAACATATCATTCCTGGAGCTGTAGTACTTTTATGCTTTCTTTCTTCATTTTCTTTTTTTAATTCTTCAGGTATTTTTACCCATATCACAAATGATAAATCTCCAAAATGTACATGCGGTGGAAGATATTCCTTTCGCTCTTGATAATTAATCCATAATTCATTTAAATACCATTCATTATCATTATCTATAATTTCAAAATTTTGAGTCCAATTATTTTTAAATTCTGCAAAATATTCATTTAAATAAGGTTCAAATTCTTTTAAAAACCAGTCTTTCTCATTAAACTGATATTCTTTATCTACACCAGCAACAAGTTTTTCTCCAAAAAGAGAATTCTGTTCTTTACTTTCTTCACCCTTGTCTAGAAGTAACTTTACAAAATCTTCCTTAACTTCTGTCATCCATACAAATGGACCCCAATATCTAAAATAGCTCATTCAACCTCATTGGCCTCTAAATATAAATTTTTCAATAGTCGATTTAGCTTAACCTTATTGAGAGATTCACTATCAATTTCTTCAACGTATTTGCTTAATATGGTTAAGGTATCTTCTATATCTTCTAATTCTGAATCTGCTATAGCATCTGGATTTAAATCACTAAAATCTTCTACTATCTTTAATTCTAAAAAGTTACCTTCATTATAGCATCGTTCAATAAATCTATCAAAGGTATAGAAATCTGTTTTCTGTACGACAAATATTTTTACATAAGTGTTTTCATATTCCGACAAATCCATATTGAGCATATCATCACAATGATGACTGTCATCATAAAAGATTTTCTTGAATAGTCGATTGGGATTCTGATAAAACTCAAATTCTCTTGTAGATGTATCGTAAATATGGAATCCTTTAGCACTATCATAATCTGCCCAAGTTATTTCATATGGTGCGCCAAGATAACGAATATGTCCATCGTCTTGTTGTGTGTGATAATGTCCTGAAAATACTCGTTCATATCGTTTAAATAAATCTCTATCTAAACCATGGTCACAATAAATGTTCGGCATCATTTCACTACCATTAATTTCTAAATGACCCATGACAATATCAGCCTTTGCCTTCTTTATCATATTCAATGACATGGCACGATTAGCAGGTGCTATCCAAGGAATTAAAAAGATAAAATGTCCAGCTATATCTATGACTTCAGGAACCTCTCGGTAAACTGTTATATTTTTATATTCACTACAAGTTAATTCTATAGAATTTACTTCGTTACTATTCTTATAATAGGCATCATGATTTCCTACCAGCATATGAATTTTATATTTTTGTGCTGGTTCAAAAAACATCTCTTTAGCTAATTTAAGAGAGTTATAATTAGCATACTTCCGCCTATCAAACACATCGCCCAAATGCAATATCGTTGAAACATTTTCCCTATCAAGTATTGGGAAAAAAGTTCTTTTGTAGAACTCGGCTTGGAAGGTGGCAAATGAAACATTATCGTTTTTTCCTCCGAAATGTGTATCTGTAATAATTGCTACTTTCATGTTAAAGGAGGTCCTAAAAATAACCCTACTAAGGAATATCTACAACCCTCTAAAACAGGAGTAACTCTATGCTCTTGAGATGATGGAAATATAATTATAGATCCTTTTTTCATATCTGGTTTTATAATATTAAAAGTTTCACTTTCATACTCTATCAATTCTAATTCTCCACCTTTAAACTCATTATTTAATATAGCTATCAGAGATAATTTCCTAACTCTACCTAATAGAAATTGATTATTGCA
>VTLG01015131.1_pt1 | contig 16080 bp, 35 predicted proteins | sample 4694571 | NCBI WGS metagenome assembly VTLG01 (sample SAMN12604809, study PRJNA352737) | marine metagenome | biome: ENVO:00000447; feature: ENVO:00000209|ENVO:00000569|ENVO:01000036; material: ENVO:00002151; isolation source: viral sequences binned using virsorter ...
CACACAAAGATTATACTTTACTCACAATCATTCTTGTTCCTAAAGGGGTAAATATAATATTTAATAAACAATAGGCATTGTCAAGTTTATTATTAAAAGAATAATCATGGCGATGCCTAAAGGCCCGTGCTTTCGGCTCAAACATATTGATGATAAACTGATCAATACTCGCCTCAATCATTCCCTCGCAAAAGCTCGGCTATCGCAAATCTTCTAAACACATCATGAAACATCTTGATTAACAAGTATCTCTTTCAAACCAGAAAGACTTTTATTATCTTCTTTTTAAAAACTGAAGTTTTTATGGGTGAGTTGGGTTTGTCGGCTTTGCTGACATTTTCCTTAGTTATATTGCCCATTGGCTTCATTCTGTGCACAGCATGTAGCAGTGCGCTTTCACAATACATGTTAAGAGGTAGATATGAATAAAGTAGAAATCAAAAAGTTAATCAGTGGTACAAAGTGCTCACCAGAAATGTTTGAGCAATTGACGGAAACAGGTGGCCTCGAGTCTGCCATTGAATACGTCAAATCACTCAAGGGTGAAAAAAGTACACCCAATGAAGTCGGACTCACAGTAGGATTTTTAAACAAATTCACTGTCACTAAGGTAGTTCGAGATGAGAGCACCGGCAAGGACACCGCATACAAAGTAGATATGTGGAGATCTAAAGTGGCAATCCCTCGCTCAGATTTAGTAGGAAGCCCATTAGAAAAGCAGTGTGAAGGAGAATGGTTGCTCCTCACTGGTGTGTTCCAGCCCAATAAGAGAAGTGCTGGATTCAATATCGGTCAGGATTTTCTTCAAACTCGTAAAAAGGCAAATGAATTAGCTAAAGCAAAAGCTGAAAAAGAAGGCAGGACGCCATTTGTCATACACGATTGGATGCAAGATCGAGTTGGAGAACCGGTCGAATTCGAGTAGGTTCATCGTGCAGGGGGTTAAGTCAATTGCCCTCTGCACTTTTTTTTATCACTACGCATTGGAATTCGCCCTATGAATTTCAGTCAATATTCTGATCAATTTATGGAAATTCACAAATTTCGCGGCAGACAAAGCAATCGCTTTGCCCTCCCAAAAGGTCGGATAAATCTGCCTCATAAATATGATCTTAGAATATTATCCATCAATTCAAGGCTCATGCATACTAAAATGAATATATTTGTATCCAAATATAATCATTTGCAAAGCACAGAACACGAGTCTTTAACATACCAACAGGAGAAACGTGAAATGGAAATCATACAAGAATATAGCAGAATACAGGAAATACGAAGGAAGTTCCAAGACGAGTCAGATCCAGCGTATCAATACACCATCGCAGAATCACTCTCAGAACCACAACCTGAAACTGAACTTAACTTCGATTCCTAAACCAAACTGGCTAATTTCAACAATATTCGTTGCAATTGCATTCACTCTAATACCAATATTCCCAATATTAATAGCATTTTTATTAGGACATTGGATTAGTCACAATAATAAGAAAAAATAAGGAGAAATAAGATGGAAACATACACACTAGATACAGTAATCATGGGTTCAAAGAAACTCTACAATAAAATAAAATTGATGGTTAATATTGCAGACAAACTTTCATGGTTTAATCCCAAACGTGCAGGATTATATATACTTGCCGGAATATACGCAATATTGTATGCCGCAAGCAGTCCATTATTCTACCCAATCAACTTTGTACGAAAGCATTGGGCAAGAGGTCTTGCAAAAGCAAATCTAACTAAGCTAATTGCAAAATAATTTAAACTATATAGCTGGTGAGGGGCACGACGGTGCGATGGTGGTGGAGGCTCGATTATCAGCAATAGCCAGCTATATTCACAATATAGAGATGATGAGGTGGGAGATAGGGTAGTTGCCGTAATCAATCATGAGTCCCTATCGTGGCTCGGTGCAAAATAATTGTAGTCATCTCTATACACAATCTAATAAGAGGTAAACATGAAGAAAATAAGACAATGGATAACTGCATTACAAAGACTAAGACAAATGCAGAAACCTACAATAAGTCCAATTCAAGCAAGATACATAATTGAATGCATTAAGCATAACGAAAGGGCAACATGAGTGAATCACACATCAATCCTTATGTATGGGATCAACTGGAATTAGTACGAATGCTAACAGATCTATACATAAAGAACAAAAGCACAGAAGAAGGATTAGTAAAAGGTATGTTAGGCGAACAAGCCAGCATGGGATTAAATAAAGCAATAAACGTACAAATGCTTGAATTAACTAACTATATAACGAAAGGATAATATGCATCCATTAGAAGCATTTTCAGCACAAATGGACGAGTTTGTAGAACAAAAGAAAGAAGAAGACAGACTCGCACAAACAATCTCAGAAGTATGGGATTGTGCAACAAGGATAGAAAATCATGGTTTCATTGGATATGACGCCACTAATCTTCACAAAGAGTTGCAAATACTCAAAGAAACATTAGTGAAACTCAAACAAAGCGAGTAACACAAATAGTGCCAGTGCAAAATCAAATGCATTGGCACACAAAAAACGATACACACCCTTGTGTACCGACAATCAAAACCCAAAATGGAGAACAGGATGTCACCAACTGAGGAATTTCTAAAAAACTTACAACATGACCACATAAAAATGATTATAGATGGTTTAGAACTCTTGGATGAGTATTACACCACAGAATCATTATTTGATAAGGTCATGGAAGTAAGGGATTTAAAAACAACAGTACAAAAGCATGTACCGACACACATTTTAAACTAAATAAGGAGAAACAATGGAAAATTATGAAATGAAAAGCAACAGGGATGTAGAAATAATTGATGAAGAAATCTCTAAAATAGATACCAAAGACAGTATCAAAACAAGATTATTCATTGAATTAAATACTGCACATTCTTTAAGAGCAATAAAAGAAGAACTAATAGAATTAAATTCAATACTTAGGCACAAATCCGGCATAGAACAACCTGACGGATGGGATTCATCTAAGAATCAGAAAGATACAGAAGATTCTAATGAAGAGTCCGGCAACATGGTAGTACCTGAGAATGTAATATCTGATATTGATGGTCTTAGAAATGATCTAGATGATCTATCTCAGCAAGTAGATACACTCAGGGATGACATGGATTATAAATCAAATGAAGACCATGATCATGATAATTATCTCACAGAAATAGACTTAGAAGATTTAGAAAGTCGAATTGATGAAAAAGTAGGTAACAAAATATCAACAATTAAGAAAGACTTCTCTGAACCTCAAAGTGTAACAATCACATGGAGGGAGGATGAATGATCAGATAAATATTAAGATTTTAAAACAGGAAGAAAGAATAGAAAAACTAGAAGACGAGTTTAGACTACTTGAACAATACACTATTCAAAGACTTGAAGATAAGCTAAGAGACTTAGAATATAACACAGGCATCAAATTAGAAAGGATAGATGACATACTTACAGTTCATAGAAATCAATTAAAAGGGAAACATGGATAAAATAGCATTATGTCCATGGTGCGGAGCAGATCTTAAACTGCAACCCGGGCCTACACATACAGAAGGTGGTAAGACGTACTGTAATCCAACATGTGCGGCAACTTACCGAGTAACTCAAGAACCAAGACAAAAAGAACTAAACGGAGGATAAATGGAAAATACAAATCCTGACATAAATAAATATATTGATGATACTGAAGAAATATACGAACACAAACAAATGGAACTCCGACGAGATGGCAACCATAGATACCTATGGAAATCAGGTGCAGATCTACTAGATTTCATGGTACGAAATCCTGAAGAATTCCAAAAAGAAGTAAACCGAAGACAATTACTTAATGAATGGGTCACCCTACATGCTTTTGTTCTTAATTTAGAAAGAAACCCGGGTGATCAATATCCAACATCATCATAAGGAGAAAATATGTTAAAACATAAACCAGTAATGTCTAGAAGATTCAACAATTTCAATGATTTACGTCACGTTGTTGAACATGAAGAAGAATGTACCCAATATAATCACATCCCTATGGAAATAATATTTCAGGATGATGAGTACATCAATAACCAATATAAATTCAATACTCAGGGCATCAAGGCATTATGTGGAGCAACAGAAGTCAATGGTCTATTTAATGCAATGGATGCAGTTGAAGAACCACATATGTCATCAACATTCTTAAACACACTCATAAATCAGGATGATATAAGAAATAAACTTGCCGGAAAAAGGCTGGTAATTGTAGGTGATACAATAGTAGGAGTAGTTGGATCAAGATATATGCCATATAGCAACAGACAGTTTCTTGATGATTTATTTAAAGACAACAACAACCAGACTCTTGCATTAGAACGTGCAACTCTTACATGTACCAAGATGACTGCAAATTTTGTGGAACAACATCAGGGTTTTAAGATGAAAGATGGTGAAGATTACACAAAAATTGGAATAAGTGTCAAAAATGATGGCATTGGATATGTTCCTGTATCATCAAAGATTTGGACATTACGACCCATATGCTTAAATGGCATGATGCATTTAATTGATAAAGGTATATCATATGCAAAACATACTGGCATTGAAGAAGCAATGAGATCTAAATTAGATAGAATCATTACTTTAGCCAAAGATCAGTATGAAGTCATACAGGAGCGTGTAAAGACATTAACTCAAGTTCCCTATACAAACACCACGGCAAAGACGTTTCTTCAATTACAAGCCCCTTTTGACATCATTCCAGAGGTAAAAAAGCAACGTCTATACAATCCAAAGAAGAAATATGCAGATGTATTGGCCCATCAAAAGGATTTAGACAGATCCATTAAAGTATTGGATGATATTCCTACAACATATGGCGGCCCACATACACTTGAATTATGGAACAGTGGATACAGGGACAAACACAGCATGTATGACTATGTAGAAGCATTTACAGAACATGCACAGAAAAGAGATGAAGAAACTCAACTAGAAATAGAAGCTGGTGCCGGAATCTTAACTGCATGGGTTAATGACCATAAAGAAGATTTAGGTTATTTACCATTTTAGGCACAGTGAGTCGTGTCTAATAGCGACATGGATGTTGCAACAATAGCGGACAGTCCTAGTGGGTAGACTCGGGCTATATGCAAAGACGTACCACAGAGCATATGGGCTGTCCGTTTCACAATAATCAAAAACTAATAGAGGCAAAAATGAAAAAGAAAGCAGGAAGACCAAAAAACTTAAAAGGAAGAGGATATAAGGCTCTTCAAATTAGATGTGAAACTCATGATATGCTCATGGCGTATCAGGCTAAACAAAAGATGAGATTAGGATTTAATATACCTAAACTTGATTTAGTTGATATTGCAGTAAAACGCTTATGTGAAGCAAATCTTCCCAAATTAACTTAAAAATAGAGGCAAAAATGGAAAACTCTCAAATTTATTCAGCAATTCTTGCAGAGAAAATCAAGCAACGTACTCTCATTACAGTACATCTTGAAGATCTTAATTCTAATCCATTAAATCCACCAGAACGAACTGCCAGTAACAATGCATTCCTTACACTAAAAAAGAATATAAGAGAATTTGGTGTAATAGATGTAATACATATCTGTGGTGACACTATGACACTTATTAATGGTCATAGAAGAGTTGAATCAGCAAGAGTAAATGGAATTACAGAATTAACAGCATATCGTTATGATGGTTTAACTGAAGAAGAACGTAATATTTTATTTACACACCTGAATACAACTTCAGTTAAATATTCCGGCTCACAAAAACTCCATACATATCTTACAGGAGGAGTTGTGGATAAGGAATTTTCTGATGTTTGTAATACCATTAGGAATATAGGAGACTATAATGGACATAATAATGGTGCAAATTTCCTAGATATAATGCGTAATAGAAAAACAAGTCCAGTTAGTTTTTTAAGAGGTATCAGGGAATACTGTAAAGTTGTCAACAGTGATTCTATGAAAACTAAATATGATGTCCTTGATTGGATGGTAAATATTGGTACTGCTCATAGAATAAAGGCACTTATCTCACTTAAATGTCCGGCACATTTATTAAAGAAAGCCATTAATTCCAAAAAACCAGTAATGGGTACATGGGAGATTACAGCAGTTTAAACTTGACATGTTACCCTAACCAAACTATATTGCAATTATGACTTTGCGAGAACAATGTATTGAATTCCAAGTAAAATTGGATCCAATTGCTCAAGAGTTAGGCTATTCCAGAAATTATGTTGGTATGGTCTTAAACGGCAAACGTCAGAATCATAAAATAACCTCCGCAGTCTTTTTAGCATTAGAAAAACGCAAATCAGAACTGCGAAAACTTATTGGATAAACCAGAAAGGTATTTATGAAAATAAATCTACCAGTGGATGACTACGTCGCCAGAAGGCCGTACATCAGTGCTTCAGAGGCACATAAGACTTTTTCAGATGAAATGCATACATTCTGGAATCAAAAAGTCGGTAACATAGACCCACCAGATATATCCCACCTAGAGCCAATTAAACGTGGCAAAAGAATTGAAAAGAATATGCCGGAGTGGATCTTTGAAGATTATGGAATGGAAATTGAAGCCAATTTTGATACATACCTCAGTAAAAAGTATCCATGGGCAATAGCAACGCCTGATGGATTTCTTAAACAAAAAGATGGTAAGTATGGAATTGAATTCAAAGCCCCATCAATATTCAATTCATCATATGGTGAACCAGATACAGATGATATTCCACAACATAATCTTGTACAAGTACATCACTCAATGGCAGTGTTACCAAGACTTAAAGGGTATTATCTATTTACATATACGGAAAATGGAATTACCAGATATGTAATTAAAAAAGATAAAGAAATTGAAACAAAATTAATGGAGAAAGAATCTAGGTTCAAGGGATTTGTGGATGAAAATGTTCCACCACCTCCTAGAAATGAACAGGATTTAATCTATCATTATTTTAAATCAACCAAGAAGACATATTTAGAAAATCCTAGTTCTGAAGTATTGGATGCGTGTAACAAGTTAAAACAAGCTCGCAATAAGAAGAAAAATGACAAATCCAATGAAGATGAACTTAATTTTATAATTAAACGTGGTATTGGAGAACATTCAGGCATAAGATTCCCTGATAATAAGATACTCCGTATGGATAGATGCTTTGCCAAAGCTAAAGTTGATGAAGCAAAGTTATTTGCAGTTGATAAGGATGAATATAAAAAGCATTGTACAAAATTTGATCCCGAATCATATGCAAAAGCAAATCCTGATTCTGAATATGTTGTAAGAAATCCATACACCAAACTACATTTTCCAAAAGACTAAGCAGTTTAAAGGCTAAAACTGTAAGTGGATCTTATTTACCATCAGTGTGCAATGGCATTGATATATTCCACTATAATGTTCAGCAGTTAAATCAATACAGGTTTTCATTGTGTTACAACCTTACGATGTCTTTAAACTGCTTCCTATTATAATATCAAAACGAAATGAGGCAAAATGTCAAAAATAATTAAATATGAAAACATAACACCAGATCAGGTAGCACTGATCAAAAGCCAGATTGCAGTAGATGCAACAGATGATGAACTCAAACTGTTCCTGCATGTTGCTAATAAGTCAGGTCTTGATCCATTAGCACGGCAGATCTACTTCATCAAAAGAGGCGGTAAAATGACTATTATGACTGCAATTGACGGATTCAGGGCAATAGCAGACAGAACTGGTCAGTATATTGGAAGTAGCGATCCAGTATTTGAAGATAATGGCAGTATTCCTGCAAAGGCAACCGTAACAGTTAATAAAGTTGTTTCAGGAGTAGTAGGTAATTTTACTGCAACTGCAAGATGGGATGAGTATTATCCCGGTAAGTCACAAGGATTCATGTGGGATAAGATGCCGCATACAATGTTAGGCAAGTGTGCTGAAGCATTGGCATTAAGGAAAGCATTTCCTGCACAATTATCAGGTCTTTATACTGGTGATGAGATGGATCAGGCTCAAAATGATGGCAAAAAGGATACTACGCCACCAAAAGAAGTAAATCCAACTGGAGGGTCAGAACAGTTAAAAGAACAACTAACTGAACCTGAAGTCAGTACCACACAATATTCACTTGAAGTTGCACAGAAGGAATTAGATGAAGAATTTGCATTCTGTGACAATGAAACACTAAGGACAACAATTCTCAATACTTTAGATGATAATAAGTTCATAGAATCTGAAGCAACAGAGAAAACATTAGTTGAATTTGCACAAACCTTTCCGGCAAACAGGGCAAGATTCCAAAAATTAGCCCATGACAGAGGTAATGATTGGAAAGAAAACATGCCGGCTAAAGATTGGAATGCACTTACCAAATATATGACTGTACTTGATAATATTTACCAGAGTGCAGAGAAGCCGCCTGTTGAGGAGGTTTCATGAGTAAAACTCCTATAGTAATTCCTGATTGGATTCAACCCGAAAAGTGGGAAGAATTCAAGGAACACAGGAAATTACTAGGTAAAAACAAGGCTCTTAACCATTTATCTACAAAAAAGATAATCAATAAATTAACTAAGTATAGGGAACAGGGTTATGATCCCAATGCAATTATTGATGAAGCAATTGAGAATGGTTGGACATCAGTATTTATAACCAGAGAAATGAAACAGGAGAAAGGAAAAACAAGAGGTAATTGGGCCGGATTAGATCCTGATCACCAAATGAAAATAGCAATTGATGAATTTGAGAAAGGAGAATATGGGAAACTTAATTAATCCAACGATACATCCACAAGTCCGGATATTTGTCGCAATGCTTTGCGAAGGCTTTAATGTTCCATCTTCTGAAACAAAAATTCAGGCATTTGCCAACAAACTTAAACATCCACATATTCCTGCACTTATGGAAACATACGAGATCTTCACTGATGGTCGTGCATCAACAACTAAGATGCCTACCATTGCAGAGGTCATGGCAGTATATCGTGGAGTTGAGAAACGTCTGACTCAAAAAACAATTGCACAAATCACAAATGAGAAAGTCCAGGGGATAGATTATTCTGAAAGTAAACGGATGTTCTCTAAATTAATTACAACCATCAAAAGCGGAGGAAGTGTAACAACAGGAATAACAGATTTACCAGTAACCGATTTTCAAGGTGGTTACAAGTTTACCCTATCTAAAGACGAAAAAGGTCAAAGTTGGGTATATTTCCATAATCATCCTGTAAATGAAGAATAAATAATGCTCAGATCGCTCTGTATGAGAAGGAAATGGATGTCCCCTAGTGATTGTATAGGGCGATTTGGCTCATTTCAGTGTAGATATGAAACGTGCACATAAAATAAGACTATGTAAACAATGCGGCAAGGTTATAGATAACTCGGGCCGGAAAATACAAAAAAAGACTAAATATTGCTCTTATGATTGTCATGAGGATTATTTAGCTGAAAGAAGACAACGTTTAAAAGAATTAAATCTTAAATCTACAAAAGGAAAATGACTCCAGTAGCTAGATTAAATATACCACCATGTCCAAAACCTAGAATGACAAAAGCTGATCGCTGGCGTAAAAGGCAAAGTGTATTGAAGTTTTTTGCCTTTAGGGATGCAGTAAGGCAATATAAGGAGAGTAAAGTTGTCTTACAAAGTGCATATCATCCTAATAATTTGGAATTTGAATCATTTGAGATTGAGTTCCATGTACCAATGCCTAAAAGCTGGTCTAAAAAGAAAAGGAAAGATATGGCTGGATCTCCTCATCAACAACGACCTGATCTTGACAACTATCTAAAGGCATGGAAGGATTCCGTGTTTGAAGAAGACTCAGTAGTATGGCGAGTTAAGGCATCTAAAGTGTGGACTGATGGATTAGGTCACATAATAGTAAATTATTTATGAAACATAAAACATATCATCATTGGAAAGTAAATTTATATACTAAAGAAGTTGAAGATAAAGAGAAGTTACGTCAGGAAGTCAAAGACGCAACTGAAGAATATCTTAAAAATAATAAAATAACCCACCTTATTGCAACTCCTACAATCAAACCACCTTCTGTTAAAGTTAAAACATTACGAACAATTAGTGATACGGAAGAATTTGCCTACTTGGAGGAGGAGCATGAAAATAAATACTATTAAAGGAGATATATATGGAAAACTTAGCCATTTATACATATGTAAATGGTCGTAAAACATTTGTTGGTAAACGTATAAAGGATTCAATTCACCGAGAATTTGATTTCTCTAAAGCCGTATTGTGGCAACATAAGGAATTTTCCTTTGATAAAAAACTACTGACATATGCATTAAACAATAAAATAAAAAGTTTTATAATGACCAACACACGAGACAATACCAGTTATAAGTTCGGTATTAGGTCTATTGTGAATAATGGTCATTATATGAAGGAATATGGAGAAGGTGAACAATGGTATTTCTCTAAAGATATAGGGAAGAAAGTTAAGTTCTCTAAAACTCCATATGTTAAAAATGAGATAACCTTAAACGAACAGGAGGAACATGGCGTATGACGACATCTGTAATTTATCTTTATATGTAGGTTGGGCAACAGGCGAACCTGAACATGGTCAAACTGGCGATCTTCAATGGTGTAATTTCTCCATTGGTTTAGCCGGAGGTAAAAAAGGAGATCAGAAAGAGTTTCGTAAACTGTCTGCTTACTATGAAAATGCAGAAAGAATTAAGAAAACTGTAGGTAAAGGTACTTTAGTTGCAGTTCTTTGTAGATCTAAAACTAAAAAGTGGGAAACTAAAGCTGGAGAGAAGAGGGAATCTATGTTCTTTGTTATTAATTGCTTCTTAGATCCAAAATCCTTAATGTCCGGGTCTTTTAATAAAGAAGAACAACAAAAGACATTATCTGAAGCCTATAATGATATGCCTCAGTTTGCTAATACGACCACATCGTAGGTCTGGGGTGTTTTTCATCAGAGAGTGTATCTATGTGAATAAATCTTTTTGCATGGGTGCCTCTCTGAGATATACCAACTCCACTAACCCCATGTTTCCTAGCAATATCAACTAATCTTAATGCGTCTGCACCAGCAATAAGAATATCACTTGCCTGAGTACCATTAGTTCTAGGGACATGCGGCCCATTACTTCCTGTTGAACTCACTTCCATATTCCTCTTGGCACAACGTACTCCACTAGACACTCTTAAAGGTCTATTCATATCCTCCCTGATATTCTGCAATATAGACATGAAGTCTGGATCCATTGCATCTTCTCCACAACCACAACTACACATCATTTCTGCACTAGAAAAATTCTTAGTTATCATCATGATCATTCCTCCTATAAGGAGTGTATTAAACTTCCGCCTAGTGAGCCACATTGGATCATCTCAGCGAACCAAACTAATAGCGATAAGCAGGAAGCAAATCACTAAGATAAGAGCATGGATCTGGTAATCCAAATGCTTTATGCTTTTTTCTCTAAGGACTGCTTTAGCAAAAGCACCAATTTATCGTCTACGTCTGAATCTGTCTTCTTTGCTAAAGTCTCCAGAAGCAAAATGATCACTTTTTCGATCACCTTACTATTTCCCAACATACTAAAAGCCATACTTTTTACTACTCCTGCAATTATAAATGGCATTATTTCTCCTTCCTAATTATATAGTTCTTAGGGTTATTTAGAGCCCTTTTTTCCATGTCGGTTAAGATTAATCATAAGATTTCTCATTTTAGTACCTAACCGTCCTGCCGCTTTTTCCTGTCTAACTGTGGATTGTTGAGATGTAAGAAGAGATTTTTGTCTACTTGCTTCAGAATCTTTCATTATCTTTCCTATTTTTACAGCATGGTCATATCTTGCCGCTTCGCCTTTACCCATCGTACCTGTTGCTCTTCTTTGTGCATCATAAGCACTTTTGGACAAATTGCCAGGATATGGGCCTTTTCCTGGAGGGTATTTATGATATTTTGGATCATCCACTACAAGTGCTGTCTTAACGGCTCTTGTTTTCGCTCCTCCCCAAGATTGATGAGGTTGATATGGTTTAGGTTTCCAGTCTGACATAATTACTCCTAATGTGAACCTATATTCCGACCTACCTGAATACGAAGGTCAGTTAGTGTTGCTTCCACTTTTTCCATCTTATCTCCAAATTGCTCCTCTGCCATATGAAGATGCTCAAGGTGAATTGTGTGTTGCTGAATAATCTCATCGAGTTCTAACACGGTTGTGAAGAGCCAGCTTACGATACTAAGTAATAGAATACCTAATACTGGTGTTCCTATCTTAACGACATTATGTTCAAATACTGACTGAGCTTTACCGCCATTGTCATCTACAATGACTCTTGTTTTCTGTAATGCCACTCAGTCCTTAAAAATTATAGTTTACAGGATGTGATTTAGCTTTCTTACTTTTCTTCTTCTTAACTGACATATGCTTAGTTACTTGTACTTCTTCCACTTCTTCTTTAGGATTTACTGCCTTATCAAAACTCTCAATAGTCAGCTTATCTTGTAATCTTTTAATGTTTTCTTGATCATTAGTAGCTTCCTTCCATCTCTCTACTCTTTCATTATCTTTTTCTGATGGTTCAAAAAACTTCTTTATCTTATTCCACATCGCAATCTACATTCCTGTTAAATTGTACACATTGCCAATAAGGTCTTACATAATCACGTTTATAACTATTAGTTCCCCGGTATGGCTTCTGATCTTGATGGTATCCTGTCAATCCGGCAGGAGAACTACAAGCTGTAAATAGAAAGAATATTAAGCTAACTCTTACCATTCATGTGTTCCTCATGTTCCTGATCTCTTTTGTCTTTAAACCAGTAATCGGTGATTTTGACAAGTATTGCAACATACGTTCCCACAAGGATATTAACCAAATCACGACTCGCTTCTTTAACTTCTGAGAAAAATAATAACCAGAGCAAAATAACGAACGTAACTGCATTGGCAACTGATATAAGAAATCTCGCCCAGAAATTAAGAAGTTTCCTATTCTCCAGTGGATCTCCACCGCCACCGAATAGAGTTTTGTGGTGTTCATCAGGAGCAGACTCTAGTTGCAGATTGTGTGATTCTTTCATTCATCATGGTTTCGGATATTTCGCTTTAACTTCTGCACGTTTAGCCTGTAATGCAGTCAAGTCATCATCTAGGATTGCGTGTACACATTCTTGTAGGCTTGGATATTCAGCCTCCCTGTTTCTGGCATACTCATTATTAGAATATGCTAATTTCTCTGCCTCTAATGCTTCATCAAACTTTTTTTTAGTTGGTTTTGTTTGAATTTTATCCAGCCAATTTAAACTTTCATAAGTTTCTCCAACTGTGAATTCTGCACTTGGTCTAATCCTTAAGATTGCATTGGCAACCATTCTTGTTAAGTCCATCATGATGCCCTCGCTATCTCGAACAATGTCATTACAAATGGTATCTCATCTGTGTTTGATCGTACTCTTGTTTGATGATCGGAGGCATACGATAAAGACCCAAGATAATATGTGTGTGAAGTTGAAGAGGGTGATTGGTCAAGATAACTAATCGTTAGTTGACCATACTCGTCACCAGTGTTCCCATGATTCAAAAATTGGTGACTTTTTGGTGTTGCTATAGCGGTAGCATCTCGAAAAAAACCAAAGCCACCACCAGTTGAAGTGTATCCTCCGCCTCGATAGAAATTAAAAGCGAAACTCGCAATCATAAATACATCTGAATTTGCTTGAAGCCCAGATATTGCACAATTCCAATCAAAGTCTGAACCGTCTGCCACTCTTCCAAAAGTTGTTGATGAATTTGCATCAGAAGCTGTATCATTTTTTATATTAACTACTGTTTGCAAAACATGTCCTGCTGGAAACGTAGCATTTGTCAGAGTACCACTTGCAGGAGTACCAAGTGCAGGAGTAGTTAGTGTAGGACTTGTCAGAGTCTTGTTAGTTAGTGTCTGCGAATCTGTAAGACCTACAGCCGCACTGGTTATACCATCAAGGCGATTAAGTTCTGCCGTAGTAGATGTAAGTCCATCTAGTACATCAAACTCTGCCGCAGTTACTCCAGTTGCTACATAATCTGCTAATATTCTTGCTCTACTCATAATGTGTTACTCCTTTAATGCTTTAATTTTAGCTTCTTATTCTGGTTTAGTGGGCCAAGTTACGTTAATTAATTCTCCACGTTCATTAAGTTCTGGAGAAGCAGTTGCTGGTAAATCTCGCAATTTCTGACGATATGCTTTTTGTTCGTCTGTCATAGTTCTGTCGGAAGTTGCCCACCAATCTGTTTTATCAAGAAAAATTTTTCTCTCTCTTCTTAAAACTTGCTCTGGTGTAAACCTATGTTTTCTTGGTGGCCGAATATAATTATCACCTTCTTTAATCATCCCACAAATAACATCATCAGGTGCTGGAATAAAACCCTCCTGTTCACCAGAATCAGACTTTTGAATAACTACATTATCTTTAATTAATACATAACTCATTTTATGTCCCTACTTTAATAATTTTCATGTATCCATGTGAAGCATCAGATGCTACTCCAGTCCAAGTGTGTGGCTCCCAATTTGCACGGCTGGTATTAATTTCAATATGCAGTTCATCACTTGCAGAAATATCACCTAAATATAACCCTGTCAGAGACATTGTTGGGTGCGGTGTGGGATGAAAATCCACGACTGCACCTTCTCCACCGGGAGATATTTGGCCCGATGCATTATGCAGAGACATTTGTATAAAAGTATCATCATAACCGGATGCTCCACCACCGTCTCCCGATGACTCTTGATATCCAAGAAACTGTCCAGAATAAAATTCAATAAGGTATTTACCAGCCTCAGAAAAAGTAACAACATTTGAGGATATACTGATAATATTACTAGGATCAGTTTCGGTGTTAAGTTGAATAGTGTAATTATATGTTCCATTGTCAACTGGATCCGCATCTCCGGCAAAGACTCCCTCTGCAAGCGCACACTTAACAGCACCATATATAGCGAAGTGGGCAGGACTAGGTGCTGTTTGAAAGGTAGGTACTGCACCCGCACCAGCCGAAGTTAATACATGCCCACTTGTGCCTGTTGCTACATAAGCAGGATTACCAGAGGTATCATAAGTAATTAAATTACCATCTGTACCTCCTGCCATCTTTGCAAGAGTGACTTGACCTACAGTTGTCCCAATTATACCTGACCTTGCTCCTGTGGTATTTACAATTCCTGTCATATGTTTTTCTCCTATGCAAAATGTTGGTCAATGTATGTACAATATACATCATAATTTCTTGAAGCACTTTCTGCATAAACTCCTAATTCATCAGTACCAGCGATAACAAATTTATCATTCCATATAAAAGTACCTTTACTATCAAGAGATTGGTTACATAGTAAAAATATTTGGTTACTCCCTGCGTTATCAATATCAATTCTCATATTTATAAAACCAGTAGAATCATTATCTTGCTCGCAAAAAATAACAGAAAGGACTGTATAAATATGATTTGCCGAACCTTGAATTAAAAACTGTTCAGTATCCGCAACACCATGTAAACTTTTCCTTCTTAAAACTTCTGTTCCTGCTCCCGATGGGCCAGTTGTGCTTGGGTTTGCCATTCTATCCTCCTAATACTAAACTTTGATGTGTACTCGATTGCATAAATGCTCCACGTTGTTCAATTTTTTTAGTTGTTGCCATAATGATATTTCCATTATAAGTTACGTCTCCCGAAAATGTTCCTCCTGAAGCCGCACTAACTGCATCTGCAACCTCAAAAGTCTTGAATGCCAATACTACCAATTCATCTGAAGCCGTTAATGCAGATAAACCAGTAATTGACGTGCCTGTAGTTGCTGTATAATCGGTTGCATCCAACCTAACACCATTGAGGAATACAACTATATTGTTTACCTCATATGTTAATGTTGGAGTGAAAGTACCAGCAGCAAAAGAAGTTTCAGAACCAGAAGCAACTGCTTTATGCATTACTAATGAAACACCACCTGAAGATGTAGCGGCTATCCAAGTTGCACCAGTGGTCTTATAGACCATCATGTTATTGTCGGTGCTGTTAAAATACAGCATACCATCTGCTAATGCAC